>Ga0209716_1000630_pt1 | contig 31974 bp, 37 predicted proteins | sample COGITO_mtgs_1205_FD_184811 | JGI IMG/M metagenome (GOLD analysis project Ga0209716, IMG submission 184811) | Pelagic marine microbial communities from North Sea - COGITO_mtgs_120531 (SPAdes) (version 2) | ecosystem: Environmental > Aquatic > Marine > Epipelagic ...
GGAATTATTTCTTCTATTTTTGTTCTATAAAACTTATCAATATCTGTAATTTTATAATCATTTATTTTTTCTATTTTTCCAAAAAACATGAACTCATCTTTTTTTAATTCATTAGAAGTGAATTGACTTAAACCTTTTATTAGCCATTCTTTTTTTCTATTTAATAAGTCTTTTGCATCTGCAAGTGAAAAATATATATTTGCTTTAATTTGTATTTCTTTGTTATTTATGATCCTTAAATAACAATGTTTAATACTCTTTTTATTCAAAAGATTAACTGTAACTACCAAAGAATCAAGATTATGCTCAAATTCCAAACTTTTCCTTAAGATATTTTTTGTTATAATCACGAATTATAACATAGAAAATTAACCAATATTATATAAGAGGAAAACATTAATGAAAATTGCAAACAGAATGGAAAATTTATCTCCATCGGTTACTATGGCAATTACAGCCCTAGCTAGAGAGCTTAAAGCTCAAGGTAAAGATATATTAAGTTTTAGTGCAGGAGAGCCTGATTTTAATACACCAGAAGTTATTAAACAAGCAGCAATTCAAGCTATTACAGATGGACACACAAAATATACAGCCGTAGAGGGAATTCCTCAAACCAAGCAAGCAATCATTAATAAATTAAAAAGAGACCATAACTTAGAATACAATTTAGATCACATCGTTATTAGTAATGGTGCAAAACATTCATTATTTAATCTATTTCAAGTATTGATTGAAAAAGGTGATGAAGTAATTATTCCAGCACCTTACTGGGTAACTTATCCTGAACAAGTAAAATATTCAGATGGTGTTCCAGTGATTATTGAAACAGATGATATAAGTAGTTTTAAAATAACAGCTGAACAACTAAAAGATGCTATCACAGATAGAACAAAAATCCTTTTATTAAATACTCCATCTAATCCAACTGGTGCAGTTTATTCAAAAGAAGAATTAGAAGCTATAGGAAAGGTTCTTGAAGGTACTGATATTATAGTTTTATCTGATGAAATGTATGAAAAAATCATGTATGATGGAAAAAAATTTACAGCAGCAGCTGAAGTATCTGAAGACATGTACAAAAGAACTGTTACGATAAATGGTTTAAGTAAAGCAGTTGCAATGACTGGATGGAGATTTGGTTATTTAGCAACTCCTAAAACTGAGCTTGTAAAAAGTATGATTAAACTTCAAGGTCAAGTAACTTCAAATGTAAATTCAATCACACAATATGCAGCTATTCCTGCACTAGATGGTGAAGCTGATGAAACAATGGAAGTTATGAGAAAAGAGTTTGAAAAAAGAAGGAATGTTGCTGTTAAATCTTTCAATGCAATTAATGGATTAAGTTCATTTAATCCAGATGGAGCATTTTATTTATTTGTAAATATCCAAGGTGTTACATCTGATTCTATGAAGTTTTGTGCAGACTTACTTGAAGAAAAAGGTGTTGCTTTAGTTCCTGGACTTGCTTTTGGAACAGAAGGATATGTTAGATTCTCTTTTGCTACAGATTTAGAAACAATTGAAGAAGGAATTAGAAGAATCAAAGATTTTGTAGAGAATAAATAATTATGACTCCACAAAAAAAAGCTACAGTCGTTTCTTCATCTGTTGCGGCTCTTCTTACAATTATTAAATTAGTTGTGGGAATTGCAAGTGGTTCAGTTGCTGTTTTAGCTTCAGCTATTGATTCTGTTCTTGATATGTTCGTATCACTTTTCAACTACTTCGCAATATCAAATTCAGAAAAACCAGCAGATAGAGAATTTAACTATGGTCGAGGAAAGATTGAAGCACTAGCATCTGTAATTGAAGGTTCTATTATTACTCTATCTGGACTATACTTACTTTACCAAGCAATACAAAAAGCTATCAATGGTGAAATATCTAAATATGTTGAAGTTTCAATAATCGTAATGATTATATCACTTATAATAACAATATTTTTAGTAATCTATTTAAATAAAGTTGCTAAAAAAACAAATTCGATGGTTATACGAGCTGATGCCTTACACTATAAAACAGATGTTTATTCAAATGTTGCAGTTTTATCATCACTAATCCTTGTTCAACTAACTGGATATGAATTAATAGATGTTATTGTTGGAAGTGGAATTGCACTGTTTATTATTTATTCTGCTTATGAACTAATTCATGATGGAACTTTAGTTTTATTAGATAGAGCAGTTGATAGTAAAGTAGTTCACAAAATCGAAGATATAATTAAAACTAATGAAAATGTAAATGCTTATCATCTTTTAAAAACTAGAGAAGCAGGACATCAAACTTTTGTAGAGGTGCATTTAGTTTTTGATTGTATTATTTCACTTATGAATGCTCATAAAACAAGTGATAAAATTGAACAAGAAATACAAAACTTAGATAAAGATAGAGATTGGATAATCAATATTCATATGGATCCTTATGATGATTTTGAAATCAATAACGAAAAATAATGGAAGAAAAATGAAAAATATTTTATTTATACTAATATTTATTAATACTGTTTTATTTGCAAGTACTCAAATAGATTATAGAACTGCAAAAATCTATAAAGATGATATTTCATCTAAAAAAGCTTTTGATATGCAGCAAGATGGTGCTTTGTTAATAGATGTAAGAACAAAACCTGAGTTTAACGAACTACGAGCAAAAAACTCAATCAATATTCCAGTTTTCTATGCAAAAAATGGAAAAAGAGTATTTAATCGAAATTTTGTAAATGAAATATATGAAACATCTAAAAAAAATATAAACAAAACAATAATTTTGATTTGTAGAAGTGGATCACGAACAAAACTTGCAAGTAACTTACTAGCAGAACAAGGCTTTTCAAACATATATAATGTACAATATGGCTTTACATATGATTGGTTAAAAGTGAAGCTTCCCACTGAAAAATAAGATAACATTCTTTTGTTAATAATATTGTAATTAGATTAGTTTATGGAAAACAAAAAAACTCTTTTTACAATATTTATTTTAGTTTTAAGTGTACATTTTTATCTATTTAATCAACTAAAACTTAATAAAGAAGAAGTATTCGCAGCAAAACCTAGTTCTTCTAAAGTACAAATAAATCTAAAAAATATAACTATAAAAAATAAAGAAATTGAAATTTCAAAAAAAACAGTTGAAACTAAAGTAAATAAAAAGCTAATTCAAACAAATAGCAAAAATACGATTAAGAAAGTTGAAAAAGCTGAAAAAAAAGAAACATTAAAAAAAGAAACACTAAAGAAAGAAAAAACAGCTAAAGATAATGAAGAAATTCTCAAAGAAAATGTTCTAGAACAAATCACTAAAAAAATTGTAAAAACAAAAGTTGTAGAAAAACTAATTCCAGTAGAAACTTTAAAAGCTATAGAAAATAAATACTTACAAAAGATACAAGAACTTATAGAAAAAAATAAGAAATATCCTAAAATTGCAAAAAGATTAAATCAATCTGGAGAGATTTATTTAAACTTTACTATATATAAAAATGGTCAAATAGCAAATATTAAAATCATAAAAAGTTCAAATTTTAGAAGACTAAATAAAGCAGCTATAGAAATAATGTCAGAAATAGAAAAGTTTGACCCAATACCAGATGAATTAGACAAAGATATATGGAATATAACTGTTCCAATTGTATATAAAATAAATAGGAGTTAAGATAATGGAAATTGATTTAATAAGTTACATACATAGAGGTGGAATAATAGTATATATACTAATCTTTTTGAACATTATTGGTTTTACTATTATGTTTTGGAAGCTAACTGTAGTATCATTATCAAAGCTTAAAAGAGAAACTATAGTAAATGAAATTATAACTTTTTCAAAAGAAAATTCACAAGAGTTTAAAAAAGATTCTATTGAAAATATTATAAATAGAAAAATGCGTAAGTTAGAGTTTGGATTAAATACAGTTAAAATAATAGCTTCTATTGCTCCTTTACTTGGTCTTTTAGGAACTGTAATAGGTGTTTTAAACTCTTTTGATTCTATTACTAAAAGTGGTTTAGGTAATCCTAGTATTTTTTCAAATGGTATTTCAATAGCATTAATCACAACAGTTGCAGGATTAATTGTAGCAATTCCTCACTATATAGGTTACAACTATATTGTTGGTATTTTAGATGATATTGAGTTAAAAATACACAAAGAGGTACTTAAAAAAATATGAAAAAAAGAGAGATTTTAACTCCTGATGTAACACCATTAATCGATGTAGTTTTTATTCTTTTGATATTTTTTATTGTATCTTCTGTATTTAAAAAAGATGAATTTGCTCTTGCTTTAAATCTTCCCACTTCAAGTGCTAAAGAAATTGAGCTTAAAGAAAAAGAAGTTATTATTGAAATAAACAGCGAAAAACTAGCAATTTATGGAAAAGAAATAAATCTAGAAAATTTAGATTTAGAAATGAACAAAATAAAAAATAAAAAAAGAAATATAATATTTAAAATAGATAAAGATGTTAAATATGAAAAAGTTGTAAGTGTATTGGATATTTTACAAAAAAATAACTTATTTAGTATATCTTTAATCACTCAAAGTAAAGAAAAGTAAATCAATATATAACTAGAGTTTGGATAATATACACTTTAGAAAAACAGCATTATATAGGAGTATATAAAATCAAATGGCATTAATCGACCTACAAAACATTTCAAAACAATATGACACCAAAGTAATCTTAAAAAATGCAAACTTTACTTTAAACCAAGGTCAACGAATCGCTGTAATTGGTCAAAATGGTCAAGGAAAATCAACTCTTCTAAAAATCATTACAGGAGAAACTGAACCTGATGATGGTATTAAAGCAATAGATAAATCGATCAAAATAGAGATGCTAGCACAGCACCCAAAATTTGAAGAAAATTTACAAGTTCGTGATGCAATTGAAAATCAACTACAAGAATTAAAAGATGCAAGAGTTGAATACGAAGAGATTTCTGTGAAGATTATTGATGATTATGAAAATACAGAATTAATCAATAGACAAAGCGAACTTGCAACATTTTTAGAATTTCACAATGCTTGGGATTTAGACAATATGATTGAACGAGTATTAAAAGAATTTCAGCTAAAAGAATATGAATTTAAAGATGTGAATCTTCTCTCAGGAGGAGAACAGCGTCGTGTTTCTCTTGCAGGACTTTTACTTAAAAAGCCTGATGTTTTACTTTTAGACGAACCTACAAATCATCTTGATGTTTACATGGTTGAGTTTTTAGAACAACTTTTAATTAAAAATAATTTTACTCTTATCTTTATTTCACATGATAGATACTTTATTGATAATATTGCTACATCTGTTATTGAAGTTGAGAATGGAACATTAAGAAAATTTCAAGGTGGATATTCTTCTTATTTAGAGCAAAAGCAACAACTTTTAGAAAATATGCAAAAAGATCATCATAATATGATTAGATTATTTAAAAGAGAAGCACACTGGATGCAAAGAGGTGTAACTGCAAGACGAAAAAGAAATGTAAGAAGAAAAGCAGAATATTTGGATTTAAAACAGAAAGTTAAATCAAACCCAGCTGCAATTAGAAAAATGAGTGTTGAACTACAAAGAGAGCAAAAATCCTTTAATTCAGATGATAATACAAGAACTCAAAATAAAAAAAAGATGCTGTTTGAGCTTGATGATATAGCTATTTCACTTGGTGATAAACTTTTGATAAAAGACTTTACAACTAGAATTTTACAAAAAGACACTATAGCAATTGTAGGACCTAATGGAACAGGAAAATCTACAATGTTAAAAATATTTATGGAAAAACTAAAAATTGATAGTGGAAGATTTAAAAAAGGTGATTTTAAAGTAGGATATTTTGATCAACATAGAGAAATGTTAAATGACAATCAAAGTATTATGCATACTTTTTGTCCAAATGGTGGTGATTTAGTTGAATTAAATGATGGCAGAACTATGCATGTTTATGGTTACTTAAAAAACTTTTTATTTCCAAAAGAATACTTAGAGAAAAAAATAGGTGTATTAAGTGGAGGTGAGAAAAATAGAGTTGCTTTAGCACTTTTATTTACCAAAAATATAGACTGTTTAGTTTTAGATGAGCCTACAAATGATTTAGATTTACCAACAATTAATATTCTAGAAGAGTATTTAGAAAACTTTCAAGGTGCTATCATTCTTGTTTCTCATGATAGATATTTTGTTGATAAAATTGCAAAAAAACTATTTGTTTTTAAAGGTAAAAATGGAGAAGTAGAAGAAAGTTTCCAACCTTATAGTGAATACTTAGAGATTGAAAAAGAGTTAAAAAACTTAAATTCTTTAGAAAAGAGTATACAAAAAGATGAAAATGAAAAAAGTAAAGAAATAACAAAAAAGAAACAAGTAAAGCTTTCATATAATGAACAAAGAGATCATGTAAATTTACCTGCAGAAATAGAAGAATTAGAAGAAAAAATTGAAGAGATTAATAACTGTCTTATGGATGTAAAATGTTATGAAGCAAAAGGTATTGTTGCTGTTTCTAAAGAGCTTGAAGAAGTGGAAAAGATCTATGAATCAAAAGTTGAAAGATTTTTAGAACTTGAAGAATTGATTGAAAGTTTTAACTCTTAAGAAGATATAATAATCGTAAATATAACAAATAATTCAAGGATTAAAATGAGTTTAAAACAACAACTTAAAGATGATGTTAAAGTAGCTATGAGAGAAAAAAATATAGTTAAAAGAGATTCAATTAGATCAATTAATACAATGATTAAACAAATTGAAGTTGATGAAAGAATAGAACTAACAGATGAAGCTATTGTAAAATTAATTCAAAGAGGAATCAAGCAAAGAGAAGAAGCAATTTCTCAGTATAAAGCAGCTTCAAGAGATGACTTAGTAGAAAAAGAAGCAGAACAAATCGAAGTATTTAGACTTTATTTACCAGTACAAGCAAGTGATGAAGAACTTGAAGCTGGTATGAAAGAAATTATTTCACAAGTAAATGCTCAATCTATGAAAGATATGGGAAAAGTTATGGGAAGTGCTAGTAAAAAGTTTGCAGGAATAGCAGATGGAAAAAGAATAAATGAAATGGTTAAAAAACTTTTATCATAAAATATCCTCATTACTAATTGTAGTTGAAAAAATATAACACAAATATAAAAAATTCAGCTACAATTCTTTCAATATTTATACTACCCGATCTGTAATATAATATCGTTTTTGTAATCTTTCAAAAGCATAAAAACAACTATACAGAAAGTCTAGATCTACACTAAATTATTTCTCTAATTAATTGTTAGGCTTCTTTTATGCATACATAATTTATTATATCTTTTCATAATATACTAAACTTGGTGCGTTACTTTTATGGAGTAATATAAAATGGTACAAATAAGTAATCAAATATTTTGTAAAAAGTTTCTTACTGAAATAGATATAAAAACAGGAATATTACCAAACCCGTATTATGATCTACCCTTTATGATTATTGAAAATTTTTTATCTGAGGAAATTTGTGAAAGTATCACATCTTCAATGAGATTAAACCAAGATATTTGTGAAGCAGAGATTAGAAAATATGAAGCAATTAAAGATTTGACAGGTAAAAACACTTCAATTAGAAAAACAAAAATTCACAAGTTGGATAACATACAAACAATTATCTATAATGAAAGTTTTGCAAAACATAAAAGAGATATAGAAAAGTTTTTTAATTTATGTATTACAACATCTACAGAAATACAAGCTTTAGAATATACTAAAGGATCATTTTATAAACAACATAGTGATGATTCAAGTGTATTACTTAAAAATGATGAAGTTGTAGGTTTCCTTCCCGTTGCATTAGAACGAAAAATCACTTCTGTTTTATTTACCACAAATCACAGTGATATTGTTTCTAAAAATAATTTTGATGGTGGAGAATTAATTTTTAATTATTTATATGATAAAAAAGGCGAAATTGTTCAAATCAAACCAAAAGCTGGTGATATGGTTATATTTTTTAGTAATCCGTATTTTACGCATGAAGTTTTAGAAGTAAAAAAAGGGTTTAGAGTATCTTTAGTTCAATGGCATGATGCCATTATCAACTAAAGATATATTTTTATATTTTATATTTTAATAAAATTTCTTTTGATACATATTCAATTGTTGCATTTGAAGTAGCTTCGGCAACTATTTTAGGAGCGCAACCAGCTTCATATGCTTCTTTCCATCTCAAAGCACATAAACACCATTTATCACCCTCTTTAAGTCCAGGGAATGAGTATTGAGGCATAGGTGTAGTTAAATCATTACCTTGTGCTTTAGAGTATTCTAAAAACTCATTTGTAAGAATAGCACAAACTGTGTGTTTGCTAGTATCTTCTGGAGATGTTCTACAAACACCATCTCTATAAAATCCAGTCATTGGACTTGTACAACAAGTTTCTAAATTTGTTCCTAATATATTAGTTTGCATAATTATCCTTTTATTCTTGTATCGTCCAAATAAATTTGTTTTTATCAAACTTATATGTTGAAAGATTTTTTAAAATAGTATTCTTTATTTTTTCATTTATTGTTTTTGTTCTACTTAAAATCCATAAATATTCTCTACTTGGACTTCCTACTAGGGCATAATTGTAATCTTTATCTAAGTCAATTATCCAATAATCTCCATAGAAAGGTTTAAAAAAACTAACTTTTAATTTAGAATTACTTTCATCAATTGCATAAGCTTCACCAATAGCTTCTTTTTGCTCACCAGTGTCAATTTTAGTACACCTATTAATTACTTTTATTTTTCCATTATCTTTTAGTTCATAAGTTGCAGTTACATTTTTACATCCTTTTTCAAAAAAATGCTCAAACCTTGCAACTTCATACCAAGTTCCTTTGTACTTTTCTATATCAACATTATTAACTGTTTTAAGATACGGATTTTTTGAACCACATCCAACAAATATAAAAAGAATAAAAGTACTTATTATAATTTTTAACATACTTATTTACTTCCTTTATAATTTAATATTTCTTTTGTTACCTTGTGTCTATAATCAAACATATCTCTTAATTCTTTTTGTATAAAAAAATCAAAAAAGTTTCCAATAGCACCAAAAGGCAATTCATATTCCACTACATCTTTTAGTTCACAGATATTACCTTTTTGTGTAAAAACATGAGAGTGCTTCCAGTACTTAAAAGGTGATTTAAGTGCAATATCCACTAATAAGTTAGGTTCTTCTATTTTATCAATTTTTACTTCCCAAGTAGTAGGAATAAAATTTTTTACTGTTTTTATTTTTAAAATTCCACCTTGATGCGGAACAAAGTCTTTATTTATTAAATCAACTTTTGTATTAGGTGGTGTGATATTTTCTAAGTTTTTCATATCTAAGTGAAAATTAAATAGATCTTCTATTTTACAGTTAATTGTAGATATTTTTTCAAATTTTTTCAAATTTTTTCCTTTACTTTACCAAGTCATTTAAACAAGAATCTATATTTTCAAATTCAAATTTAAAACCATTATCAATTAGTCTTTTTGGTTTTACACATTGTCCATCTGTAAGAACTTTTGCGCCCTCACTAAATATCATATTTAATATAAACTCAGGAACAGGCAAGATAGTTGGTCTACTTAAACTCTTTCCTAATGCTTTAGTAAAGTCATAATTAGTAGTAGGTTTTGGAGCTGTTAGATTAAATATTCCATCTAATTCTTTGTTCTGATAAACAAAACTATATGCATTTAATAAATCTTCCAAATGAATAAAAGAAAAACTTTGTAAGCCTTGTCCAATAGTTCCTCCAAGTCCAAATTTAAAAGGTGTTAACATTTTATCTAAAGCACCGCCATCTTTACCTAAAACAATTCCGAATCTAAAAATAGCTGTTCTTATTCCCATTTCATTTGCTTTTAAAGCTTCTTCTTCCCAATCTTTACATAGATTAGCTAGAAAATCATTTTCATATTCAAAAGTTTCTTCATCATAACAAGTAGTATTTTTATATATTCCTACGGCTGAAGTTGAAATAAAAAGTTCAGGTTTTTTATTAGCTTTTTTCATAGCACTTATCAAAGCTTTTGTTGTATCTAGTCTACTGCTGTAAAGTAATTCTTTATATTTATCAGTCCATCTGTTAATAATATTTGCACCAGCTAAGTTTATTACAATATCAGATGATTCAATAATATTTACTAAATTTTCATCATCTTTTAATTCTTCTCTTTTTATTCCAATTACATTGAAACCATTTTTCATAAAATGTTTTTTTAAGTTTGTTCCAACAAATCCACTTGAACCTGTTATTGCTAAAGTCTTCATAGTATACTCCTTTGAAGTAACTTATTTGTAATATTATATACATTATATAAGATATTAGTATCATTTAAATGTCAATTAAAAAGTTTTATTTCTACAAAGATATAAACCGACACATTCATAGTATTAAAAAGGTATAAATCATGTATAATAAAAACAAAAAGGCTTCATAATGGAACCTGCAAAAAAAATTTGGATAGTTGGTGGAAGCTTAGGTATTGGTCTTGAGCTAGTAAAACTTTTCTTAGAAAAAAATTATCTTATAATAGCTAGTTCTAGAAATACATCCAATTCGCTAGAGCTTGTTGAACTAAAAAAAAGATTTCCAGATAAATTAACTTTATTAGATATAGATGTAAGCTCAAAAGAAGATATAAAAGAAAAAGTAAAAATAGCATGGAATATTAATAAAGGCTTAGATATATGGTTTTATAACGCCGCTGCTTATGATGTGATGACTATTGAGACTTGGGATATTGAAAAATTTGAACAAATGAATGAAGTTAATTACTTAGGTGTTGTAAGAATAATGTCTAATCTTTTACCATATTTTAAAAGCACAAAAGAAAGAAGTAAGAAGAATATGAAATGGGTATGGAACTGTAGTTTATCATCTTATTTTGGTCTACCAAATGCAGGAGGATACTCTGCTCCTAAAGCTGCTTTGGTTAATCTTGCAGAATCAATTTATCCCGAATTAGAAAATTCAAATATTAACTTGCAAATCATAAATCATGGTTTTGTAAAAACAAGACTCACATCTAAAAACGAATTTAAAATGCCTCAATTAATGGAAGCTAAATATACTGCCGAAAAGATAATTAAAGGAATGGAAAAATCTTTATCATTTGAGATAAGATTTCCTTTTGGATTAAGATCATTTTTAAGTTTATTAAAAATTCTTCCTTATAGAATTTCTTTAGCTATTACAAAGAAGTTACTACCATGAATGCTTATACTTATGCACAGTTTTTTGAACAAATAGATAAGAATACATCAATAAAAGAGTATGAAAAAGTATTTGATAAAAATGCAGAATTTAAAGATCCCTTTCATGAGGTCAAAGGTCTGGACAAGATATTCAAAATTTTTGAAGATATGTATTTAAAACTTGATAATCCATATTTTAAAGTTACTGAGATAGTTGAGCAAGATAAAATTGCTTATTTGAAATGGGACTTTAATTTTTCCTTTAAAGGCAATAGTAAAAATGAATTTTTTGAAGGTGTTTCACGAGTTGAATTTAATAAAGAGAATAAAGTAATATCTCACATAGATTACTGGGATTCTGCTAGTAACTTATATGAGAAGATTCCTATTCTTTCTTTCATAATAAAATTTATTAAAAATAAAATAAAAAGTTAAAATAAAAAATATGAATAATACAATTTTCTCAAAACAACTAATAATCTATTATAGTTTATTAGCAATTCCTTTAGCAATTGTAGGATTACCTTTATATATTTATTTACCAACATTTTATACAACAACTGTTGGAATTGATATAGCAGCTGTGGGACTTATTATATTTATAGCAAGATTAACAGATGTATTTACAGATCCCTATTTTGGACACTTAAGTGATAAAAGTGTAGAGTATTTTAATAGTAGGAAACCTATCATGATTTTAGGTTCTATTGTTTTAATTTGCAGCTTTTATGCACTTATAAATCCAAATTTAATTTATTCTGAACTTTGGCTTTTAAGTTTTTCAATTTTAGTTTATATTGGATGGAGTATGATAAATATTCCTTATCTTACATGGAGCAGTGAAATAAGCGAGAAATATGAGGATAAAACTCTTTTAAATAGTTCGAGAGAATTATTTACAATTATTGGAGTTTTAATAGCCCTTCTTATTCCTTATATTTATAAAGTTTCAGAAGATTTTGAAAAAACCTTAGAAATATTGTACATATCTTTTTTAATTCTTTTTATTCCTTTATTTTTTATCACTATAAATAAAATCAAAATCAAAACAAATATAAAAATTGAAAAATACTCTATTCAAAATATTAAAAATATTTATAAAAATATAAGTGATTTAAAATATTTACAAATAGGATATTTTTTTAATAATCTTGCTAATGCGCTACCAGCAACACTTTTTTTACTATTTATTGAACTAGTTATTCAAGAAAAGAGTTCTTCTGGATTTATTTTAATTCTATATTTTTTAGCAGGAATTATTGCTCTTCCTTTTTGGAATTTAATATCAAATAAAATTGGTAAAAAAAACACTTGGCTTTGTTCTATTATTCTAGCCTCTACAGCATTTTCATTTGTACCTTTTTTAGAAGCGGGTGATTTAAATGTTTTTTTAATCATAAGTTTAATATCTGGATTATCTCTTGGAGCAGATATGGCACTTCCAACTGCTATTCAGAGTGACTTAGTTCAAAAAAGTAAAAAATATGAAAGTAATATTTCTGGTTTATTATTTGGAATATGGACTATGATCACAAAGTTATCATTAGCTTTTGCTGTTGCATTAAGTTTCCTAATACTTGGTATATTTGATTTTGAAGCTACAAAACCCAATCCTACATCATTGCTCGTATTAACATTTCTTTATGGTATTTTTCCAGTGATTTTAAAAATATTTGCTATAATATATATTAATAAGTACAAAGATATAAAACCATAGTTAATTTAATCTTATAAACGAACATATTATTACTACAAAAACTCTTTATATAATCATAAAATAACAGCACTAGGAGATTGAGGTGAAGATACTTTTTATAAATATCATTACTCTTTCTATTCTTTTTTCTCAAACTCCTACAAAGTATTTAGAATCACCAAAACCTGTTGATTATGTTTCAATAGAAAAATTTAGTGGTTTATGGTATGAGATTGCAAGAACGTACAACAGTTTTGAAAAAAATTGTGTAGCTGCAACAGTAGAATATGTCTTAACAAAAGATTTAAATTATGAAATCAAAAACAGATGTTATGACACTGTGATTGGTGAAGATATAATTGAGTTTAATGGAACAGGAAAATCTTTAAACCAAAATACTATGGCACAAATAGAAATGACTTATTACTGGATATTTACTAAAAATTATAAAGTCATATATTTAAATGAAGATTATACAAGTGCCATAGTATCTGATAAAAATATGAATAATCTATGGATAATCAATAGAAAACCTTTTATGAAAAAAAAGAAGCTAGATAGCCTAGTTTCTTTTTTATCTAATTACATGGACACAAAAAATTTAATATATACTCCGCAAGATTTGCAAGGACAATACACATGGATCAAGAAAAAAAACAAAAAATAGCAGTCTTAGGAGCAGGAATAAGCGGACTTGGAAGTGCTTATTTACTTAGTAAAAAACATGAAGTAGATTTATACGAAAAAGACAACAGATTAGGCGGACATGCTAGAACTTCACAGGTTCAAGAAGATGGTAAGACATTCGGTGTTGATACTGGCTTTTTGGTGTTTAATCATCCTACTTATCCATTACTCACAAAACTTTTCAAAGAACTTAATGTAAAAATAGAAAATAGTGATATGAGCTTTGCTTTTTGGGATCAAAAAAATAACTTAGCTTATAATGGTGAATCTTTAAAAGGTATGTACTTTCAAAAGAAAAATATTTTTTCATACTCACATAACAAAATGATTCTAGATGTGTTAAAATTCAACAAAAAAGCAAATCATGATCTAGAAAACAATAGCAGTGATTTGGATTTATCTTTGGGTGAATATTTAAAAGATTATTCAAAATATTTCAAAGAAAGATATATCATTCCAATGGGTTCTTCAATTTGGTCAACACCTAGTGATAAAATGAGTGACTTCCCTGCACGAGCTTTCTTACATTTTTTTAAAAATCATGGATTATTAGGAGTTGATACTCATCATCAATGGCTTACTGTTAGTGGTGGTTCTATAAATTATGTAGAGAAAATATCAAAAAAGATATCTGGAAAAATATTCAAAAACTCTGATATAATATCTGTAATAAGAGAAGATGAAAAAGTAATTTTAGTACATGCAGATAACTCACAATCAATCTATGACAAAGTTATATTTGCAATGCACGCACCTGATGCTCTTAATTTGATTGACGAACCAAGTGTGGACGAACTGAGAATCCTTTCTTGCTTTGAGTACAAAGAAAATAAAGCAGTATTACATAATGATAAAAAAGCTTTATATCCAGATAAAAAAGTTTATGCAGCATGGAATTATAAAACAAATCAATCAAGTGAAAATGTAACTTTATCATATTGGATAAATAGACTACAAAACTTAAAAACAAAAAAAGAGTATTTTGTTTCTCTAAACGAAACAGAACAACTAACTGAAGTAATAGAAAACATATCTTACGAACATCCTCAATTTGATGCAAAAGCAATTGATGCACAAAGTAAAAGATCAGTAATAAATGGTAAAAACAATACATATTTTGCAGGTGCTTATTGGAGATATGGTTTTCATGAAGATGGATTATATAGTGCTAATACAATTGCTAAAGAATTTGGATGTGAATTGTGAGTCATAAGTTTTTTGAAGGAAATATCTATCATAAAAGATATAGTCCTAAAACACATGATTTTAAATATAAATTCTTTATGCTTGATATTGACATGTCAAAATTCGAAAAATTAGATAATAAGTACTTTTCTCAAAATAGTTTTAATCTTTTTTCTTTTAATACAAAAGACCATTTTGGAGAAAGCACAGATTTTAAAGAAAATGTAAAAAATTTACTAAAAGAATGTGATCTAAAAGCTACAGAAAAAATGAGATTTGTTACATTACCTGCAATTATTGGTTATGTATTTAATCCTATTAGTGTCTTGATACTTTTTGAAAACGATAAGCCTAGTTTTATGCTAGCTGAAGTACATAATTATAATGGTGGAAGAATTATCTATAATGTGAAACTTGAAACAAATGATAATAAACACTATAAGGGTAAGAGTTTAAAAGATATGTATGTATCACCATTCTTTAAAAGGACAGGAGAATATTCTTTTGATTTAACATATACAAGTAACAACTTTTCTATTGGAATAAATCTTTATGAAGATGAAAAAAAGGTATTAACTTCAACTTTTGTAGGGAAAAGTCTTGTTTTTAGTGAAACAAATATCTTATCATTATTTTTAAGACATACATTACTTACATTTTGGGTAGTTACAAGAACAATCTGGCAGAGTTTAAAACTTAAATTAAAAGGTCTAAAATGGAATGGACCAGAAGCAATTGATCAAATAAGGAGGGCTTAACAATGAAATCATTTTGGAATAACCTAGGAGACAAGTATTTCTCAAAAATCACAAAGGGTACATTAAAAGTAACATACTGTGATGGGAAAACAAAAATATATGGAAATAATCAAGAACCAAAGGCTGAAATGGTTTTAACTAATGCTGATTTATTCAGAAGACTTACTCTTTTTGGAGATATAGGATTTGCAGAAAGTTATATGGATAAAGATTTTGAGTGTGATAATTTAACATCTTTAATTAAAATTGGGATTATAAACTCAGATGCTTTACAAACAAAAAGTGAAGATGAAAAAAAGTTTAGTCTTTACAATTTATTTCCCGTTGTTAATAAACTAAAACATATCATGAGAAAAAATTCAAAAACACGTTCAGCAAAAAATATTCAAGAGCATTATGATTTATCAAATGACTTTTTTGAATTATTCTTAGATGATACTATGATGTATTCTTCAGCTGTATTTGAAAAGCCTGATGAACCTTTGTTTGAAGCACAAAAAAGAAAAATTGATTTATTAGCAAAAAAACTAAATCTTAAAAAAGGTTCAAAAGTATTAGAAATTGGTTCGGGATGGGGAGCTATGGCTTTGCACTTAGTAAAAGAGTATGGTTGTGAAGTTACAACATTAACACTATCAAAAGAGCAGAAAAAGCTTTGTGAAGGTAGATTTAAAGAAAATAATATTGAAGAATCAGTAAATGTAATACTAAAAGACTATAGAGATATGGAAGGTGAGTTTGATGCTGTAATTGCAGTTGAAATGTTTGAAGCAGTTGGACGTGAGTACTTTGATGTATTCTTCAAAAAATGTGAATCACTACTAAAACCAAGTGGTATTTTAGTTATGCAAATAATTACAATGCCAGATCAGAGATATAGCTCGTACTGTAAGGGAACTGATTTTATTCAAAAATATATTTTTCCAGGAGGACACCTTCCAAGTGTTGGAAAAATTTTAGATGTAACTACAAAAAATACTAAACTAAATCTTTTACATATGGAAGAATTTACTGAACATTATGCAAAAACATTAAATATTTGGCATGAAAACTTTAATCAGAAACTAGAAGAAGTCAAAAGATTAGGCTTTGATGAATACTTTATTAGAATGTGGAAAATGTACCTTTGTTATTGTGAAGCAGCTTTCTTAACTAGAAATATTAATTTAGTTCAAATTGCTTTTACAAGATACCAAAATATGGATTTAAATGAAGGTCTTGTAGCATGAAACTACAAGTCTTCTTATTAAGTGCAATATTTCTAATTTTTACAGGATGTTCAAAAATGCAAATAGAAGATTTTACAAACAAGGGACCTGAGTTTATTCCTCAGGAATATTTTAATGGAAAACTAACTGCTTATGGAATGGTAAAAGATAGAAGTGGAAAAATTATCAAAACATTTAAAGGTGATTTAGTAGGTTCATGGGATAAAAATGGTGTAGGAACACTTGATGAAAAATTTATTTATGACAATGGTGAAAAACAAACTAGAGTTTGGACATTGACTCCTACAGGTGATAAAACTTTTATAGGAACAGCAGGTGATATAGTTGGAAATGCACAAATGATTGCAAATGGAAACACAGTTATGATTGATTATACTATGAGGGTTCCATATAATGATTCTACGCTTGATATAAATGTAAAAGATTGGCTGCATCTTCAAGAAGATGGAGTTATAATAAATCATTCTAAAATGAAAAAATTTGGATTTACTATTGGTGAATTAGTGATCACTATAATCAAAGAAAATAAATAAAAAAGCCTAGAGAATTCTTTTTTCAAGATATTCTCTAAACTCTTTGGCTCCATCTTTTGAACTTGTAACAACGTCATCAATTCCTTCAAATGATATTTCAAGTTTAGATTGTTCCATACTTTGCATAGATTTAATTTTATCTACATTCACAATACAAGACCTATGAATTCTAAAGAAATTCTTTCCTTTTAGTAATTTTTCCATATCACCTATTTTTTTTCTTACATAGGCATCAGTATTTTTTATCTTGATTATAACTTCATCCAAATCAGCTTTAATGTAAAAGATATCTTCTATATCAATCAAATAAAGTTTATTCCCTCTTTTTGCCATAATTCTTTTTGAATTATCTATATCTTCTTTTATCATATACTTTTCAATCTTCTCTAAAGATTTTTTTATACTTTCATTTGATATAGGTTTTAATAAATAATCAACTCCACCACTTTTAAAAGCTTCTAAAGCATGTTCTGAATATGCTGTTTGAAAGATTATAAAAGTCTTAGGATTTATATCTAGTATTGCTTGAGCAAGTTCTAAACCACTCATATTTGGCATAGATATATCTAAGAATGCAATATCAAATTTTTCTTTAGATACAAGTTTTATAGCATCTATTGGATTATTACATTCTTGTATATCAGTAACACCCTCTTCTTCTAAAAGTCTCTTTAGTCTGCTAAGAGCTAGTTTTTCATCATCTACTATAAGTGTTTTCAATTTTTGCCTTTTAATTCTATTATAAACTGCATTTTAGCATTCTCTTTCTTATAAGTTAAGTTTCCAATTTTTAAAAGTTCTAATCTCTTTTTTAAATTACTTAGTCCCGTACCAAAAATCACATTTTCACTTAAAATACCATCATTTGAAACAATAATATTATTGTTTTTAGTAATTATATCTATATTTAATTCTCTTGAATTAAATCCATGCTTAATAGCGTTTTCAACAAGTAATTGAATTGAAAATTTTGGTATTTGTATCTTTTCGAAGTCTTCAGAAATATTTGTTTTTAGTTTTATATGATCATCGAATCTTATATTTTCTATTTTCAAATAAGTTTCAACCATTTTTATTTCACTCTCAAGTTCTATTAAAGAATCTCTTGTAATTGCATTTCGCAAAAATTTTGATAAATCTAAAGTAGCTTTTTCTGCTTTCTTTTGATCAACATATATAAGTTCTGAAATAGAATTTAATGCATTGAACAAAAAATGTGGATTAAGTTCATTTTCTAAAGCTTTTATTTTACTTTCTAGTATTTCATTACTAATAGATTCATTCTTATTCTTCATAGAAATAAACTGATGAAGTATCATACCAACAAGAAATGCTAAAAATCCGATAATAATTGCAATATAAAGCCAATAAGGTTTTATAAAATTAATAATATTAAACTCACTAAAATAAAAAAGATAGTAAGAAAATATAAAACCTATGAATCCAGATAGAAAAGAGAATACAAAACTTATTATATACCAATACTTTTCATCTACATTAGGTAGAAGAAATTCATTTGAAAGTGATATGAAAAGACAAGCACTTAAAGATATACAAACTGCACTTAATGTACTAAAATATATAGTCTCAAAGTTTCGTAAGTCCACATTTAGAAAGTAAAGAAATAAAGAGATAAAGAAACCAAAAAATGCACCAATTATAATAATATATATCCAATCGAGCATTGTAACTTTTAACTTTACGCTAAGCATTGATTTCCTCATTTAAAACTTCTACTCCTATGGCAACGCCTGGCCATCCTTGACCTGCAAATATTGTATCCCCTACATTGAACAAACCATTAAATGGAGTTCTACAACTAGGTGTTTGTAAAATATTTTTAAACGTTATTGGTTTTCCACCACAGTTATATCTATTAATATATTTTTTAAATGTATTTGATGTAGCACTGTGAATATCTATTATATCTTTTTTTTCTAAGCTTTCAAAATTTTCTAAAAAATCATTTACAATAAAATTTTCTGTTATTCCTTTTTGCTTTTTATACTCTTCTGGTGAAAGTTTCTTCCAAAATAAAGCATTTGAATGCGTTGAAATTGTCACACTATAACCATTTTTTGATAGTTTCTTGTCATCTTTTGAAGAGAAAGATACAAAATAAGATTGAGATATAGCATTTGGTATATTTTTATCTAATATTATTTGATAATGATGTAAAAAATCTTTTTTTGAATCTATTGTTAAATTAATTACAAATGCACTTTGATCTGAAAAAGAAAAACTGTTATAATATTTTTTGATTTTCATATCATCAAATAATGATCCACTGTCAAAGATAGAAGAATTTAGAATAACTTGTTTTGCTTTATATTCATCTTTTGATGAAAATATTCTATAAAAGTCTTTTTCTTTTTTAATTTTTAATATTTGTTCATTTTTATGTACATTCACGTCTTTTAACAAACCATCAAATAAACTACCCATTCCATTATTTACATAAAATACATCATGAAAAGGATAAGATAATCCTAAAGCTAATGATAACAAAGGTATATCTTTGGAAGTAGTTTGTATTGTAATAAGTAGTTGAGAGTCAATAAATGCTCTATATTCATCGCTAATACCATATAAAGTTTCATTAATAAAGCTATTGGCACTTTTAAATACATCAAATCTAAATACTTTTAATATTTCAACTACTGCATTTGCTGTTTTCAAATATGAAGATAAATTATATTTCGCATAATGTAATTTCTTTAAACTCCAAAATTTTTCATCTAAAGTTTTAATTGTATTCCAAAAAAATCTATTATTTTTATGAGGATAAACTTTGTCCATATTATCAATAAAAGTATCAAAATCTTTTACTCTATCAACAGCTTTTTTATTTTGAATAACCCTAATAGCTATTTCACTTTTTTGAATATCAGGAATATAATTTGCTTTATCAAAAATATTTTTAATAGGATGATTATCTTCATAACCTACAAATGTAGTAGCACCTGAATTATAATAGTTTCCTTTTCTTTTAAAAGTACTCCCACATCCTCCAAGATTTGAATCTTTTTCAAATAATATTAAGTTTTTATCAGTATTTAACGCTGAAATTAAGCTACCACCTATTCCAGATCCAATAACAGCTATATCAAAATTGTTCATTTTTCACTTCTTTAAACTTATCAATAGCTCTTTGTCTTGATAGTTTTATATCAACAATTGCTTTTGGATACTGTACAAACAAGTTTGACTGTAAACCATTTTCAATATGAAATAATTTGGGCTCAATATTTTCAAAATCATTGAATATACTTTTAATAAAAATACCATCTTTATCAAATTTTTGTGATTGAGTATAAGGATTAAAAACTCTAAAATAAGGTGCGGCATCAGCACCTGTACTTGAACTCCACTGCCATGAACCTATATTTGAACTAGCTTCATAATCAAGTAGTTTCTTTGCAAAATACTCTTCTCCTTTTTTCCAATCAACAAACAAGTTTTTTGTCAAAAATGATGCAACAACCATTCTTAAACGGTTATGCATCAGACCTGTATTATTTAAATGAATCATTGCTGCATCTATAATTGGTATACCTGTTTTTCCGTCACACCATTTTGAGAAATCATCTTCATTTTCATTCCACTTAATTTGTAAACCATTAAGGTTGTTAAATTCAGAATGAGGAAAATGAAATAAAATGTAGTTATAAAACTCTCTCCAGAAAATTTCTCTTATAAAAGATTCACAGTTAGTAGAATCAAAAGATTTAAAATAATTAAAAACTTGTTTTGGAGAAATCAAGCCAAATCGTAAATGAACAGATATTTTAGAACTAGCATCAATATAAAAGAAATCTCTTTCTTCTTGATATTTGTTTACTTTTGCTTTAAATTCTTCTAAAAGTTCTATTCCACTTTTAGATAAAAAATCTGGCAGACTTTGTTCTTCAAATCCCATATCTTCTAAAGTAGGAAAACTCGAATAATCAAAATCAACATTATTTAAATTTTTATTATGCATATATTCTTCAATATTATGTGATTGAGTAATCATACTTAAGGATTTATAAAAGGGAGTAAATACTTTATAAGGAGTATTATCTTTTTTCAAATGCGAATTTGGATTTAAAATAAAAGAATCAATAAATCTTTTGATAGGAATAATAGATTCTATTTCTTTATCTCTATCTTTAGCATATGTATCAAAATCAACAGAACATAATACTTCATCAAAATTATCATTCTTTAGTTTTGTAAAAACATTCTTAGGTTCATCATAAAAAATAGATAAATCAAGATTTAATGCTTGTAGCTTTTTCTTTAATTCCAAAACAGATTTATATATGAAAGTAACTCTTTTATCATTTTTATCTAAGTTTTTTAAGATATTTTTATCAAATATAAAAATAGGCAATACATCTTTAGTAGCATTAGCTAAAAGTGCACTATCTTCTACTCTTAAGTCTCTACGAAACCAAAGAACTTGTCTCATCGGTACGCCTCAACTTTTGATCTTAAAGCTAATTCTTTTGGATAAGGATTTAAAAATATTTGTGTTTTCAAATAGTCAATCTCAAATCTTTTAATGTAAAGATTTAGTATTTTAATAACAGCAATTAAAGGAATCAATCCGTTTTTAAACTCTTCAAATGTATCTAATATTTCTGTTTTTTCATCTTTTGATATATCTTTCTTAAAATATCCGTATAAGTGAAGTAAAACATTGTAAGTATTAGAAATACTTCCTTTTAAACTGATGGCTTTTAAAAATGCATGCTTATAATCTTCTAAAACAACTTTAATATCTCTTTTGTCATGATTAGCTACAATTTGTCCCAACTCTTTATATGAAATGTGAGATTTTGAATAAATCATGTATTTGTATGAAGTATGAAATGCAACTAAATCTTTAGCAGATGGATTAGTCTTTAAAAATTCAAAAATATTTTTATATGAAAATATTTGCATCAAGAAGTTTTCTCTAAGCCAAGCATCACCTAATCTTCCCTCTTCTTCTAAAGGTAATGAAGGATACTTATCTTTGATCTGTTTTGCAAAAACACCGATACCGTTTTTTTCACTCATTGCATTTTTTTTAGATGGATAAACTTTTACACGCTCTAGTCCACAAGTAGGCGATTTTGATTTTAAAATAAAACCACATAAATCATCATCTTGTATTTGATTGCTCAATTCCTTAGAAATATCTACTACTTTTGAAGTTACATCAACATTTCCAACAGATGTTTTTACTCTTATATCATCATCTGTTCTTACTAATCTTATTGCTTCTCTTGGTGTTGTAAAAACCATTTTTTCAGGACAATATGGTACAAATTCAAAATATTCACCTAACATATCTGTAATAAATCTATCTCTTGAATGTCCACCATCATAACGGCAGTTTGTTCCTAATAAGCAAGAAGAAATTCCTAATCTCATATTAATCCTTTTGCGTAATTATAATAGATTAGTATACTCTTTAGTAGTTAAAAAATGTCGATTTATAATATATGCTTATAGTATTTTCTCTTGTCCTATTCTATACAAAGCAAAATCATATTTAATAGGATCATTATTGTCAAATTCTTTTAATTTATTTGTTATTTCAATTGCTGATTTTAAATCATAAGTTTTTCGTGAAAGTAATCCTAATTTTTTTGAGACATTAAAAGTGTGAGTATCTAATGGTAGTATCAAATCTTTTTTATCAATTCCACTCCACAAACCTAAATCAAGCTCATCAGATCTTACCATCCAACGTAAAAACATATTCCATCTTTTATATGGAGCATTCCCAATTTCCTTTATATTGCCTTCTTTATCTCTTTTAAGCGGACTTGAAACTAAAAATGTGAAACCTTGAGATTTGTAATTTGCAACTTCATGTATTTTACTTATTATAAAATCTAAACCCTCAAGTGTAGAATTATTTTTAGAGTATCCTTCTAGAAATAATTTATTTAAATTGTATAATTTTTTTAGTTTCTTAAATGTTTTAAATACCATTTTAATATCTTCACTAGTTTGAAACCTATAGTAAAAAGAATCTAATTCTTTATCTATTTTTTCATCACTTGCATCTAATAATGAAAAATCTAAAGTATCTAAAAACTTTACTATCATAGAAGCTTTTCCATAAGCAAATAGAGCACATAAAAGTATTATATATTCATCTTTGTATCTGCTTGCAACTAAAAGTGGATCTGGCTTATCGTATGACAATTCAAAGTGTTTATTTCTTGATGAAAATTCATCATTTAAAAGTTTTTTTATATTAATCATAGTCTATCCAAATTTTTGATTCGCTATAATACCAACAATTAAAGAAAAAGAGTGTTAAATGAATAATATATTGATTACAGGATGTTCAACAGGGATAGGTTTAAAAACAGCCTTAACTTTGAAGGACAATGGTTTTAAGGTCTATGCGAGTGCTAGAAATGATAAAGATATAAATAAACTTAATAATTTAGGATTTGAAACATTTAAAATAGATGTTACAAAAAAAGATGACATAACAAATGCCTTAAATACAATTATAAAAAATGATGACAAATTAGATGCGGTATTCAACAATGCAGGTTTTGGACAACCTGGTGCTGTTGAGGATATTACAACAGAAGTTTTAAAAGAACAGTTTGAAACAAACTTTTTTGGATTGCATGAACTTACTTTCCAAGCAATGAAGATATTCAGAAAACAAGGTTTTGGAAAAGTAATACAACACAGTTCGGTTTTAGGAATAATATCTTTGAAATTTAGAGGTGCTTACAATGCTAGTAAATATGCAATTGAAGGTTTAAATGACACTTTAAGACAAGAAGTTATGGGTTCAAATATATTTATTAGTACTATTAATACAGGACCAGTTGCATCAAAATTTAGAGCAAATGCTTTGAAAAATTTTAATAAAAATGTAGATATAAAAAATAGCTATTTTAACGAAGTATATACTCAAGAATTGAAAAAAAGACTAGAATCAAAAGTAGATGATACTCCTTTTACACTACCTTCATCTTCTGTTGCAAATATAGTATTAGATATTATGAAAGTTAAAAAACCAAGACCTAGATATTATGTTACAAAAGCTACATATCTTTTAGGCTTCTTTAAAAGAATTTTATCAACTTCTCTTATGGATAAACTTCTTAATAGAATATAAGAAAAGCTTAGCTTTTCTTCATGTTTAAAACCAATATTTCAATTGATTTTTTTATTGAATTTCTTAATGCATCTTCAAGAAGTAATTTATTATTTAATAAACTATCTTCTCTATAGTACTTAGAGTCATTAACAACACTATCACTATAAATAACATTTCCATTTTTATTTACTATTTCTAAATCTAAAAATATTTTTAAATATGCATTTGAAGTTAGTATAGCTTTATTGATTATGTATTTTGGAACAAATAAATATACTTCATAATCTGCTCCAAAAGCTACATATTTATTTTTATAATAATTGTCATTTTCCATAGCATTTGAAAACTCATTTATAACTATATCTTCCAAAGATATGTTATGTATAGCTATACTTCTTTCTAAATTCAATGCTTCATCATTTCTAATATTAGGTCTTATAACTGTACCTATATTAATACCCATATGCCTTGAAAGATTTCCTCCAACTCCTAAACCAATTGAATAAGGACTTGGTATTGTTTTAGGTACAGATAAAATAACAACATCTTTATTTAATGAAAAAGAATTCATATGTTTATTTATTTTTATTTGATTTTTAGAAGAGCAAGCTGTAAAAAATAATATAATTAAAAAAATAAAAAACTTTGTTAAAAACTTCATAAAAGTCTCCTTGTTCTAGTTAAGTAGTTTGTATCTCTTTTGTATTGAATTTACTTTGTAAATAATCAGAGATTTGAATAAGACAAAAAGTAATTAAAAATATCATTAATCCAGGGAAAAAACTAACCCACCAAGCTATATCAATTACACTTTTTCCATCACTTAAAAGTGAACCCCATGACATAGAAGGTGGATTTATACCAAGACCTAAAAATGAAAGACCTGACTCTGCTAATATTGAGCCACCAACTCCAAATGTAAATGATATTAAAAATATTGGAGCAAGTAAAGGAGCAAAATACTTAAAAATAATTTTCATAGTTGAAACATTTGATAATTTCAATATTTTTATATAAGGTTTATTTCCAATAGCAAAACTTTCACTTCTAATAAGTCTAGCCATTCCCATCCATCCTGTAATCGAAATAACAATTATTAAAATAACAGATGAAGCTTGAATGTATGAAACTAAAGCTAATAGAAGAAAAAATGTAGGAAATGTTAAAAATAAGTCTATAACTATAGTAATTGTCTTATCTATATTACCTTTAAAGTAACCTGCATTTATACCAATAAAAAGACCAATTAAAGAAGAGATACTAGCTGCTAAAAAACCAATAATAAGTGAAGTTTGTCCACCTTGTAATACTCTTGCAAGTACATCTCTTCCTAATCTATCTGTACCAAATAGATGTTGTAAAGATGGACTTTCAAGAATTTTTAAAGGATTTAACTCATAAGCAGATGTTGTATAAATAAATGGCAATAAAAAAACTAATCCAATTAGAAAAATTAATAAATATACTGCAAATTTAAACATCTTAACTTCTTGTTTTTTATTTTATTATTTACGAATACTTATAGTAAGATAAAGAACTTTTTCCAAATTTCTTTGTCTTAGATAAACAGAATTTACCAAGAGTACTTGGTATCTCTAAAGTTGATACATGCTCAACAATAATCATAAATATATTTTCATTCTCAATTTCTTCAATCATCTTAAATGACTTATTATAAATATCTTCCATTCCATCTCTAAAATCAAATGGTGGATCAATATATAAAATAACTTCGTCATTTGAGTTTTTAACAGATTCAAGAATATTAGGTGTTTGAACAAAAGTATCACCTAATTGTGTTTCACATTTGTTCATATCAATAGCTTTACAATTTTTAATAAGTATACTGTATGAATTTTTATTTAATTCTACAAAATAAGCTCTTTTTGCATCTCGTGAAACTGCTTCAAGTCCAATAGAACCAGAACCTGCAAAAGATTCTATAAATATCTTATCAATTATATCAAATTGTAAAACATTAAAAAGTGACTCTTTTAATCTTGACTTTGAACTTCTTGTAACTTCAAGTGAAGGTAAAGCTATAGTTTTACCTTTGTATTTACCTGCTATTATTTTTGTTGTTGGTGTATTAACTTTCATTTTTTCTTATATCTTTTTTATTATCTTGCATAAGATAAAGCTCGTAACTCTCTAATTACATTAACTTTAATCTCACCTGGGTATTGAACTTTTTCTTCAATTTCTTTTGCAATTTCAGTTGCTAAAATAACAGCTTCGTCATCATTTACTAATTCAGCTTTTACAATAACTCTAACTTCTCTTCCTGCATTAATTGCATAAGCATTTAACACACCTGGCTTAGATGTAGAAATATTTTCAACTTCTTCTACTCTTTTTAAGAAACTTTCTAATACTTCTCTTCGTGCTCCCGGTCTTGCAGCACTTAAGGCATCAGCTGCACAAACTGCTGCTGATTCAACATTTATAGGTTCTTCATGACCATGATGAGCATAAATCGAATTTATTACAGTTGCTGGTTCATCATATCTTCTACAAATTTCAACACCTAAATCTACATGAGAACCTGGCATTTCGTGAGTTAAAGCTTTTCCAATATCATGTAATAATCCAGCACGTCTTGCCAAAATTGCATCTCCACCCATCTGTGCAGCTAGAAGTCCAGCTAAATGTGAAACTTCTAAAGTATGCGCTAATGCATTTTGACCATAAGAAGCTCTATATCTTAATCGTCCCACAAGTTTAATAAGTTCAGAATGCATAGTTTTAATACCAAGTTCTAAAATAACATCTTCACCTTCTTTTAAGATGTTCTTATCAAATTCAATTTTAACTTTATTATAAACTTCTTCAATTTTTGCTGGTTGAATTCTGCCATCTTCTAATAAAACTTCTATAGTCTTAGTTGCAATTGCACGTCTGTAAAGATTGAAAGAAGAAATTGTAATAGTATTTGGAGTATCATCAATAATAATATCAACACCTAGTAACATTTCAAGAGCTTTAATATTTCGCCCTTCTTTCCCAATAATTTTACCTTTTGTTTCATCATCTTTTATAGGTAGATTATTTATAAGTCTTTCAGCTGCAAACTCACCTGCGTATCTTGTAACTGCATGAGAAAGCATATTGTTAATCTCATTTTTTGTATTTGTTTCTGCTAATTTGTATTTTTTTCTAAAAATTGAAGAAATTTGAGCTCTAGAATCTTCTTTTACTTTTTCAAGCATCAACTCTTTTGCTTCTTCAACAGTAAGACCAGATCCATTTTCAAGAATTTTGATTGCTTCTTGTGTTTTTTCTTCATAAGTCTTTTTTTGTTTTTCTAAACCATCTTTAATTGTAGTAATTTTTTTATTTTTTTCTACAATTTCTTCTTTTTCAGACTTAATAATTCTTAATTCTGATTCAAGATGCTCATTTAATTCTCTTTCTTTTTTTTCAATCTTAGAAAGCATTGCATCATAATCACGTCTTGCATTTTTAAATTCTTTATCACACTCAATTTTTGCTTTTAATTGAGAATCTTTTAAAGATACTTCTGCTTCATGTTCTATAACTTTGGCTTTTGCTTTAGCCTGTTCAATAAAAACTTGAAATTTTGCTTTATCAATTTTTCTAACTACTATAGTACTAATAATTGCAGTAACAATTGCAACTAGTACACATCCAATAATATATTCCATATTCAAAACCTTAATTAGTTATTATATAATCTGCTTGAATATCGTAACTTTCAGATAAAATTTTGTCACTTTTACAAAGTATTAATTGTGTAAAAACTAGTGTTGGTTTATAAGATAATCTACTAAAAAACCTATCATACATTCCTTTACCATAACCTATTCTCTTACCAATAGCATCTACTCCTACAACAGGTACTATTGCTAAATCAATTTTTTGTGGCTTCATAAAGGAATTGTTTGGTTCTTTTATACCAAACTTCTTTTTTTGTAAAGGTAATCTATATTTAACTATCTTAAAACTATCACCTTCCATATAAGGAACATAAACATTTCTATCTTTTCTTAATTTATTTATTAATGGCTTAACATCAACTTCAATACCTAATGGTATATACAATAAGATATTTTTTGATTTGCTTCTGTTAATAAAGTTTTCTAATTTTTTAATAACAATTTTGTCTTTATAATACTTTGAAATGACACTTGTAAATTTTAATCTTTTTATACACGATTTTCTAAAATCACTTTTGTGATTCAATTCCATTTTTAAGCCTCACTTAGGTAAAATTCCTACCTAATAAATAATTTTACCAAAAGGAATTAAAATGCAGTTTAAAACATTAGCATTTTTGTCAATATTATCAATTTTAGTACTTACAGGTTGTGATTCAAAGACACAAAATGAGAGTTCTATGAAAACAGAGATTAAAAATACAGAAGTAGATGATAAAAGTTTTATATTAAAAACAACAGAAAACTTAGATCTAAATGTTAAAGTAGAAGACGGAAAAATAATCTTTAAAGATCATCCTGAAAAAATTGTATTGTTAAACTTTTTTGCAACTTGGTGTCCACCATGTAAAGCTGAAATTCCTAATCTAATTGAACTACAATATAAATATAAAAATGATTTTAGAGTTGTATCTGTTTTATTAGAAGAAAACAAAACAAACAAAGAGATAATTGAATTTATTAATAAATATCAAATCAATTACACAGTTACTAATGGAAAGAAAAATTTTCTTTTATCAGAAGCTTTAGGTGAAATAAAATCAATACCTACTATGTTTTTAGTAGATAAAGAATCAAACATATTTCAAAAATATGTAGGAATAGTTCCATCTGAGATGATGGAAATAGATATCAAAAAACTTTTAGAGAAATAGAGGTATGAATGTTTAATTTTTTTAAGAAGAAGAAAGAAGAAGAAATAAATGAAGAATCTAAAAAAGAGCTTGTAATTGAAGAAGAAATTCAAGAAATAGATAAAGAAGTTAAAGAAATAATACTTCAAGAAAAAGAAGATTTACAAGAAGAAAAAAAAGGTTTTTTCTCAAGAGCTTTAGAAAAAACTTTTGGAACAATTAAAACAGTAATTCCTGTAAAAAAAGAAAAAATACCTTTCGATGATATAGAAGAAATGCTGATTGAAGCAGATATGGAATATGAAATCATTGAAAAAGCAATGGATGGATTGCCTGAAGAGATTACAAGAAAACAATTAAGACATAGACTTGTAATGCTTTTTGAACACGCCCCTAAAGTTGATTTAAATAATTTACCTAAACCTTTTGTAAGACTTATCATTGGAGTTAATGGAGCTGGAAAGACTACAACTATTGCAAAACTTGCTAATAGATCTAAAAAAGAAGGTAAATCTGTAATACTTGGTGCTGGTGATACTTTTAGAGCAGCTGCTATAGAACAGCTTTCTATTTGGGCTGATAAATTAGATGTTCCTATTATTAAAACAAAACAAGGTCATGATTCAAGTGCTGTTGCCTATGATACTATTTCCTCAGCAATTGCAAGGGATATTGATAATGTTATTATAGATACAGCAGGAAGACTTCAAACACAAAAAAATCTTAACAATGAACTAATTAAAATTGTAAAAGTGTGTTCAAAAGCACAAGAAAATGCACCTCATCAAAAGCTTATGATTTTAGATGGAACACAAGGAAATACTGCAATTGCACAGGCAAAAGCATTTAATGAAATGGTTGGTATAGATGGAATAATTGTAACAAAACTTGATGGTACAGCTAAAGGTGGAGCGTTATTTTCTATTTCTAATCAACTTGAACTTCCAATATTCTTTATAGGGGTTGGAGAAAAACAAGATGACTTAATCGAATTTTCACCAGATAAATTTGTAGATTCATTACTTGATGAAATTTACATAGAAGAAACTATTTAAAATTTGTATATGTAAATAAGTAATCAAATTACTTGTTTACATATCTAAAAAAGTAGAAACTTTTCTAAAATATCTCTCTATATCCTCAAAAGAATGACTTCCACCCTCTTCTACTATAAGTTCCGTTTCTTCCAACTTATCAGCAGCATCATTATAATCTAAAACCTCATCATCAGTTTGTAATAAAGTCAAAATATTAGAAGGTTTTTTAAGCATTACAACTTCAAAGTTTCTTAATGATTGTACATGAGAATGATTAAATTCAAATTTTGAGTTATCATAATAACAAATAGCCATCTCATCTTCATCTTGTCTATAGCTTTCAAGTGTTAACCAAGGAATTACAGCAGGATTTATTAATACAGCTTTCAAATCATATTTATTTGCAAGATAAAGTGCATAAAATCCACCTAATGATGAACCAATCAAAGATACTTTAATACCTCTGTTTATAAAAGCTTCAATTATTTGCTCTAAACTAGCTATTGCTAAAGCTGGAATTGTTGGTAAAGTTGGAGTTATCATTTCATCTTCAAAATACTCTAAAAACTTTTGAGCTTTTTCTCCAAATCCAGCACTTCCAAAACCATGTAAATATATAATCATTTCAATCCTTTAAATTATCTACTAAATATTCTCTTAAAGCCTTTCTTGAAGCTTTATCAACTAAATTAAATAGCTTATCAATATCATCTTTTTGTGAAGACTTTTTATGACCTTTTACTTTTTTGAAAATACACTTAGAATTTTTATTGATTCTATCTATTTTTTTATAAAATTTCTTATAAAGCTCATGATTTTTTACTATTTTTCCAGTACTTGTTTTATAGTGATTTGATTCTAGTTTTTCTCTTCTTTCTATTAAACTTAGAATATTTTGACAATCTGTATATATTATGATTTCTTCATTTGTATATTTAAAATTATCAAAAGCACAAATTAGAATTTCTAATTCTAATTTAGTAGATGAAGTTTCTTCGAATCTTTCTATTTTTATATTTTGATTTTTAAGATTTGCATCAAAAACAAAGTAAGCGCCAAAGCCTATTTTTCTTTGTGGATTAACACTTCCATCACAAAATAATAATAACTGTTCCACTATTTAATCAACCTTTTTTAAATAAGAATAAAAAAATGCTCCAAGCGTTAAAAGCATATATAAAACACCTATAAAATAAAGCTGTTCAACTTGAGTTGTATATTCATAATACAAAATCAATACCATTCCAAGAAGTAAACCAATCATTGCCAAAATAGTTAAAAATAAAGATGATGAAGTCTTTTTACGTATTTTAAAATTTGCATAAGCCATAAGAAAAGAAACTAATAAAAAAGTAACACTACTAAATTCTAAAATGATTTTTAAATTTCCAAACAAAATTAATACAAATGAAAAAATAGACATAGTAATAATTGATATATAAGGAATATTATTCTTCCTTTTACTTAAAACCTTTGGAAAATATCCATCTTTAGCTATAACAGACATTTGTCTTGATGCTCCAAACAATGTACCACTTATTGCACTACTGCTTGCTAATAATGCCCCTAAAATTACTAAATCAGTTCCCCAATGTCCTAGTATCTTTTCAGCTCCAGATGCTAATGCATACTCTTCATTTTTTATTATTACATCAAAAGGTATTGATATTATTGCACCAAATGAAAGTACAAAATAGATTAGCATTGCTAAAAATAATGATATATA
>Ga0209716_1000633_pt1 | contig 31867 bp, 29 predicted proteins | sample COGITO_mtgs_1205_FD_184811 | JGI IMG/M metagenome (GOLD analysis project Ga0209716, IMG submission 184811) | Pelagic marine microbial communities from North Sea - COGITO_mtgs_120531 (SPAdes) (version 2) | ecosystem: Environmental > Aquatic > Marine > Epipelagic ...
CTTTCCTGGTTTTAATGCCATTATCCCATTGCTCCGACCTGTGCCTGGACTTCAGTCCTAATGATGCCTTTAAGTTCTCTGTCGCCGATGAAGACTTTAACGAGCACTTCAGGTAATTTCATTTCCGGCATCTTGACATCGACAATCAGCTTTCCTTCGCTTATGCTTTTGATTAAGCCGTCAGAACCCATGACAAACGAGGACGATGATCCGTCGGTATGCATGGCCAAGAACCCATCCATCTTTATTCCGGCAAGATCCATTACAGCAGACTTGATTTCGTTAATACCAGCAGCGACCTTCGATGTATCAATCTCCGCCATCGCTTGTATGTCGAAGCCGCCGGGACTCTCTTCTTTGTGCATTGAATCCCATAAACTGGACATGCCCCCGGCCAAAGCCGCTACTGCACCAATTGGACCAAGTAATAACATTCCAAAATTTGCGATGCTGGCACCAATGCTATCGAATAAACCGCTTGCCATAGATGGTGATCCAGGCTTGTGGAGTATGTCCCAAAGTGCTCCAATACCAGCGGCTAAGGCTATTACCCCTGCCACCGGCCAAGAGATGAGGGTTCCAAATGCTAGTGCTGCAGCACCAACGGCGATGAAGACAGCCTTGAGGGCTGTCCCCACCCAAGCGAGATCGCCCATGCCTTGAAACAAAGAAGCAACTTTTTCATATACCATGTCCAAACCTGCGAACAGAAACTCAAATGCCGAAATCAAGGGGGAAAACACCATAAAGATCTTCATTCCTATTATTTTTAGTTTCGTCATCATTGGAACTAGTTCTGCTGTGGCTTTAGCGAGTTCTGCCTGTATGTCTGCCTGCTCTTGCATTTTAGCGGCATTTGCTGCTGTTTCTGCTTGGCTCATGTTTAATAATCTTTGAGCCTCGGCAACATCTTTTACACCCATAGCTTGAGCAACATACATTTTGGTAAATTTGTCTAAAGAATCAAAATTTCCAACAGATGCTTGGACCTGTTCTTTTATCATCCGTACTCTTTCGGCATCTGTGGCATTCATTAACTCAAGTGTTGAGAGTTGGGTCCCAAGAACAGCATTTAATTGTCCTGCTGAATCCGCTGCCGTGTCAAATTGATCAAACTTTTGAGATATTCCCAACAAGGTGCTCATTTCTAAGCCTGTCGCTTTTGCTTGGGCAGCAAGTTGTTTAAACACTTTAATGTTGTTTTTACCATAAATTGCTAATCGTCCAGCGGATGCTTGAAAGTCATTAGCCATTTTTGCCACTGTGATTCCGATTTCACGGCCCATCATGACCAACTGAGCGGTCATGTCTGCAGCCATTTCTTGGGAAACTCCCATGGCACGATGAAAATGATCCATTAATTTGGAGGAAGAATCTGCCGAAACCCCGAGCTTTGTTAGTTGAGATGTTGTCGCCGCTAAATACTGATTGGTTTTTTCTGCCGTTGGGTTAAATCCCGAGAAATTATTCGCCAAAGATGTTATAGATCCAGCAAACTCGTCCATTGAAACACCAGACATCATAGTTTGTCTATATCCTCGGTTCAATGTTTGATTGAATTTGTCTCCAAATCCAGTAGCTCTTCCAATTTCTTTTGATAGATTGTCAAATTTTAGTGCAAGAGATGCTATAGCAATACCTAGGGCAATAACTGCCAAAGCACCACCAGTGATTTTGGTCGCTAATGTGCCAATACTGGTGCCTGTTGATTGCAGTACCTTACCAAATTTACCACCAATCATATTCCCAGCCTTTGAAATGCTGGTGCCAAGTCCTGCAATACTGTCCTTCATTTCAAAGGCTTTTTTAAGCGACGGCCCAACGACTGGTAGTTTACTTGCGAATTTTGCTAAGGCGTTACTTAGTGTATTTGTTTTCTTGTTAGCTTCATCCAAATTCTTCTTGACTTCCTTTCCGTATTCCTTTTCCGTATTGTTGATATCGTTGAGAACCTTTTGTTTCTTTTCGAGTTGCTTCAGCTCGATCTCATGAGTAAAGAGCGCCGCTTCATACATTTTAGCTTGGTTTGCGTAGAACTCTTTGTCTGCTGTGTTTTGGGCTTTGCTCAGCTCCTGCCTTGCTATTGTGAGCTTCTTGGCCGCGTTGATTGCTAGATCTTCTTTTTTCAGGCGAGCGGTTTGGTTTTCTGCCCTCTGCTTGTCTATGTCCAACAATCCCAGCCCTAATTTTTTTGCTTTCTCCTGAAGTTCATTGTATTTCTCAAGCTCTTTGTTAAGAGCCTCTTGGCCTTTTTCCGCTAACTTTGCTGCGGCTGCCGCTTGTCTTGTTTCTTCTGGTGTCGCCATTTAGGAATCCTCGTTGGTACAATAATTAGTTCTCAAAAAAAAATGCTCGGCATAAGCCGAACATCATTATTCCTAAGACTTCTTCATCGCATCGGCTTCTTTCTTGTATTCCTCAATTGTCCTCTCTAGCCACCAAGTCCGGAGACCAACGGGCAAGTTATACAATTCAAATAAAGACCAACCGCCATAATGCTTTAATGTAAAGAAGCATTCATAAACATTTTCCATGTACTCATCTGTCAGGCCAAAAAAAGTCCGTTCCGAATGGAACCGACATAACCTCCTCATGCTCGCAGTTTTTGCAGGCAAATGTTTGTTCCATTTTAATGTCTGGTGAGATGTCTCTGAAAGAGTATCGCAAAATCTTCGCATCAGCAGCAGTCATGTTATCAATAACATGATTGAGTGTCTTTTTATCGTCATAACCATTAAAGTCCACTACAAACCGCTTCATTTGCTTTGTAATCAAGTCGTTGGTCATGTCCTTAGCCTTACCGCCCGAAAGCATTTCGATCTCGTCTTGACCCGTTAGTGGACGAATACGAGCAACAATACTAGAAGCAGGTAGGGTTATTGAAAATGTCCCATCTTCATTGTTTATAACTAGATCTGGATATTCATCTCCATGATACTCTTCGTGATCGGCAAGGTCAAATTTAAACTTAGATGTTTCCCCACAAGCAGGACAACCAACCGAAGTTTTATAATCTGCGCCATAGGCTGATGCTCTTGCATTGATGATGATCGCATTACGATCGCCAATATAAAGAGAACGAGCATTAATGCTTGGATCTTTAATAAGATTTTGGATTAATCGATCAATCGCTATTCCTTTTTTAAGAAGAGAACGGTTCGTTAGGACATCTTCATCTTTTGCTGTCATGTATTTGATCTCAATTGAATCCTGTCCTCTTAAGGAGTGTCCTTCTGGATATCTTCCTTTGGATGGGATTTGAACAAATTGTGTTGGTGTTACAAAATCCATTGGGTTGGCCATTTGTGGCGCATCTTCTGACGATTTTGGTTTGTGACCGCCCATCATGCGGTCTTGGTTGTTTCTTTTCTTCATTAATACCTCTTAGTTTATTGTGTTCTAGAGCCAGGACCAGCCAAGGTCTCAAAATTTTGTTGACCTGGTTCTTCATGTTCAGCCCAGTCATAAGAAACATCTAGGGTATATTGAACGAGATCATCGGAACCATAGTCAAGGTCCCCCCATGAAATTTTTGTTATGATTGGATTGTGAAGTGTCCACTTCTCTGTGAAATTGATATTTCCTGTTCCATCGGTTCCTTCTGGTGCCAATTGATAGATTATGAAAGTCGTGCCAAAAGCGGATATACTTGCTGCCTTCTCTGGAGAAACGACTGGGGCAAGAAATGAACCGCCTTCAGCAGCAGCCCTATTATCGGGTAGGGTGGAATTTGCTCCACTTGGAGTCACATAGCCTGTCGCCATTAACATCTCGAATAATTTACCAGAAGTACTTCTCTCGAGTGGTTTGCGAACATTTTCACCGCCAGGTACTGTAGAGATGGAGTTTCCCCAAATCTGATTATCGACAAATGTCATTGTAATCGGTTCCCACTTGGGAATACCGGGATAGTTATAGTAATGATTAATCATTCTATATTCTTTCTTCTCGATAGTCACAGCCGGCTTTGTGATAGTAGACAAAGAAAGCATCCATCCGCCATTACCTAGTTCAACAATGAATCTAGATTTTTGTTTAGGATGGCTGCTTTTTTCGTTGAGATCATTGCCCCAAAATGCCATTTAAGACTCCTTGATTACGGTGTGTAACCAGCCTTGAAAATCTCTGAATTACCATCAGCTGACCACTTAGCCCAGTCGTATTTAATTGTCAAGGAGATCTCAGACAAGCCATCGTCTTCATAAGAAAGATCGCCAAATCCAACCTTTGTTACGAATGGATTGTGAAGTTCCCATTGCTCAATTGTATTACCTTCAGCATCAAGTTGTGAGACGATGAATGGCTTTAAAGCAGCAGTTGCACCGCCTTTTGCCATAGTATGTAAGGCATCGGCACCCGTAAGGTAATCAGAATCTGGGAATCTATACCCTGCACCATGAAGGAGGTCAAGAGTCTGCTTCGCTGCATCCGGAGAGACCGGATCAACCAATGTCAACTCACAATCATTCCAACTCACGGAACCAGGATACTTGAATGTGTGTCCGAGGAACTTATGTTCTGTATCCCCAACAGTCATTTCCGGCTTAGTGACGGTTTTTGCAAACCATACGACACCACTTCCATCTCCAACTGGGTTAGTTGCAGATCCGAATTGCACTTTCCATCTAAATTTTCTTTTTGGATCGCCGTCTCCAGCTACTAAATCTGTTCCCCAAAATGCCATGATATTATTCTCCTATATATTCTTAATTAGTGGCTTAGACAAAATCCGCACCGGTCTTGGTGATAACAAAGTCAACCACGATATATTCAATCGCACGAGCTGGTTTGATGTAGATTTTGGCATACATGATGTTGCGATCAATTAGATCAGCAGTTGTTGTTGTATCGTCAAGGATCAATTTGTAGTCAGAAAGTCCGAATCTAGACTGAACATCAGAAAGGATTGGATTAACCTGCGACTTAAAGCGGTTCCAAGTTGATTGTACATTTTGATCAAACAACAAGTTTCTAGAAATTGTAGAAACAGCAGACTTTAAGTAAAGAACCAAGCGACGGACATTAATTCTATCCAAAGCAGAAGCATCCGCTTGAAGAGTCTTTTGTCCAAAGATTACCACACCTTCAGCAGGGAAGGTAGCGATTGGATTAATGTTTACTTCATACAAAGAATCTCTCTCTTTTGAATCAAGACGTTGTCTTGCTTGAAGAACACGAGGTCCACGAGATCCACCAAGAGAACCAAGTCCTCCACGGTTAAATCCAGCAGGTGCAAACCATAATTCAGAAGATGCTTGAGATTTCGCCATTGCTCCAAGTCCAGCTACCGATGAAGGCAACCATACAAGTTGTCCACCATTCAAGTTATCTGAAACTTGTACCCAAGGGTAAAAAGCAGCAGCATAAGATGAATTGAGATTTCTTGATTTCAAAGAACTTACAGCACTTGTAACCGAACCCAATGAGCTTGAATCTGTATCGTCTGTGTCTCTTTCCGCAATTGGAGTGTAATCGTTTTCTAGATCAATAATTGCCAAAGTATCTTTTCTTGCCTCAGCAACAGAAATAATCCTGTTTGTGATTAATGGTTTCTTAATTCCCGGCATAACAAGAAGATTTGCTGGAACAACTTCAGGGTCAAGAACAGAGTCTAATGCTTTGTTCATGGTGTATTGAAGATAGTTTGTAGCATCTGCCCTAGTTGTCCCGATCAGATCATCTCTCAAAGGCTCTTTCTCTGTAATGTCCCATCCTTCAAATCCGCCATGAATAGGCATCAAGAATTGACGAACATTTTTATCGAGAAGTGCTCCAAAAGAGTTCAAGACTGAATAAGAAGTGCTAGCATCGTAAGAAAGATCTGTATAAGTTACAGTGTTCGCTGCCGTGTCAATCACGATATCATCCAAAGTAAATGTGAATGAAAGCTCGAAGTCTGCACCTGGAGTGAATGAGTCTGCTCCAACAGGAAGCCTTCTTAGATAATCACAGTAATCTGGATCATGCGAAGTTGATGTTGAGCTAATCGCTGGACGAATTCCGTAGTAAGCACGATAAGGGTCAGCAGCTCCACCTTCGATTCCGTTTGCTCTCAAAGGAATTGATGGGAATTTGTATGATGCTGTGAAATTGATAGGTCCGTTTACGAACTCATCGGCGTCACCACCGGTTGAGGGAACGGAATCGTTTCCTTTAACAAATGCACCAGCAAAATCACTTCCGTCAACACCAGGGGTTAAAGATCCTATAACCTGTCTAGAGTTACCACCACCTTCTGAGATTTCAACATTGAAGAATGGACCAGAGCTTAGAGCAGTAACTGTTACTACACCAGCACCATCAGATACCGCTCTGTAGTTTCCTATAGTATTTAGTAATGCTGCAACGGCGTCTCCGTTCAATTGGTGTGTATTTGTTGTACTGATTTTGATTGTTGCTGCTTGGGCTGTAAACTCCGTAGGAGCAGTGCCGGTTCCATTTGCAAAGGTGATTACAAAGTTGCCTAGTGTTGGATGAGCGAAAACCAATGTATCCTCATTCGCCATAGCACCGGTGTTATAGGTGACTGTGCGAGTTGACTTTGTTCCAGTTCCAGCATCTACTGTACCGAAAGCATTAGCTCCGACTGAACCATAAGCAAGAGTAAACCCTTTAGGTCGAACAGGTCCTTTGAAACCAGCAGGAAGTAATCCTTGTCCACCACCATCTTTAATGAATTGCTTCATGTCAACATAAATGATGTCTGATTGGTTTTGGAAGTCTCCATAAGTTCTGTAGCGACGATCTGCATCGCTCCATTCTTGATATTGGTCTCCGATTCTCTTTGCGAGATAGTCAGGAGAAGATGGATTTAAGTTACATCCAACATATCGTTCTATTGTTTGGCCAGCCAAGTTCTTAACCGCTACAGTGAATGATCCAAAAGCATTGACTACTGGGTTAGCGGGTTCAGCGATTTGTTCAATAGCGATCATGTAATTCTTTTCGATTTCCTCTCCAACATGAAGAGACTTGAAGCGGAACATGTCTTGTTGTGTTTTTTCTTTTTGACACACAACATATCCAGAATAGGCTTCTTTTGCACCTTCTCTGTGATCTGACCAATCAGTCGATCCGCTAGCGAGAGGTAGAAGAACTCCATATACTTCACCAGTTGCGGCTGCCGTAAGGCTTGAAACTTCACGAGCGAATGATTCACCCAACCAGTAAGATTTTCTTTGAGTTGATTCAACTGTTGTCTCGTTAACCATTTGAGGGTTAGTGCTAAACACAGAACGAACATACTTTGAAGAATTTCTATCAAAGTTAAAAGTAAGGTTGTCTGTGAGTGTGTTCGCAGAGTCATAAATTGCTAATTTAAATTCACAATTTGATCCAATGCTTTTGATGAAAGTACCGGCTTCTTTTGTATTAGCAACACCAGTAGAAACTTTTGTTCCATCTAAGGTTATGTATCCTCTATTTGCATAAAATACAGCAGCAAGTGATCCTGTTCCCAGGTTAGTAGCACCAGATGCGACAAGAAATAGTCCATAAGCAGCACTATTGGTAGCAAAGGCATCCGTCATAGCGGAAGCACTAAGTTGCCATCCAGCATTTCCAAAACCAGAAGCTCCAGATTTTTCATCTCCAGCCAATCTAACCATTGTTACTGGTGACTCTTCAGATGCAAGCCATGCTTGTGCAGCATAAGAAGCATAAGTAGGTCCTGTCATGTTACCATCACGCCACATGTCGCCCTGTGCTCCGTTACCACCAGGAACTGGTAGTCCAAATACAGACACAAAGTCGTCAAGACTGCGGATTTTTACTGGCTTATTTGCCGGTCCTTTTCTAGTACGGCCAATGATAATTGGTCCTTCTGCATCGCGTTCAACACCGATGAAGCTTTGGTCAATCTCGCGGATTTCAATTCCGGGTGAAAGAAAATCGAATTTTTTAGCCATTGACAGTTCTCCTTAAAATTTATAAAATCATTTTTCCTATTAAATAGTTAAAGCAAATGCGAAAGTCACTTTTAAAACTCTCTAAAATCTGCGTCGTCGGACTCCCAAGGCTTCTTGTCTCCAACGATCGATCTTTCTCTTATGAGCTTTACTTCAACAATGGTTTGTTTTGTCACAATTTTTGGGGCTTCTTCGTTGGGACCATCTCCTAAGAGAAATCCAAGCACCTTTAAATTTATTGTAGTTTCAAATGAACGTTCTTCTTCTCCAAGGGTTGCTACATTGTTTCCCTGTGAGTAATCTCCATCAATAAACACTTCATATCTGTGTCCATTATGAGTTGCTATTAAAGCATTGATGTTCCCAGTCCTTGTTGCAAATGGGGTCACAAGGTCGTTAATTTGTTGTTGATACTCAGCCCTCAGTCTAATAGAATATCCAACATTGAGCCATGTTGGTATTGGACCATATACTTCATCGTATACAATCTTCTTGTTGTTGGTTGGGTAATTTTGTTGTTCTGACTCTTTTTGACTCTCGACCGAAGCAAACTTTCTTGTTGTCTGTTGCGAGATCTTTCTAAAAAGAAGCCTGGGGTGTTTTTTGTAGCCTCTTGGTCCGTCTAATTCCGGGAAGACATGTGCCTGATAGCCGCCCTTAAAGGTTGGATCTTTCGACATCGAAGATCTTTCAATCGTAATTAAGGGTAATTTTAGCTTACCAACCGAATCTCGAATGTCTTTGTCTTTTGAATTGAAAGCTCTTTCCGGAGAAATCCACAATACTGGTACTTTCTTAAAACCTGAGTTTGTTGAAGTGTGAAGGTCAAACCTATCGTTGATTAGATTATAGATTGCCGTATCAATGGTTTCAATTGTTGATGGCTCTAGTATTATTTCTTTAGCTGGCATTGAATAATCCGTCTCTAGCCCTGATACATTCGGCTGTAATTTCAAATCGAGATTCAATCTGTCCGAACAATTGCTTAGGCTCATTTAACTTTACTATCTCGTAGTAAATACTTCCATATCTTACGAAATCACCTTCTCTTACGAATAAATTTTGATCTTCGGTTAATCTTCGCTTGTGAAAGTTGACCGTTAACCCTGTTTTCTTATCGATACCGATGCCGTCCATGAAAGATGTTTCCACTCCCAAGTATTCCACCAAAGCATATACTCTGATCGGATGCAAGAAGTTCTTTTCGATGGCTTCTCCGTATAGTGGGTGGAAGTTAGTTGTTTCCATGTCAATAGGGAAGTATAGGACTTGTTGCCCAACAACTCTTTCGATGATTTCATCGTTGATCTGCTTAACAAGGTTCTTTTCTTTCTCCCCAAAGAATAATGGAGCGGGTGGTTGTGCTGGTCTTTCCCATTCTGACATTTATTTACCCCACAAAGATCTTTAATGGAGTCTTTCCAACAATTGAGTCCATGTTATCGGTCATGGCTTTATCGGTCTCCGCAATCTTCGCATACAACATTTCGTCAAGTTGCTTGTTCAGTTCCTCTCTCAAGGTTGTTTGTTCTGCTTGTGCTTGGGACAAGAGGTCCGAAGCATTTAAAGTTATGTTATCACCAGGGATCGGCACATTTCCACCAAACTTACCTCTGACTTGTCCCAAAGTCTCTTTCGAGAGAGCGAGAGAAAACTTTCTTATCCATTGTTGTCCAATTGAGTTGATCTTATCAAAAGCAATGTTTTCCATCGGCATTGTGTTCATATTGTTTATACCATCGACACCAGTATCAAACGATCCTGTTGCATAAGCATTGTTGTCAACAATTGTAAATCTAAACCAAAACTTCTCTGGTGATACTTCTTGTGGTATCGGATAGAGCTTAAGCTTGTTGTCGCTAATTTCGTATGAATAATGAGATGTTCTCGTATAAAGGTGATCCTCATATTGTATGGCTTGTAATTTATTTTGCCAAACTGGTATTACTTGAAATGACGAGTCATCAGCATACTGTCCGTAGTTGTGCATGTCTCCAACGACATTCAATCCTCCATAGTATCCATAGAATCTCCACATTTGTCGTGGGGTTATGTAATACACTTGGCGAATCTTAACTCTTTTGTTGCCCATGCCGTTCCAATCATTAGAAGCTTGTGAACTAGATACAATCGCCTGAAGGTCGTATTCTGCTTGGTTATTCACTCTATCAAAAGAAGCAGAGTAATATGGTTCGGTTCCACCGACAGTTGCTTCCATGGAAAACTTATCTGCTGCTCGGTAGGCATAGTCAAATTGAAACTTGGGATACTTCAGAGCAACATCATCAGTGCCGGAAACTGTCCCTTTGTGATCAAATGAGCCCGTAGCACCGCCTAGGGCACTCCCTAGTGCATTTCTAGCTTGGTGGAGGTTAAGTATGTAGGAGTATTCTAATACAGCTTCTTCGTAGTGATTGTAGACATTCTCTGCCTTTATTTCGATGTCAAGGACATCTCCACCTAATCTCTTATATGTGTATGCTACTTGTGCTACCGCTCCGGTAACAAAAGCGGCTGTTGTATAAAATCCAATTGCTAATGAATCTACAACATCCGTGAGTGTTCCGGTAATTGGTAGTGTAATAGCAGATTGAGTCGATGTAGGTGTTAAATCAGGGAAACTCATGCATAATCCTCCGTCTCATTAATTAGTCTAAATAAAAAGAAAACCCCGACCAAGTGGTTCGGGGCTGCTCGAAAGACTTAAGAGATATTAACCTTTAAAAGTTTTTTTAGTTTTAGGTGTTTTCTTTTTGGAAGTTGTAGTTCTTTTCTTGGAGGTTGTTGATTCTTTTTTCTTAGCAGGTATTGCTTTCTTTTTCTCGAAAGCCGCCTTTTCCGCTGCTTCCTTACGAGTTTTCTCTTCAACAAGTCTTTGCTCCTCGGCTTCTCTTTGTGCTCGCTCTTGTGCTAGCATTAATTCTTGTGCTTTTTGTGTAGCGATCATCTCCGCTTGGATTGCGGCTTCGGCAGCAAGTGCTACTTTCTCCTCTTCAAGTCTTTGCTCTTCGAGTTCTGCTTCTGTTTGTTTTCCTTGTATTTTTCTTCCCAATTCCCATCGTTCCGGGCGGGAGGCTTTGAATTTTGGATTAAACATTGATCTTCTTTTGATACCCATAATTTCTCCTTTGAGTGCCCTAATTAGTGTTTTAAACAAAAAAACCCCCAATCCGAAGAAAGGGGGTAGTTATGTATTAATTGTAAATTAGTTTAATGCTTTTAGATTGATGCAAAAATAGCAATAACCTTAATTGACGCATGAGCAACTAAATTGGTATTCAGTGGTCTGAAGTTAACATGTAAAGTCCGTGCAGCAACCGAGTGAGATATTGCAGACCCAATCTTAAGAGCCTCACTAGTAGCTGGTCCGCCTTTGATTCTAGCAAAAGCATTCGCTGCATTTGGTAAACCACTGCTAATAACATGTAGTGGTGTGTTAGCTAACCAAGCAACTGAAGCACCATCCATGAGAGCAGAAGCTGCATATATTTGCCCACCAGCTGCCGATGTGCCGACATCAATATCAAGATCGTCAGTACCACCCGCAGCGGTTGTAATATTACCGGCAGGAATACAAATCAATTCCTTAAGGTATGTTCCTGCTGGTTGTGTAACCGTTGCAGTATAGTTAGTGGTATGTGCTGCAAGAACCGCCGCTGTACCAGTCGAAGCTTTTTCTGATTGAACCAGTACTCCTGCTTCAGATAGTCCCAACGAATCTAGAATCATTTCTGATCCTGCACCCATTGCCAATTCTCTTTTTAGATTTTCCATCAAGGCTTCCATTCTCGCAAGCCCAATTCGTTTCGTTCCCATAGTTAAAAACCCTCCATTTATATTCATGTCCCCGTGCTGGTTTCGTTGTCAGCACTAGGGGGTAGCTCTAAGGCATACCCGATAACTTTGGTTGAATCATAATGATTCACATTAAATAGTAGCGGAGATAATCATAAGCAAAAAAAAAGCCCCCCAGTAAAACTGAGAGGCTCCATTCGATGAATGTTAATTTATAACCTATGGTGCACTAGTTGCGCCAGCTTCACCAAGAAGTCCACGAACGATAACAAGACCGTACATGTCCGGACGAACCATCTTCTTGGCATAACGAGTCATTACACCTTTACGTGGCACGAAGTCTTCCACACCAAAGATGGTCGGAGTAACTTGCAATGGCACATAAGGAGCATAGACATATCCACTTTCTAAGAAAGAGGAGCCGATACGACCAACAAGAATAACGTTACGTGGGAAGTAAGGATCAACGATAACGTCGAACTTACGATTCAATGATCCTGACTTAACAGCACCAATGTCGCCACGATCTGCATCAGCAGTTACGTTAGCACGGAATCCAGCAGTGAATTCAAGAATGTTAGCAACTTCAGGACCGCAAACAACATGAGTTGCTCCGCCACGAAGTGTCTTTCTGTGAATTTGAGCAGAAACATCATTAATAGTTTCGATCAAAGTCTCATACCATTCTGAAACAGTACCAGTGAAATCAGGAGCAGCAGAAGATGCACCAATTTCAGAACCAGTTGTACGATTAACGAACAAACCAGGAGAACGAGACCAGTAGAATGTAGCAGCAGTTGCGCCATTTACGAGGTCAGCAAGGATCTCACGATCAATTTCCAAAGCAATTTGCTCTGAAAGAATAGAAGTCAATTCAACCTCAGCATCCAAGTTGTGATAAGCATTTAAGTCTTGTCCTAATTCAGGAGTCCACTTTGCTTTCAATTTCTTGGTTTGTGCTGTGATTGCTGTTGAATCTACTTTGATGTCGATTTCTGGAATGTCAGCATTGTTCTCGAGTCCAAATAGGTCTCCAACGACAGCACCAACAGCAGTGGCTCCAACATTATCAATTTGATCTTTGACTGGATAAGTAACATCAGCAGCAGCAAGAGCAACCGCAAGGTTAGCAGCAGCTGTAGCAGTACACTCAGACTGAAGAAGAGTGAATACAAAACGAATTGATTCAGCTGAGTTCATTGCCTGATCAGCCGGAACCAATGCGGTAAGACGACGAATTTGAGCAAGTGCAGTTACACCGGAAATACCAGTAACATCAGCAGCAGCCAAGTTAGCGATAACAAATGCTGATAAGTTTTCAAAGTCTGGGTCGCCATCAGTAGATACGATATCAGTTTTTGTGACATCTATGACAACAACACCTTTTTCTGTACCAGTAAGAGACAAAAGATCTGGATCAAATTTAATACGCTTTAAATTAGCTTCAGATACTGAACCGTTTAAAAGAAATACTGCGGTTTTAGTAGCTGTTGATGCAGGGATGTTAGCACTATTGCTTCCACTTGGAGAGCCATAAGCATAACCAGTTGAACCATCACGACCTGGGCCAGAGAAACCGGCTTTAGTTGTAGCATTGATAAGATTAACACCATCAATGATTTGAGAACCAACTTCACTTGAACCATAAATTGATTCACCAGAAGCATTACCCATACGAGGAAATACTCCAGCACCACCACCAGCATCTGGTGAGAATGTGAAATCAAGGAAGAAGATCAAACCAGATGGTAATGACATCGGTTGAACGCTTACAAGATCGTTAGCAATAAGTCCAGCGAATACACGACGAACGATTGGAAAAGCAACAGCAGCGAAACCTGCAACGTCACCTGCACCCAATGATGAGGATTCTTTCAATAATTGTTTAGCTTGATTCTCTAAGAGAACAGCCATGTTTTGTGCTTTTTGACCTTCAAGGCCTTCAAGTAAACCGGTTTGGGTCCACTTGTTTAACAGAGCAGCACCTTCTTGCTTCATATCACGATTAACGATACCTTCTGTTAGTGTTTCTAAAATAGACATTTTTAAATCTCCTTAAATTATTTTTTTATGCCTGCAAGTTTCTGCATCTTATCCAAAAATGGATCGACAGTCTTGCTTTTATCAATGTTTTGCCTAGAATTCAACATAGCACTTAAATTGCTTCTTCGATTGACGGACTCGCTAAGTGATTTTGGACCGCTCTTTGCAGAGTTAGATCCCACGGTAGCTTTGAGTGTCTCGAAGAGCTGCTTTGCTTCTTTCGTAGACTCCGCATTTGCAATGGCATCGACAATTTTTGACTTTTGTCGCTCATTCAGGGAGGCATCGCCCAGAGTACGGTTCTGGTATAATAATTTCGCGTTGGACAATAATGATTCTTCCAAGTAGTTCTCAAGTTTTGTGAGAACAGATTCCATTTGTTGGTTCTGCTTGGTGAGAATTGCGACTGTCTCATGTAATTCTGTGTTTCGACCCATTTGTTCTTCTCCAGAATCTTCTTCTGAATCTTGTTCTTCGTCGGTATCTTGATCAGACAATACTTCAGCATTCTCTTGATTTCTTTTTGCTGCTGGTGATCCAACATCAAAATTTCCGGTTGGAAGATAAGGATCTTGATCAATTGTCATCTCCTCTTCTAACATTTTAGCTATGGTCTCAGCTAGATTGTTCATGTCAATCTCATCGTTTTCCACAACTTCTTGTAGGGGCTCTGATAGTAGGTCATCAAGCCCTCCTAGATCTTCAGCAGGCTCATCACCGCTTGGAATCTCTTCGGAGGCTTCTAAGTCCATTGATGGCTCATCTAACATATCTTCTGTTGGATCATCACCGCCAAGAGCATCTTGTTCAGCATCAGTCATTTCAAAATCGCCAAGATCAAGGTCAATCATTCCTGATTGATCTTCTGGGAGGTTATCAATTAAAGCGGAGAACTTTGTCACCATATCGTTATAGCGAGAGTCCCAAGCAGGAGGAGCTTCGATTGTTGCTCCTTGTTCGCCACCAGCCATTGCAGCAGGAGCTTCGTCTTCGTTCAATTCCTCTTCGGCTTCGGCGATGACTTCATCGACTTTAACCATTGGATCGACTTCCGTTTCAAGCATTTGTTCCACGGCTTCTTTGATTTGGTGGGAATACTTTTCGATAACTGATTGTTCGGCATTTTTGATTGCTTGTTCTCGCAATGCTGCCGCGTCTGCAATTGCTTGCTCTAGCATATTGGACATAGATTGATCTCCTAGAAAACATTTTCTCCATTAAATAGTATATCTATTTATAAAAGTCCGAAAAGAGAACTTGTTAAACTTTGACGGCTTTATCTGCCGTTGTTGTAAATGGTGGTTATTTCGGAATTAGATAACAATGCCTGTGTTATAAAAACTTGATCCAATTGTCCATGGAAATACATCCCAGGGTTGGAGTTTCCGTTTATCCTACCTGATCCCAACCAAAGTTCAGCAGTTGTCGCTCCTGGTAATGTTGCCGTGTAGGTTAGTTCATTGGAGCCATCAAAGTAGATTTTAAACTGGTTATTGCTGCTATTTATTGTTGCTGCTACATGATGCCATGTGTTCAGAGAAATCCCACCTGATGGGACTACACCTCTGTGAGAGCCTGCACCTGATGTTTGATGGTTGGTATAGAAAGTAATACCGCCGGCTGAAAGGTTAGTTCCTCCGATGTTTGTTGAAGTAGACAGAGTAACAGCCCAGCCTTTCCATGGAGCAATCTTGTTTAATATATTGTCGTTTCCACCACTTGGAAAGGATGCCGCATTAAACCAGAAGCGAATAGAAAAGTCTCCAAGTCCCCTGTCTAAGTTGCTAGCATTGGCTATCCTGAGATAATCTCCGTTGCCGTCAAGACTTAGGACTCCATTTGACAGAGAAGCATTGCCAACAAGAGTTCCGCTTGGGTTCTCCTCGAGACCAGAGCCTTCTCCCTCTCCACCCTCTCCGCCGCCAGCGTCTGGGTTGGACAATCCAACCATTTTGAGCAAAGATCCTTTTACGATACCAGCAAACTTGGTGATGTTAGATATTGCTACACCGTTTATCTTAGTGAAGTTAGGCATTACAATTCAATCCAAGTCGTTGATGGATTAAAATAGATAACATTCGCTGTGGTTGTGCAGTAGCCAACGATTCTTACGAAGTCTCCTGGTCCATTTGGTGCGATTGTGTCAATTCCCCCGGAGGTGGTACTGATGTAGACAGCCTTTCCAGCCGAGAAGTTTGTTAGATAGCTTGTAGCATCAAAGAATCCTCTAATTAGTAAGCCATTACTCGATGGATTTGATCCTAGAGCAATTCCCAACATTTGATCTGCTCCTGAAGCTACAGCATCAGCATCTGCTTCAGCCCAGGCTGTTCCATTAAGATAATACATTTTCCCGGTGGTTAATGTTCCAGAGCCAAACTTTACAATATCTCCAACACCGATATTGTTGCCAAGAGATGTTGGGTCATAAAATGTGCTAGCTCCGCTATTGTTTGTTTGGAACCTTACCGATCCACTGGTCTGAAGATCGATTATGTCTTCACCGAAATCAATTAGAGTATTTCTCTCTGCATCGTCTGCTGCTTTTAAGTCTCCGATTACTTGGGCGCCTTTTGAATGATTGTATGCCATGTCTCTATCCTCTCATAAATTACACCTTAAATAGAAAAAGGGCTGAGCTTTCGCCCAACCCTTCCAAAAATAATGCTGTGTGAATAGAATTCCAATCGATGATTAGAATACTCTCCAGTCGTTAAGAGCAATATAAGTCAAACGAACAGCAGCATAAGGCGATTCTAACTTGATGAAATTACCACCATCAACTGTAGCACCAGCCGGAGCATCAACAACGATTGCTGAACCGTTAGAGAAACCACTAGCCTTAAGCCAAATTGATCTTCCGATCAATGCAGCAGAAGAAGCCGGAAGTGAAAGTGCACAATTTGAAGCAATATCATCAACCCAGTTAACCTTGTTGATGTCTAGAGCATTTCCATTGGACTTCTCTATTACATCAACTGCAGTAACAGCAGCAATCGCAGCATTTGCAGCAGCTTCATTAGCATCAACATCAGCTTGAATCGCAGCACGAGCAGTTGCAGCAGCAGCATCATCAGCACCATGTTGAGAGATGATTGCATTACGAGCAGCTAAATTGAATGCAGCAGCAGATGTATCATCAGCTTTGTATGCAGAAGTCAATGCAGCATCAAGAGCTGTATCGGCAGCAGCAAACTCACTTCTGATAGCAGCACGATCACCAGCAGCAGCACCATCATCAGCACCATGTTGAGCAATAATTGCAGCACGAGCAGTTGCAGCAGCAGCGAAAGATGCTACAGAAGCAACTTCATTAGCATCAACATCAGCTTGAATCACACCACGAGCAGCAGAAGCAGCAGCATCTACACCATCCAAAAGAGTCATTTTAGCATTGTAAGCAGAAACATGACCAGCGAATGCAGTATCGTTTGCAGTATCAACAGAGTTGATTAAAGTAACGATTTCAGCAAATGAATCTTTGTCAGCATCAGCTGCTAATAAGATTGCATCAATACGAGCTTCTTCAACTTCAACTTTCGCATCAGCAGTTGCTTTAGCAGATACCAATAAAGCATCAGCAGCAAGTTTAGCAGCAGCAATTGCAGCAGTTCTTGCAGCTTCGTCAGCAGCTTGTTTAGCAACTTGTGCAGCCAATGCAGCATCGTTAGATACTTCATAAGCAGCTTCTTTAGCAACCTGAGCAGCAAGACCAGAAGTCAAAACAGCTTCAGCAGCATCAGAATCAGCTTCATTTTGATCAACATCAGCTTGAAGAGCGGCAAAAGATGCTACAGAAGCAACTTCATTAGCATCAACATCAGCTTGAATTGCATTACGAGCAGCTATTGAGAAATTCTTTTCCTGTGTATCAGCATTCATACGATTGCTTATTTCAGTAGCAAGAGCAGCATCATTAGATACTTCATAAGCAGCTTCTTTAGCTACTTGTGCAGCAAGACCAGAAGTCAAAGTTGCATCAGCAGCAGAACGAGCAGCAGCTTCTGAAACCATTGCAGCATCTGCATCAGATTCATTACCATCAACATCTGCTTGAAGAGCAGCAAAAGATGCAACAGATGCAGCTTCATTAGCATCAACATCAGCTTGAATTCCAGCACGAGCAGTTGCAGCAGCACCATCATCAGCACCATGTTGCGCAATAATCGCAGCACGAGCAGCAGAAGCAGCAGAGAAAGATGCTACAGAAGCAACTTCGTTAGCATCAACATCAGCTTGAATCGCAGCACGAGCAGTTGCAGCAGCAGTCATATCACTATTTGTAGATGCAATTTCTGCATTCAAGTTACCAATAACAACAGCAAGTGCATCATCATTAACTGTATCAACAGAGTTGATTAAAGTAACGATTTCAGCAAATGAATCTTTGTCAGCATCAGATGCTAATAAGATTGCGTCGATACGAGCTTCTTCAGTTTCAACTTTTGCATCAGCAGTTGCTTTTGCAGATACCAATAAAGCATCAGCAGCAACTTTAGCAGCAGCAATTGAATTAGTACGTGCAGTTTCATCACCAGCTTGCTTAGCAACCTGAGCAGCCAATGCAGCATTGTTAGATGTTTCATAAGCAGCTTCTTTAGAAACTTGAGCAGCCAATGCAGCATCATTAGATACTTCATAAGCAGCTTCTTTAGAAACTTGAGCAGCAAGAGCAGCATTGTTAGAAGTTTCATAAGCAGCTTCTTTAGCAACCTGAGCAGCAAGACCAGAAGTCAAAGTTGCATCAGCAGCTGCACGAGCAGTAGCTTCAGCAGACAGTGCAGCATCATCAACAACTTTAGCAGCAGCAATTTCAGAACGAATAGCTGCACGATCAGTTGCAGAGACTCCAGCTTCAAATGTATCAGCAGCCATACGATTGCTTGTTTCAGCAGTCATTTTTGCTTCAATATCTGCTTCATCAGCAGCTTGCTTAGCAACTTGAGCAGCAAGACCAGAAGTCAAAGTTGCATCAGCAGCTTTGTATGCAGTGTCCATAGCAGCAAAAGATGCATCAGCATCAGCTTCGTTTTGATTAATGTCAGCTTGCAAGAATGCTTCACCATTCATTCTGTTTGTTATTTCAGCAGCAAGACCAGCAGTCAAAGTTGCATCAGCAGCTTTGTATGCAGTATCCATGGCAGCAAAAGATGCATCAGCATCAGATTCATTACCATCAACATCTGCTTGAAGAGTAGCGATAGAAGCGATAACACTTGTATCAGCAGCCTCATAAGCAGCAACAACTTCAATCAATGTATCAAGATCAACATCAGCACCAGAAACAATTGCATCAGCAGTAGCTTGAGCAGCGGCAGCAGCAGATGCATTTGCAACTTCAGCAGCAGTAGCACGAGCTATTTCAGCTGTAAGATCCATACCGATTCCACCGGTGAAAGTATCTTGAGCAGTGTCTTTGATAAGTTGAGCAGCTTTTTCAGCAACACGAGCAGCTTCATTAGTAGCAATTGCATTAGCATTTGCAAGCTCAGCAGCACGAGCAGTAGTAGCTTCAGAAGAAACAGCAGCAGTCAAAGTTGCATCAGCAGCTTTGTATGCAGTATCCATTGCAGCTCTTTCGCTTTCTTGCTTAGCTTCTTGAGTATCAAGAGCAGATTGAATTCCAGCACGAGCAGTTGCGGCAGCACCATCATCAGCACCATGTTGAGCGATGATTGCATTACGAGCAGCCAAGTTAGCACTTGCAGCAGCTGTATCAGCAGCTTTGTATGCAAGATCCATTGCAGCTCTTTCACTTTCTTGCTTAGCTTCTTGAGTATCAAGAGCAGATTGAATTCCAGCACGAGCAGTTGCAGCAGCACCATCATCAGCGCCATGTTGAGCGATGATTGCATTACGAGCAGCCAAGTTAGCAGAAGCAGCAGCTGTATCAGCAGCTTTGTATGCAAGATCCATTGCAGCAAGAGCAGCATCAGAATCAGCTTCATTTTGATCAACATCAGCTTGAATTCCAGCACGAGCAGCCGCAGCAGCAGAGATGTCTGCATTTGTAGCAGCAATTTCTGTATTCAAACTAGAGATAACAGCAGCGACATCAGAATCGTTTTGTGTATCAACAGCATTGATTAAAGTAACAATTTCAGCAAATGAATCTTTGTCAGCATCAGCTGCTAATAAGATTGCATCAACACGAGCAGTCTCAACAGCAAGACCAGAAGTTAAAGTTGCATCACCAGAAACACGAGCAGCAGCTTCAGCAGTCATTGCAGCATCAGCATCAGCTTCGTTTTGATTAATGTCAGCTTGCAAGAATGCTTCGCCATTCATTCTGTTTGCTGTTTCAGTAGCGATAAGACTAACTGTTACAGCAGCTGCGGCAGTATCAGCAGCAGCGAATGCAGCAGATACACTAGCATCGCCAGCGATACGAGCAGCAAGTTCAGAAGTCATTGCAGAATCAGCATCAGCTTCATTTTGATCAACATCAGCTTGAATTGCAGCTAATGAACCAGCTAGATCAACACCATCAAGGCTAATGCTATTTGTAGCAATTGCGCCAGCATTGGTGATGTCACCTGATTGTAGGTTGAGGGAGTCAGCAACTAAAGCGTCAACTTCAGCAGTACCCTTTTGAGTGAGAGAACCGCTTAATATTGCAGGTCCCATTCCAAATTTATACGACATATTTTAATCCTCCTAAGATTATTATATTTATATTTAAACAATCGGAAAATAATAGTACTTCCCAATCCGTCCTAAATAGTTTAAAACTTAAGTAGTAGGAATTAGTAGACGAAGAATTTGTCAGATCCATTGGAATAAATGTTGACGGCGGCGAAAGGAGATTCTAGTGCTATTGAGCCCATTCCATCGATCTTATCTGACCCTGCGGTTCTAATGGTTATGTTAAAATCGTTCGCATTTCCTGCTTCATCTTTGATGATAAAGTTGGCTCCACTCGAGTATCCCGAGGCTGCTGGTAATCTAATGTCTAGTGCAGCAGAAGCCGAAACTCCTAAAATTAGGTCATTAACTGAAGAAGTTAGTGTTGAAGTCACCGCTCTTCTCGAATAAACTGCTGATGATAAAGTCACAGTAACGTCGGTTCCGCTCTCGCTAGCAACTACTGCTGCTCCAACAAAATTAAAGCTTTTGGCATTGGTAGTAATATTAGACCCTTCGTCTTTTACGACAATCTTAGGCCCAGCCGATGAAGAGAGATCTGTTAATTTTTCGTCAAGATATTTTCCTGTGTAGAGATAGGCGCTCGCTGTGACGGGAATTTTAGAGGCATCATAGTCCTGAATAAAGACAATGCCGGAGTAATAATCGAACTGCCAGTCAATAGCATCAGTAGACGAAATCTTGTTTGCTGGGTTCGTTGGGTCCCCAGTGTAAAGTTCTATGTAATATCTGTTATTACCAATTGCTCCCGGCAGACCAGCATCCGTTGTAAATGGTGGAACTAATTGAAGACCACCTCTAGAAAGATACAGTCTTTGATCGTTAACAAAGTTTCCATTGCCCCTATTGGGATTTGAAGATATAGTTTGATAGTTCGATGGTAATTTTAAATAATATGAGTGGTCCCCAGTTGTTTGAGCCTCATCTCCGCCATCAGCAGCAGAAGCATCAGCATCATATCGACCATCACCAATCGCAACACAATCGAAATAAACTCTCTCTACTGTTGTTGGTGCATCTACCGAAGCAGAGAATGGTGTATAATATGTAGTTCCAGGTTCTCTTGGGAGAGTTTCTGCGAATACACCAGCACCTGGAACGGATACATTGGATGGATATGCCTCTTGAGCTTCCGTAAGAGATGGTCTTGTCTGGGTCTTGCCAAGTAATTTCTTCGCAACATACTTTGCTGATGTGATATTCGTTTTAGCCATCAGTAAGTCACCTTTATTCTAGAAAGATAGCCCGTCCAGTTTTTATGAGCGGAAACCTTAACAATATAATATTGATTTTGTTTTATTCTTCTCGTGCCCAAAGTCAAGGAAAGAGCCAAGCCGTTTGAGTCAATCGATACATCTTCCCCGATTGATGCTCCGGATCTAATACCAGACCCATTATTGTTTGGCTGGTCGCTAGAATCGAATATCTTTGCCGCATCAGCCCAACCGGTTGATTGATCGTCAGCACCAGAGAAATTAGGATCATAAGCTACCTTAAACTCTACATTGCAACGATTGTTCGCTCCAAGAGCAGCATAGTATGGAGATACATTGTCTTTCGAAACAAGAGTAGCATCACCATAGAGCGTCATTGCGAAACTAGCAACTGTTGATGCTCCAGTATATCTAAACATTCTATAGTAAGTTCTTACATTAGCAGAGAGTGTGGAGTAGTTTGGACTTCCAGCTGGAGCTTGAAGGGTTCCTCCGTCAGCAGTATTCCTTGTATCGCCATTGTTTCCAATTTTTAAAGGTGAAATCGCAAAACCATTAGAGGTCACCATTCCATCTCCATGGGCATTGTTTCCATTTAATGCGGTCTGTGAGTTCCAAGTGTTTTCATTGGAAGTGATCGCCGATTGGTTTTCGTAGTTTCCGGAGACAATTCTGTGTGCCTCTGTATTAAAGTATTCTTCCGTAGTTAGGTTTGTGTTTCCGTTGAGCCCTGAATAAACCATAAAGCTAACTTTGGATCTCGAAGCAGTTGTTCTGTCTGCCTTAAGGGGGTGTAGAAGTCGTCCGGTTACTGTGGCATCATATTTATTAAAGATACCGAGTCCTCCACTAATAGAAGGCATTGCCGATACTACATTGTATTGGACTGTTCCTGTGATTTGTATACTAGTCATTTCGCAGTCGGCTGAATTGTCTAAGACTGGAAGCTCAGCAGAAGCAACACCGGAGTCATAAGTCGTGATTCCGCTGCCGATTGCCCTAATGTTAGTGATATCACAATTGGTGGTTACCGGGAAGGATATCGCTGCTGAGTCGCTTGAATAAACATTTGAATAAAAATTAGAACCAACAAAGCTAAAGCTAGCAGATGGATTCGAGGCAAAGTATTTGACACCTGACTGATGGTATATGCTGCTATGATTAAAGTTTGATAAGGTAGGAGCCGAAACTGCTGTGTTATCAGCGGAACCCGATGGATCAACAACCCATTGGACATAATTAGTTAATGTATCCGATGCTCCTATCCTGTGAATGACTCTCGCATGGTTCCAACCAGATCTTTGTGCACCCGTTCCAATACTATATGTCCCAGTCCTATAAGGTTTTGTATAGTCGGGTATAGCATCTGTTGTAGTTGAGAAGCCTACGGCACCAACACTAAATCCCGTATCTGACGAGAGATTGTTGTTGGAACTAAGGTTTGCTAAGTTTAAAGTGCTAACTGTTACTCCATTTACAACCAGGAGTAAAGAACCAGTGAAAGCATTGTTGAAGCTATCTGCTGGATGGTTGTCACCATCAGAAGTAACGTCTTCGTTTAGAGTGCCCCCCATAACTTCCAATGCTTTAAAAACTCCACGATTAGTGGCTTCATTGTCTGCATAGAGAGCATTTGAATTGACAGCGGGCAGCGATCCGACACCACCAGCAACATTGGAGTAGCCGACTATGCCATTGGAAGAACCAAAAGAAAGTTTTGCTGTTTCACCAGCATCATCGTCCAAGTCGATGTTGTCTAGTGTATCAGCTTGTGTTGGAGCCGGAGCATCTGACGCTCCCAATTGGAATGTAAGGTTCTCAACATAGCTAGTCCAATTAGTAGATGCTAGTATCATGACAACTACATATTCGTTATTAGCAACAGAGGCTGTTCCGAAAGTAACACAATGAACCGAGTCACCGCTATCGGCGGACTCAGTGTTTGCAGACCCAGAAGCGCCATTAATCAAAGCACCGTTCCCGTCTGCGATTGATCCATAAGAAAAGTTTTGAGAAATATCCATCCACCCAGATGTGCCGGGCAGCTTTATATAAAATTGAATATTGTCTGTTGATAAGGATGAATTATTAATTTTTGTTGACTTATCTGATGAAATCTTTAAATCTCGAATTGTTCCACCGGTTGTATTCTGAACCTTTCGATAGAAAGTTCTAGTGCCCGATTGATCAGAATAGTTTGGATTACCCGTTGGACCATCGCCTAGTGGAGCAAAGGCTCCATTTGTAATGCCGCCGACGGGAGTGTTCTTCGGCGAATAAAGATTGCTGTTGAAAAACATTAAGCCATCAGTATGTCCTTCTAAGCCTGAGCCTGTCATGTGACTACCAGAATGCCAAGTGGCACCAACAGAAGTTACAGAATTTTGTGTGGCATATGCTTTTGAAGCTATTCTGAATGTCTCGTCGTCAAATTTTTCTAGAAGGTTTGAACTAGCATTTGATACATTGTAAATAAGTGTCGGACTTGAAGTTGAATTGCCCGCAGCACTCAGATTAGTTTTAAACGGATGTTCTAGATTTATAGATCTTGCGAAGGTTGTGCCCAACATTGTTGATGTGCTGTTGGTAGATGATTGAGTAATCTGTAATATTTTGTTGTAATTCTCTGAGGCTCCAATTGCAGGAAGTGGAATCGGAGAAGCACCATTAAGATTTGTTTGTCTAAAAGATACGACATCGCCATCTGGATAAGTGTGCTTGTAAGCATTTGCTACATCAGCATTGTAAGTCACATTAGCCCCAGTAAAGTATTTCACACCAGAAAGATATTTCGCTCCTGTGCCTACCACTGTAATTCTGTTGTTAGAAACTGACATGGCATCGTTGTTAGCATCGGTATCATTAAACCATTGGACAAAATTTGTTATGTAAGTTGTTGTGCCGAACTCATGTTCTACTTTCGCAATGTTCCAACCCCTTCTTTGATCAGTAGGGTCAACTACATATTGCGAGGTTCTGTGTTTAAAGATATCATAGAGGGATCCGTTTTGATCTCGAGCATCCGCCGCTTTTGAGAGAGCGAAAAAGCCAGACCCATTGTTATTTAGATCAGAAGCAGAGCCAGTGTTTGGATTTCCAGCACCAGAGGCAGTTAGATTCAAAGTGTGCTTTAGTGCTCCATTCACATACAGCTTAAGAAGTCCACTCTCAGCATTTCCAAAAGCATCTGTTGAGTAGTTAACTTGTGTGCTCTTTAATTGCTCGGCGGTGTTATAGTTTATAACACCGGTTATCTCTTGTGTTCCATCGTAGACTCCTAATCGGAAGTCTTCTCCACTAGTAGACACAGAGTATTGAGAGTTTTTGGTTAAAGAATCTGAATATGAGCCAGTATTTCCAACCGCAGTATAGTTTCCGGGCTTTGAACCCGCATTAATTGATAGTTTAGAGCCAAAGCCTGCATTGTTTGTGTAGTTGATCCTATCGACAGATGGAGCAGGTCCTGGTACAATAATTTTTAATATTTCATTGAATTTGTCGATTGCGGTGCCGATTGTTGTATTAGCTACAAACTCAGGGAATAATCCGTCAGTGTATGTTCCATCCTCAGCTGTTCCAATTGTTCCACCCAATCGGGTGTCAATCGCAGCGGTCAGAACCAAATTGTAATTTGAGTCTAGAGTCAAATAACTTAAAGTATCTCTTCCTGGAGCATTCTGCAAGCCATATACCTTAATTGGATTCGTTGTTGCAGTTATACTCATACTGCCCGTGAAGATATGAAAGTCTCCCATGGAGTCACCAAATTTGGTTGAGCCATCGGCTGCGAGATTTGTAACGGTCTTGTTGACAACATTAACATTGTATTGGTTCGCATTTATAGCACCAGAGACATTGAGAGTCCCAGTTAAGTTAAGAGCAATCTCATCGTCGCAGTCAAAAGTTAAACACTCGTTACCTTGCAATCCACCTTTGTGATTACTGAATTGAAGTGATTTTGCTGGTGGAGCTGAACTGGTTAATAAACCGCTTTTTACGAATGCCCATCCGAAATCAGACATGTGGCACTCCTTAAATTGTATTTACACCAAGATAGATGTCTAATGTTCCAGCGACCCTACCGGTAAGTGTTTCAACATGCACGGCGATTCTTTCAACACCCTCTATTGGCACGATTATTCTATAATTCTTATCATGATCGATGGCATCTGGTATCGTCACCGGTGGGAATTGAATCGTATTACCACTATGGGTTCTGTCCACCAGCCTTAGTTCGGTCCAGGAGGTTGTACCACCTAGGGAAGAATTATATCCATAAACATGAATCGAAGCAGCAGGGATATCATAATCTCCACCAGCATCTGTCAAACCATTATTGTGAACCATCATGTGAAGTGTTGCTTGTGAATTAAAGTTTTTAAAGCCGTCTGTTGCTGAAGAAGGAATAGAATTGGGAGCTGTTACCGAATACGCCTTTTCGGTTGTGGAACCAGGCTTGGCTATGTTAATAACATTTCGTGTTCTTGCTCCTGCTGTGTAATTTAATGATGACATAATTTATCCTCTCTTTTCCATATAACTAGTCTTGTCGGCTCAAATTGTATTTACACCAAGATAAATATCTAATCCTCCAGAAGTAAATGGCCCCGGTACTGTATCAACATACACCGCTATCCTCTCAGCACCTTCTATTGGTACAATCATTCTAAGCTTTTTACCAAATGCGATGGCCTCTGGGTTCACTACTTCTGGGAATTGTGCCGCATTGGATCCTTGATTTCTATCCACCAGCCTTAAAGGGGACCAGGAAGCAGTGCCGCCTAGCGAAGAATTATATATATAGATATGAACTTTATTGGGTTGGATGGTTAGCCCAGCACCACCGTTTCTGAACTCGTTGTTGTGAATCATTACGTGAAGAGTTTTTTGTGAATGAAAGTTTTTAAAACCATCCGTAGCCAATGTAGGGATAGAATTAGCAGCTGTTAATGAATATGCTTTCTCGGTTGTGGAGCCAGGTTTGGCTATGTTAATAACATTCCTTGTTCTTGCACCAGCAGTATAATTTAATGACATGATCTACCCTCTCTCTTCTCGTATAATTAGTCTTGTTGACGCAAATTTTTCTTGTGTCGTGCGATTGCTTTTTTCTTTGCCAATCTTTTCTTTTCTGATGGCTTAACAAACTCACGCCTCTCTTTCATTTCGTCCAAGATTCCTAGTTTTTTGCACTTCTTAATAAATCTTTTAATAAATCGTTCTGGGTTCTCGTTCTTACGAGGTTTTTCTGTATAATTTGTAGCCATTATTTACCTGCCAATTTTTTCCAAATATTTGGATTTACACCTAAGGCGCCAAGATTTACACCAGAATCATCTGGGGCGATACCATCCATGGGCTTTGAGCCTCGGGGAGAAGTTGAGCTTCCCCTTCTCTCATTTAGAGGCTGAGTGCCTTCAAACAAATCAACGCCGTTGTAGGCATCGGTTCCAATTGAATCAAGCATCTTCTTTCGGTTCTCTTGGAGCTTTTTTAATCTTGCTTCATGATCAACTTGTGGTGCTTGATAGGTTGGTTGTTTGGTCTCAACGATTTGTTGAGTCCCTGTTCCCCTCATAACCTCGGATATGATACTAGAAAGAACACCTTCTTCGAAGATGACTTCCTTGATACATTCCTTGATTAAAGGTCGTAGGGTTTTCTTTAATGCTTCTTTGTTCATTACTTCCTCTTTATCTTGAAGTGTTATAACTTTCTTTTAAAATCTTCTTAAATAGTCCGTCTATATTACTTTCTCTCTGTTCTTTTAATCTCGATGAGAAAGAAACCTTGGATGGACTTTCGCCTTCTGGGTGCACATAAGCATCAGGTGTTGATGGCTCAGATACAATATCAAAGCAAATCAATTGAAAATCATCTTCAACGATTGTCTCGCCCATCATAGATTCTTTAACGGAACCAAGTCCACGAGATGAGATTCCTAGTTTTACACCTGCACTGATAAGATCTTTCAGAATTCTTCCGCTTGGAGTGTCTAGGACTTTAATCTTACCCATAACATCTTTGCCATCCCACCACACTTCGGTGATTAAATGGGAAACATTTTTGAGATTGATGACCGAATCGTCCGGGTGATCTAATTCACCTGTCGCTCGGTTGTCGGCAACGATTGCCATATAGTTTTGGATTTCTCGTCTCAAAACCTTTTCTGGGTATTTACGTCCATTGCCGTTTTTCTTATCGGCAGTTTGGAGTCGACCAGTAAGATACATTGCTCCGTTGTCCGTAATGTCCCTTTTCTCTCTTTCTGTTAGAATATCGGGGCAAATGCCGTCTGGGCATAGTGCATGGAATTCTCTTAATAATTGTCTAGACATTTTCTTCTCTCTTAACTAAAAACTTATCTACGATATCATACCCTTCAACAACACCTACATTGGTGTAATCAAATCCTGGTAGAATAGCCGCTTTTTGTTCGCAATTCTTTTTACCACTTTGATAGAAGCAACAAATTTGCCCGACAACTTCTGTGAACAAAGCTGGGAGTGCTGCTCTTGGGACCATTTTCGCATGAGCATTGTATGCTGCGATCTCGCCTTGTAGAGAAAAGCCTTTGCCTTTCACGATGTGTCCTTCCCAGTCATGCCAAGCCCTAAACATAGTGTTCGTTATCAACCCGGCTTCGCCAGTCCAGACAGGGTGGTCGGCATCAAGAGTGGAAACATACATCACTCCTTCCGCAGCAACACGACTCTGCAAGTCTTTCGCCGAAGTATAAACATGTTCTGGAACAAATTCAAATCTAACTCTATTTTCTAATCTACCGAAATGCTTATCCAACCACACAGCCAAAACTTTGTAGCCTTCTTCTGCCGCAGGGTCCATCATTGGTGCTTCTCTGTATGCCTCGGCAACGAGTTGCGAATACTTCCACCAACCATTCTTTCCTTTCTTGAGCATTAATTTTTCTCTTAAAAGTTCTTCTTGTTGGTAGTTGTCTACTTCTTCCAAAATTATGCGGTTTAGATCATCTCTGGTAATCTTCATTGCATTGTATCCTTTTTGGCCAAAATATCTCTAATTTGATTTGCTGTTTCTTGACCAAACTGGTTGTCCAAGTCAAGACTGACTGCTTTCCAGTTTCTTTGATTTTGATTTTTAAAATAATTCTCAATAGCTTCTTTTTCAGCTTGTTCTGCTTCTTCCTCTCCTACTCTTCCTAAACCCAATAGGTCTCCCAAGGCTAACCATTTCGCCTGTGTGATTTCAGGTTCATTGTTAAAGTCGCCAGCACCGGAAACAAGTTCTTTCAAGGTGGAATCCATTTCTTCTTTGATGATTCTTTTTAATATTTCATTTGTTATTTTCATTTTTATTCTCCAAATAATAAAAAAGGAGGGTGGGTTTCCCCACCCTTTAGCAGGCGTTACCTGCCCGAGCTAGGATCCGCTGCAGCAGCGACGGACGGGTTGTAAAACCCAGCGCTTAATCATCGACATAATCACCTCCTGATCTCGACGATAGTCTTAGTCCAAAATCATCGACTAAAACCGAAATTATATATGATGTTCCAGCAGATAAACAACCGAGAACGAAACCATTAACTAGTGATGGTTCATAGCTAAATAGTTCGGTGTATGGAGAAAGGAGCATTAAAAGCCAACCTACATGAAAACCAACACACAAAGGGCAGTTCCAAAGAGTGTTCCATTTTTTTGAGTAGTCTTTTTCTGGTCGGATATTCTCGAAGATTTTTCCATGTACAATAATAAAAGTCATGCCATAGGCAGTTAAAATAAAGTGTAGTAAATCCAAGAATACCTCTTTCTGTTTTTTAAATAGTTTTCATCTTCGTGGTTACTATAAGCTTCTGACTCAAATGGAATGTTGTAATACGCTTCTTCACCGCTAGAATATTTAAGTAAGTTCCATAGCCAAAAGCCAAAATAGAGAAACACAAAGCCAATAAAACCTGTCTCTATGTATTGTTGAAAATGTATGGTCTCGTGCCTTTTGGTTACCTCGGACATTTCATCCGATGAAATAACGATTGGCCCAAGGGTAATGGCTGTGATGTCAATCGGAGCAACATAGGACAACCATACGGGTATCTTGCTGTTCTCAATGAACCAAGGTTTCCAACTTTTCATTAGTAGGAATACCGGCCATATAGGTATGGGGCAAACAAACTATCTTGTCGAATAGAACCTTTCTCTTCTTCTTGTGGAACTTCCCCAAGATTAGTTGAAAATTCATTGTCCGGGTCTAGAAGGTGTTCGTCTTCCATGTCATCATATGCCGTTGTGCCTTTGAGGTAAGATTCCTCGGTCGTCATCCACTCGGAGATAACTAGTAAGGCTGCCTTGTTCACTTCGGTCTCTTCTGAGGTCATTAGTTTTCCTTCAAGAGAACCATAGATGTTTCCGCCTTGAATTGAGTCATACTCCAAAACACCTTTGCTTCTCATGAATTCTAGAAGTCGTGCTTCAGCACCGTAAGTAAAGTCAGAAATAGTTTCTTTGGCGAATGTGATAATCTTACCATCCTTTTGTTGGAGAACGATGTCAATGTCTTTGTGATCAAGAATCATGATGTCTCCATTGATTGCCGACCGGGTCATTAACTTAAAGCCAATCTCATCCTTTTGGACGATCTCAATCTTTATGCCTTGTGGTTCTGGTGGGGCTTCAACTTCTTCTTCTTCGTCGGAAACGATGTTAATATTAACTGACATTTCGCTTTACCTCCGCTAAAAGATCTTGAATGTAAAAAATCTCTTCGATTACAGCCTCTTTTAAAGGAGTTTTAGCATAGCCGTCCAGCTTTACCTTAACTTTTTTAAAATTTTCAATTATGTCGCTATCGGCACCTTCTACTATCTCGGTAGATACGGCCTCTTTGAGCCTTCCAATTTCGTTATTTAGATAAACCTTCAAGGCAAGTCCATTATCAGAGAATGAAGTGATGAAGTTTCCAAGCAATTCTTTTTGTTCCCTTAATAGAGAATGTTTATATGTGCTATTAAATCTGTCAACAAACATTTTGAACTCAAGTTTGTCGAGATGCTTCATTTCTGTTAGTGTTTTTTCATTACGACCCAAGAAAGAAACCATTTTGTCTTCAAGCATAATTCTTTTCTTTGCTCCGATGTTTGAGTCCTGAAAGAAAAGACCAACTGTTGCCAGGTCTTTATAGTTTGGAACGAAGTTGCTAAATGTTTTATTGCCGAGAGCCTTATTGATTCTATTGATCAAAGCAGTCTGCTCGTTAAAAGTTTCTTTTTTATCTAAGCCAGAAAAGTCTTTCTTTGTCTCGACCAGAAATCTTTGTGAATAATCTTTTGACATTTCTTTGCTTTCCAAGATTGAACTATACAAGTTTAATTCTTGTCGCAAGGGTTTTCCTGTGGAGAAAAATTCTCGTAGGATTGATTTAACAACACTTTGTTGTCCTTTGTCTTCTTTAATGATTGCCTTCGTTAATTCACGGATCAGACACTCGTAAAGAAAAGCGGTATTTCTTTTCTTATTATGTTTCATCTCTGTTTTCCTTCTTTGTTAATGATTCTAATAGCGACTTAATTTCGCCTTCAGCCTTAAATAGTTTCGCTTCTTCAAAATCGTTAGATTCTGTTACTCCTCTTGCTAAAGAGTCCAATCCACCAAAGCCGACCTTACCAGGCCATGTCTTTCTAGCGGTTCCGATCTCACCAGAAGCGGTGTTGTTCATTTGTTTTTTTAGACCACCCTTCTTGTAGGTAAGCTTGTGTTTCTTGTAGGGACCACGAGGCTTCGCATCGTCATCACGCTTTGCTGGTGGCTCTGCTAGAAGATCACTTTCGCCTTCATTGCCGCCTAGGTCGTCAGCAGTCTCATCGCCGCCTAAATCATCGTCTAGACCCAAGTCATCTCCACCAAAGTCGTCATCTATACCACCTAGGTCACCACCACCACCGGCTTCTGGTGGTTGTCCGGCGGCTTCAAGACCAGCCATGAACTTTCTGTCGGTATGCATTTCTCTTTGCATTCTGAGATACTCATCTTGTGAGAGACCCAGAAGGTTTTCTGAAATCCAACGACGAGAGAAGAATCCTTCAGTTGCTGCGGCGGCAATGTCGAACTTTGATTTCCAATGTTCGAGTTCTTGCATTTCAGCAATCTTTGATGGATTGTTAAGGGATAGTTTGAAATTAAGAAGATCGTCTCCACGATACCCGAGAGTATAAAGGTGGATGATTCCAATCTTTTCTAGTTCAGCCAAGATAACTCTTTGTAATCTCTGGATGGTTCTTGCGAACCGAAT
>Ga0209716_1000637_pt1 | contig 31755 bp, 36 predicted proteins | sample COGITO_mtgs_1205_FD_184811 | JGI IMG/M metagenome (GOLD analysis project Ga0209716, IMG submission 184811) | Pelagic marine microbial communities from North Sea - COGITO_mtgs_120531 (SPAdes) (version 2) | ecosystem: Environmental > Aquatic > Marine > Epipelagic ...
CGAATGGTCGGAATCGAACCGACACTCCGAAACCGGAATTGGATTTTAAGTCCAACGCGTCTACCTATTCCGCCACACTCGCACATTCTTTATTGGTAGAATCTAAGATCTTACTCTTAAATTGGAGACGCATTATATTAAAAATTAGTTTAAATTAAATTTAAAAGGGTTTACTATTTAGATAAATTAGAAAAATTTGTTATAATTTTGTATTAAAAAAGGGAAAAGGTATTGATAGTGGAATATATAATGAAAAATGAGTATCTTCAAATTAAAATTGATTCATTGGGCGCTGAACTAAAAAGTCTAAAAAATTTACAAAATAATATTGAATATTTATGGCAAAGTGATGCTAAATATTGGAATAGAAGTTCTCCTATATTATTTCCTATTGTAGGAAAGTTACTTGATGATGAATATATCTATAAAGATAAAACATACAATATGTCACAACATGGATTTGCAAGAGATAAAGAGTTTATATTAATAAAGCAAAAAGAAAACTATTTAAAATTCTTATTAAAGAGTGATCCTTCTTCTTTGAAGATATATCCTTTTTCTTTTGAATTATTTATTTCTTATACCTTACATGATAATGAATTAAAAATATCATATGAAGTTGTAAATAAGTCTGCTGAGAAAATGTATTTTTCAATAGGAGCTCATCCTGCTTTTAATTGGCCAATAGATGATATGAATACAAATAAAGATGATTACTATTTTGAATTTGATTATATAAATAAAGATATTTTAAAAGTTTTTCCTTTATTAAAAGAGGGGATATCAAATAAAAAATTTGATATTAAACTTGATAAAAAGAAATTAAATATTGATGAAAATATATTTAAAGACGATGCATTGATCTTAAAAAATGAAAATATAAATAGGATTAAACTAAAAAATATCAAAAATAATAAGTTTATTGAAGTTAATTTTGAAGGTTTTTCATATTTAGGTCTTTGGTCAAAGCCTACTGGTGCACCTTTTGTGTGTATAGAACCTTGGCATGGTATAGCTGATTTTGTAAATCACAATAAAAGTATTGAGGAGAAAGAGGGAATTAATATTTTAGAAGAAAATGAGATATTTTTATCTTCTTACGTGATTAAAATTTAAATTTAGTGTTTAACAAAAGAAGATTACTTTATTTATCTTCTTCTGTTTCTTTACTTTCTAATTCTGGTTTAGCTTCTCTTTTACCCGGAACACTTAGTATTTCCATGTAAAGTGTTTCACATTTTTCATTTGAAGCTTCATCAATATTTTTTGTTATATCTAAAAATTCAATTTTCTTTGGTTCTTCAGAATTTTTAGCAAATTTACATTCGAATTTCCAAAAATCTATACCTTCACTTAAAGGTTTATTTTTTTCTCTTTTTATGTATTTTCTAATTTCATGTTTAATAGATTCTATTTGTCTATCAGGGTGTTTATTTTCAACGTTTAATTTAAATGTTTTTTTCATTATGTTCCTTTTGATGCATTATATCTAAACATTATTTGATATTACATTTTCCAAATTTACATTTAATTAGTTGATATAACATATAAATAAAGTAAATTAATATCAATATTTCAAATACTTGATAGATTATTTCCATAAGATTTTTTAGTGTTCTTTTGTTTCTAAATTTTCCATAATATAATGATAGATTCTCTCATATTCACTATCTTCTGTTTTATTCTCTTTTATAACAGCTAGTACATTCTGAAGTTCAACTAATAACGATTCCATTTCTGTCATTGCTAAAGTATCATCTTGGGTTTGTTTGTTCTCTTCTAAAAGTTTATGTAAATCTTCTAGGTAAGATTCTACTTCTGGGATCATTACATTTGTAACAATATCTTTTAGTTTGTCTTTTATATCTGACATATCATTTCCTTTAATTTAAAGCTAATTATATTGTGAAAAATATTGATTTAGCTTAGAAATAATCTATTATTAAAAATTTCCATAAAAATTAGATAAGTTTTTCTTTTGTAATTAAAACACCATCATTATCTGCATAAATATAATCACCTTGATTAAATGTTATTCCATGAAAACTTAGTGTTTTACCTCTTGAAGATTCAGTTTCCTCAAAATTTCTTAAGGGACAAGTACCAATTGCAAAAAGTCCTACATTAATATTTTGTGTCTCATCTGTATCTCTAACATAACCATTTAATATTATAGCTTGCCAATTATTTTTAGCTGCAAATGCCATAAGTTTATCTCCGACAACACCAAAAAAACTTTCTGCATTATCAACTACAACTATTCTACCATCACCTTTTTCATCTCTTAGCATTTTTAATAGACGCCAGTTACTTTTATCTAATTTGATTGTTTCAATTTGTCCATAAAATCTTTTTAATCCACCATAATTTTTGAATTTTGTTGGTAATACTTTTATATCTTTATCCTGATTATCATCACATAAATCAGCTGTATGTATATTCATCATTTTATCCTTACTTATAAATCTTAACTTTAGATTTGGATAATAACAAAAAAGAATGTAAAAAAAATGTAATTATAAAATAAATATTAAAATTTATAATTAATATTTAAAAATAAGTTAAATAATAATTATCTTTCAAAGTTTTACTTGATAAATTAGTATATAATTTGCAAAAAAATAAAGACTGAATATGAAAAAGTTTACAAATGAATCTATGTATGAAATTATTGAATATTTTGAAAATATGTTAGTTGAAAAAGATACACTTAGTTTTGAAGTATTAAATCCTGATATTAGTATTGATAAATACTCAGGAAGTAAAATCATTCTAGATTATGAGTATATATATCGTTCATATAAATCATGGATAGACCTATCCGAATTAATGTTTTGTAAAATGATGACACCAACAATAAATTCTAAGTATACTGTTGTATTAAATTTTAAGAAGATTAATTTAGAAAACTCTTTTCATAAAGATAGTAATAGTTTAAATAATGAAAAATATGGAATTGAATCAGAATTTTCCAAAATAAATAAAAATGAAGAACCATCTTTTTTATTCTCATATAAAAAGGCATTAATTCATACAAAGGTATATGAAAAAAAGCAAATTTTGAATTTAGGTGTTAATAAAGCAGATGAATTTGAAATTATAAAACAAATTGTTTATCCTGAAGTTTTTAACGATATAAATTTTGTAGGAATAGATTATTCTCAAAGTGCTATTAAAGAAGCTAAAGAAAGATTTAAAGAAGATAACTTTAATTTTTATTCACATGATATAAATAAACTAGATGAATTAAATTTAAAGAAGTCTGATTTGATTATTTCAATTAGTACCTTACAGTCAAGTAGTATAAATTTTAAGCTGGTTTTTATGTCATTGATACAAAATTACTTAGAAAAAGGTGGAAGTATAATATTAGGTTTTCCAAATTGTAGATGGATAGGTTCAGAAATAATATATGGTGCAAAAAACCCAACATATTCATATCCTGAGCAATCTTTACTTTATAAAGATGTATATTTTTGTAAAAAATACTTACAGCAAAAGAAATTTAAAGTTACTTTAACAGGAAAAAATTATCTATTTTTAACAGCTACATCTATTTAAAATAGATAAAACAATCATTTGTATATTTTTTATTTTATGATACAATTAATGTATAAAATAAAGGAGTATAAAATGCCATCTAAACATATCGAAGTAAAAACATTTAAGTTAGCACACTCTACAAGTGATACTGTTAGGATTGAACATATTGAAAAACCATATGGTGAATACAGTAGTCCAGTTGTAAGTATTGCTATTTATTCAAAAGGAATTGAAAAAATTTCTGAAGTTGAAATACCTTATGAAAATATTGAAGAATTCTTCAAATCGTTGAACGAATCAATTGCACTTTGTGATTCAATTCCAAGAAGTAAAATTCATGATGAATTAAGTGGACCTATTGGTGGTGGAGCATAAAAGATGAGATAACTCATCTTTTATAAGTTATATTTATAACTTATAAAAAGCTTCCTAAAAACTTATAATCTAAAATTCAAATTTAATCTGAAATATCAATAATTTCTGATATAATTTTTCAAAATTATAATAGGAAATATTTTGAATACAACATCCACTTATACGTTTTTATCTTTTATTATTGCTTGTATCGCAACACTTGGAAGCTTGTTTTTTTCTGAAATCATGGAATTTATTCCTTGTTCTATGTGTTGGTATCAAAGAATATTTATGTATCCATTAGTAATCATATTTTTAGTAAATATGTTATATCCAGATGATAAAGTTGTTAAATATGCAATGCCTATAGCTCTTGTAGGTTGGCTGATTTCTATTTATCATAACTTATTGATGTTTAAAATAATACCAGAAAATATTGTTCCTTGTGTTCAAGGAGTACCGTGTTCAACTGAATATATAAACTGGCTAGGTTTTGTAAATATACCATTACTTTCATTACTTGCTTATTCAAGTATTTTAATTTTATTATTAATTATAAAAAAAGGAATTTCTTCAAATGAAAAATAAAAAAATAGTTGTTATATCTTTATTGATATTAGTATTAGGATTTATTTTTGCTACATACACTTTCAAAAACAATGCAAATAATAAAACAGAAAATATCAGAGCAAATGATTCAGGTGCTCCTTATATAAGAGCACATTCACCTAAATTCGGTGAAAATAAAAAAGGTGTTGTAGTAGTTGAATTTTTAGACCCAGAATGTGAAGCTTGTGCAGCTTTTCATCCAATAGTAAAAAAGATGTTTAAAGAAAATTACGAAGATATATCTTTGTATGTACGTTATTTACCAAATCATAAGAATTCGAGATTTGTAGTTAAGTTATTAGAGTCTGCTAGACTACAAAATAAATATAATGAAGCTTTAGATGTTATTTATTCTACACAAAATAAATGGGCAGCTCACAATAATACTAAACCTGAATTATTATGGGAATTTTTATCACAAGTTGAAGGTTTAGATATTGAAAAACTAAAAGTTGATAGTAAAAAAGAGTCATTTGATAAAATGATGGATATTGATATACAAGATGCGAGAACGCTCGGTGTTAGAGGAACTCCATCTATTTTTGTTAATGGGAAAAGATTAGATGTTTTGTCTTACAGAACATTAATTGAATTGCTTGAGTCAGAATTATATAAATAAAGGAGAGTTAATGTTATTTTTAGAAAAAGTTAAAGAATTTTTACTGCTTGGGCAAGAAACAAATTTTGATATTACTCAAATGTATATACAAAATCCTAACGGTATATACACTAGTATTTTAATAATAGTATCAATCTTACTAATCATTTTATTCTTCATAAGAAGATCAATAAAAATATCATTAGCTTTGAAATTAGTATCTAATATAAAGAAATCAGATGATTTTGAAGATTATAATTCAAAGTTGAAGAAATTAGCAAGTGAATTACCCAAAAGAGGTTTAAAACTTGCATATAGTATTAATAAAGATAAAGATTTTCTATTAAATAAAGAATTGGATTTATTAAAAGATTTTAATATAAAAGATAAAATTTCAGCATATAAATCTATATCTGAACAATATTCTTTAATTTCTGAAAACTCAAAAAAATATAAAATTACTGATTTAACATCATTTTATGAAGAAAAATCAAAAAGTCTATTAAGTGAAAATCTTGTTTCAGAGATAAATACATATATTTTGAATACAAATTTTAATGAAAATGATGTTGAATTTGTAAATAGTATTGTTTCTTATTCTAATAGTACGAATGAGCCAGATAGTTTGTTAAATCCACTAATTAAACAAATTAATAGGTTTTCATATTCTCATAATTTAGACTTATACAAATTTACAAAAGCATTAGAAAAAGATAAACCTCTTCAGATATATAAAAATTGTAATGGAAAACTAAATGCAGTTTTACAAAGTAAAAAAGATAATATCTCAAATGTAATTTTATCTTACATATTAGAAAACGACGATAAAAATATTGTGTATTCATATATTACAAACCTTGAGTCATCTTTACATTTACAAGGTTTATACAATAACTTTTTTGGAAAAACTGATGATATTGACTTAGATTTAGCCTTTGTTGCTAATGATACAAAAATTTATTCTGATTATTCAACTTATATAGATTGTAAAATTACTGATAATTGGAGAGATATAATATATATTAAACATATAATTAAATCACCAAGAGTTCTTGAAAGTATTGGACATATCTCTTACAGAAATGTTTTAGAAAGAATTGAAAAACTTGAAAAAGATGAAGAAACAAACAAAGCATTAAGTGAAGTTCTTCAGGTTGCTAGACGAGCAGAAGCAATTGCTATTGAAGCTAAAGAAATTGCAAGGCAAAAGTAAAATATATGGATAACTTAAATTTAATTTTAATATTTCTTATACTTTTTGCAATTTTTCTATTTATTAAAACAAAAAATAGAAAAGTTGCAAAGCCTACTAGTGTTAAAAAAGATGAATTAATTCAGTCTTATAAAATTCAAATGAAAAAACTATTACTAAAATATCAAAATGACAAAAATCTTCAAAGAGAAGAAAAAATAAAACTATTAAAAAAAATAAATGATGAATTATCTATGAATCTTTTTTTTAATAAAGATGAAGCAACAGAACTTTTAAAAGAACTTTCTTCTTTGAATTAGAAATATTTATTAACTATTAACTTATTTTTACTATAATTTTAAGCAATAAAACTTATAAACATTAGGATAAACATGAAAATTAAATATATTATAAGCTCAATCATTATGGCACTTTTTTTATTTACAGGCTGTGATTCTAAAGATATTGATGAAAGCTTAATTGCAAATGCAAAAAATAACACACCATATGAAGAAAAGTTTGTTTCACGTACTTTTAAATTAACAACTACTAACGGTAAGATTATTGAACTTACTAGTACTGAAAAAGGTTTAGATTTTAAAGATTATAAAGGCGAAAAAGCAATTTTAGTTGATGTATTTGCTACTTGGTGTCCACCTTGTATTGAAGGTATTCCAGTTTTAAAAGAATTAAGAGAAAAGTATAAAGATGATTTTGAAATAGTATCAGTTTTATTTGAAAAAGAAGAAGATAAGCCAACTTCAGAGGTTATCGAATTTATTAAAAAATATAATATTACATATCCTGTAACCGTTGGAGAAGAAAATTTTAAATTAGCAAAAGATTTAGATGATGTGCAAAGAATTCCTGAATTGTTTTTATTTTCAAAAGATGGTGAATTTGTAAAAAAATTCCTTGGAGAATCAGATTTAGAAACTTATGAAGAGTATGTAAAAATTGCAATTGGTAAGAAATAAATTTGAGATATGATGATGTTAGTTCTTTCATTGTTATGGATATTGTGCGTAAGGCACAAAAATATCAAGATTCAATTCATTTCGAAATAGGTCAACCTGATTTAACACCAAGTCCTAAGGTTAAGAAAGCTTTGCTAGAAGCTATAGATAATGACAGATTTTCTTATACAGAAAGTTTAGGTTTATTATCTTTACGAGAAAAAATATCGAATATGTATAAAGAGAATTATAATGTTGATATAGAATCTTCTCGTATACTTTTAACACCAGGAACATCAGGTGCATTTTTAGTAGCTTATACTTTGACTCTTAACAATAATGAAAACTTAGGTTTGTCAGATCCTTCTTATCCCTGTTATAAGAATTTTGCAAGTATGTTAGATATAAATCCTACCTTTATGAATATTGATAAATCAACTAATTATGAGTTAACAATTAAACATTTAGAAAAAGTAAATATCCAAGCTCTTCAAATATCATCACCATCAAACCCAACTGGTAATTTATATTCAAAAGAAAATCTTAAAGAGTTGCTTTTATACTGTAAGGAAAAGAATATTGCTTTCATTTCAGATGAACTTTATCATGGTTTAACTTATGAAAAAAATGCACATACAGCTTTGGAATTTAGTGATGATGTTTTCATAATAAATGGTTTCTCAAAGTATTATTGTATGCCTGGTATGAGATTAGGATGGATAATAGTTCCAAAAAGTTTAACAAGAGAAGCTGAAAAAATCGCTCAAAATATATTTATATCTGCACCCACCTTATCACAATATGCTGCATTAGAAGCTTTTGATAAAGATTATTTAAATGATATTAAAAATACATTTAAGAAAAGAAGAGACTATTTATATAATGAATTGAGTCTTATTTTTGATATAGATGCAAAACCTGATGGAGCATTTTATCTATGGGCTAATGTTTCCAAGTTTACTGATGATAGTTTTAAATTTGCTGAAGAGTTACTTGAAAATATCCATGTCGCAACAACTCCAGGTGTTGATTTTGGCTTTAATAAAACTGAACAATATTTACGTTTTGCATATACTAGAGATATAAGTCATATGAGTGAGGGTGTAGAAAGATTAAAAAAATATTTATATAATAGCAAAGCGAAAAAATAGAATATTAATAATTTTTACTTTATTACTTTATTTTTATAATGCTAAGATTTAATCTGTAGCCATTATAAAACCGTGATTTTCTTCTTCTTTAAAACATCCTAATTGACAATTTGATACTTTTAATCCAGAATTTTTAACTGATGATCCTATAGAATTAATTGCTTTACCTTTTTCTTGAGATATTTTCCATGCAACTTCACACTCAATTTTTGAATTAGTTGATCTTTTTTTGAGTAGATCAAAAATATCATCATTCATATCATTGAATTCTAATTTTCCAAATACACCAAGTTCACAATTAGTAATTTTTATTTTCATTTCGCGTGCTATTTGAGCAATATTTTTTGGTTCCATTCCGATTAGCTTAGCAACTTTAAAAGCATTGATACAAGATAATGCACCATTTTCATCTAAGTTTGTAAGAACTAAATCTGTTTGTATTGAATCTAACTTATTCATAAATTTATTAATCCTTTTAATTTACTTCTATTATAAAGTTTGAAACTTATAATAACTTTATATAATAATCAAGATATTTAAAAATATAATATTTTAGATATAAGATTTTATAATATTATATCTTACAAAAAAAAGAGTGCCAGGAGTAGCACTCTTTTTTTAACTTGATATACAGGAGATTTCAAGCCAGAATATATGATATTTATTAGGATTGTTTAACCTAATGCACATTAAATTATAATAGTTAGGTGTTAACCTTTTTTTAATAAAAAGTTAATAAATAGTAAACAAAATATCTAATTTTATTTACTATTCTTTTTAAAAGGTTTTAATAATATGATAAGTTTAGGAAGAAGTAGTAAGGCAGATGCTAAGATTGTCACCATAACAACAACTGTTAATAAACCAAAATAAATAGTTGGAATAAGATTTGATAAAACTAAAATTGAAAAACCAATTATAACTACTAAAGAAGTATAATACATAGCATAACCAATACTTTCATGACTTCTTTTCATTGCATTTAAGTAATTATGATCAGTTTTAAATTCGTCTTTAAATCTATGAATATAATGGATAGTATCATCAACTCCTATCCCTATAGAAATAGCTGCAATTGTAATAGTCATAATATCTAAAGGAATTTCAAAGAAGCCCATAATTCCAAATATTGATGATATTGGTACTATATTTGCAAGTATTGCTATAATAGCTATTTTAATTGATTTAAATAGTATTAAAAACATTGCAAACAATAAAATTATAACAAGCCCTAAAGTTTTTATTTGGGAGTCAAATAGCGATTGAAGCATATTATTATATAAAATCATTAAATTTGATAATTGAAAAGTAGTTTCTTTATTTCTGATAATTTCTCTTAAATCTCTATTTATTTTATTTATTAAATCATTTCTCCGTAAATTTTCATTTGAGTCAATTATTCTCATACTAACTCTAGCTTCATTGTTTTCTATATTAATATAAGGAGATAAAATCATATTTTTATATTCATTTGGAATTTTTTTATAAAGTAGGGCAAGCATTACACCGTCTAAATCTTTATCTTGATTTAAAAGTTTTCCTACTTTTAATACTGAGGCTAATGATTGAACTTTTCCTACTTCTTCTAAATTTTCTAAGTAGTCATGAACTCTTGTTATTGTGTCCATTTTATCTTGAGAAAACCAATATTGTTTTTCATCTGAATTTGAGTCTAACTCTTCTTCGAAATCAGTAAATTCATCATCTAATACTTCTAATACAACTTCTTTTTTATCTTCTTTAAATTTTATTATTACATCTAAAGGTGTTGTTCCTCCTAAGTTTTGATCAATAACTTTCATTCCCTTATATATTTCAGTACTTTGTTTAAAGTAATTAATAAAAGAATTTTCTACTATTAACTTTGAAGCACCTATAATTGAAAAAATTACAAGTAATATGCTTCCAAAAATAATAGCTATTCCTCTTTTTTCAACTATAGAAACACAAAGAGTTATTAATGAAAATTTTGAATTCCTACCTTGCTTTATATACTCATTTTTTTTAGGTAACATTAATAAGATGATAGGAAAAATAATAAAAGCAATAAATAATGAGATAGCAATACCAGCACTCATCATAAGACCAAGATTTTTAACAGGTTGAATACTTGACAATACAAGTGATGCAAAACCAATAATTGTAGTAATTATTGCAAAAAATGATGGTGAGAGTTTTGATAATACAGTATTTATTACAAGTTTATATTGACTTGCATTCTTGTATTTTAAGTTTAGTTCTCTGTATCTAACAATTAAATGAAGAACAATAGCTAGTGTAATAATTAATTGCAATGATATAAAATTAGAAGAGATTACAGTTACTTCAAGATTAAATAAACCTAAGATACCAGCTGTAGAAATAACAGATAAAACACAAATAGTAATTGGAAGAATAACCCATCTAGGATTTCTGAATATAAGCCATAAAATAAAAATTAGTAATAATATTAATGTAGAACCATAAATAAGCAAATCATTTTTTACAAAACCTACTATATCATTTGCAATCATGTCTATCCCGCCAAGGAAAATTGTTGCATTTGAGTTGTATTTTTTCATTACAGCTCTTATTTCAGCTATATTTGTTTCATCTTTTTCTCTTAATAAATCTCTGTATATTTTAAATTCTTTAATTGTATTTGATAAGATACTTTTTTCTTTTTCACTAAGCTTATTATTTCTCTTTTTTGTTAAAAGTAAATTTCTCTTTTCTAAAAGTTCAAAATACTTTTTGTCATCTTTTAAATTCAAAATGACAGCAGTAGTTTTGAAATCTGAACTTACAAGATTATTTGAATAAAATTCTGAGTTTAGGAACTCTTTTTTAACTAAATCCATATCAAAAACAGCTGTTTCTAAAGAATTAACTCCTTCAATTAAATCAGTAATAGGACGAATTGGAGATTGTATTAAAGGTACATTTAAAATAGAAACTACACTATCTATTTTTTCTATTTTTTCTAAGGCTTGACTTAATTGCTTTAAATTATCTAAACTATTTTTTGAAAGTAAGTCTTGTTTTGGTGTATATGTTATTACTAATAAACTTGGTTTATAATATTTTTTACTTACTTCTCTTGCAAATTTTAGATCTTTATCATCATCCAAAAGTAAGGTTTCAGCAGAAGCATCAATTTCAAGTTTTGTCGCTTGATATGTTAGTGTACTAATACCCAGTAAAAGTAATAACAATACTTTTACTGGGTATTTTAATATTACACTATCATAAAATTTTTTAACCATTTATTTTATTTTTAGCTTCAATTTCAGATATCATTTCTTCTAAAGATTTTTGTTTTAATAAACCTGAGTACTGTTTTCTTGTTGTAGTTATTATACTAGTTCCAGCTAAGTTTATATCCCAAATAACCCATCCTCTTGTTTTATTTTTATAAAACAAATAATTAACCTTATATGTTTTACTTTGACCAATTAATTCACTTGTTAATTGAATTCTTTCTTTTTTAGACTTTTGTGTAAAAGTAGATTCCAAATCAATAATCTTAACTTTTTGATCTGTATACAAACTCAATTTATCAATATAAGAATTCTTAAGGTTTATTTCAAATGCTTTTAAATATCTTATTTTTTGTTCTTTTGTTGCACTAACCCATGCATCTCTTCCTAGTGAAAGTAAAGCCATTTTTCTATAATCAAAAACTTCATCAATAATCTTTATTATTTTTTGACCTTTTTCTTGTGTAGTTAAATTCTTTTGTTTAATAATTGAAATAGATGCATCTATCTTTTTTGTCATTACAGTTTTAATTTCTTCTTTTTCTAAAGCAAAAAGAGAAGAGATCGAAAATAGTGCTACTAGTAAAATTTTAAGTATATTTTTCATTTTATTCCTTAATTAATGTATTTCTTCTTTGATTATATAAATCTCTTAAATATGGATATAAATCAAAAGCATCTTTTTTTAAACTTTCATATAAACCAAGTCTTAATGAAGTAGAGTTTACTATATTTACTCCGGTAATTGTAAGGTTTTGTGTTTGGTTATTAGGTATTTTGTATTGTAAATCACTTGAACCCGTTGTTGATAATGCACTAATATATGAATCAGCAGTTAATCCTACAATATCTCTTAAGTTTGATGGTCCTAAGAATGGTAAAACTACATGAAAGCCTTCACCAACTCCATAAAATCCCAAAGTTTGACCAAAATCCTCATCATGCTGTTTCCATCCTAATTCTGTTTTAGCTGGATCCATAAATCCAGCTAGTCCAAATGTCGTATTTACTAGAAACCTTCCTAGTTCTTCAACAGAATTTTGAAATTTTAGTTGTAATAAGTTGTTAGTAAATCTTAATGGAAACATTAAGTTATTAAAAAAATTTGATATTCCTGATCTAAATGTCTCAGGAAATAAATATGCATAGCCTTTAGCTGTTGGATTTAGTGCATAAATAAAAACTTTATCATTAAAATTTGTTATTAATCTATTATAAGAGCTCAAAGGGTCAAAAACCTCTTCGACTTTTAAGCTTTCATTTTCGAAATCTTCACCAAAGTCTTCATTGAAATTGTCATCAAAGCTATCATTTGAATTATTTTCTGTAATCATTTTTTTAGTTGTAACAATTTGTTTTTGTGTAGATTCTTTTTCAATATTTATGTCATTTTTTGAAGTACATGCGCAAAATCCAAGCGTTACAAGAAGTATAATAAATATATTTTTCAAAAAAATCCTTTTTATAAATTAAATTTGTATTATATTTAAAAAATATAAAAATAATGTTTAAACAATTATTTTACAATTGTGATATAATTCAAAATTATAAAATAAGGAAAACAAGTGAAATTTGAACATGCTCTTCTCTTTGATAAAATGGGTGGCGCTAAAGAAATTGAAATAGAAGAATATAAAAAAGAAATGGGACTAATATGGTTACATCTTGATTATTCAAAAAAAGATTCAATAAAATGGCTTACTAATGAAAGTAAAATTGATATTTTAGCAATTGAAGCTTTATTAACTGAAGAAACAAGACCTAGAACCATTATTTTAGAAGATTCAATTCTTTTAGCATTAAGAGGTGTAAATCTAAACCCTAATTCTGATCCTGAAGATATGATTTCCATAAGACTTTTTATAAATGAAAATATTATAATTAGTACAAAAAAAAGAGATTTATTATCCGTTAGGGATATTGTTGATTCTTTTAAACTCAACAAAGGACCAAAAAACTCTTCTGAGTTTATTGTAACGCTCACAAATAATCTAACTTCAAGAATGGAAAATACTATATCAGAAATGGAAGAAAGAAGTTCAAATTTAGAAGAATCAGTTTTAGACTCAAATAATTTTGAAAAAAGAACAGAAATTTCAACAATCAGAAAAGAAGCAATTTCACTAAGAAGATATTTATCTCCTCAAAAAGATGCAATCTCAAGACTGTATCATGAGAATATTTCTTGGATAGATGAGTATAAAAAAAATCAACTAAGAGAGATTAATGACCAAGTAATTAGATATATAGAAGAACTTGATTCTATAAAAGATAGAATCGCGTTGACTCAAGAAGAATTATCAAATAAATTAAATGAGCAAATGAATATTCGAATGTATGTATTATCGGTAATTTCTGCAATATTTTTACCTATAGGTTTTTTAACTGGTTTGTTAGGTATTAATATAGGAGGAATTCCTGGTTCTGATAATAAGGATGCTTTTATGATTTTTATAGTTTTTCTTCTTATAATTGTTTCTATTCAATTATATGTTTTTAGAAAAAAGAAATGGATTTAAATTGATATTTTATAGAAAGGAAGTTAAATGAAAATATTTATTATTTTAACAATTACACTTACACTTATAATTATAATTATAATTACAATGATGAGAAAATCAAAAAAAATAGAAAATGTTATTTTAGAAGATGAAGAAAAAAAACTATTTAAGTATTTTTCAAAAAAGATTAATATAAAAGATGTTAAAAATTTAGAAGAGTTAAAAAATAGTTTAGAAATAAAACAAATTTATAAAAAAGACTTAGATGTAATAATTCAAAAAGTTAAACATGATTATGAAATTCTTTGTTCTCATAATATGAAATTAAATAAATCATATCCAGATTCTCATATTTATAATATTATTACTAATATTGTTGTTTCTCATAGTATGCACAATAATATTAGCATTAAAAAGGCAATAAAACTTTTTCTTTTAACAATAATGAGTAAATATATACAAGAACAATTAACAGATGAATTAAGTCAAGAAGAAGAGTTAGAAAACTTTTATAAAGTTTTAGAAAAGTTTATTGAAAAATATAATAAATATAAAGAGGAAAATAAGGATATATAATTGGAAGTATTTTATGACATTTTAAAACAACTAATAAGAGTTCCTAGTGTTACAGGACACGAGCACTCTTTTTTTATGTTTTTAAAAAGAGAATTAGAAGATTTAAATATTGCAATTGAATACTATGATGGAGTACTTGTAGCAAAAGGAAAAGAACCTACATCTGGATATATTTCTGCACATGCTGATAGACATGGACTTATCTGTACTGGGCATAATGAATTTCAATATGCTGCTTATATTGCAAAAAATCAGTCTTCATTAGCTGAAAATTTAAATAAAGAGCAAGTATTAAAAAACTTTGAAAAAAGGTTTACTACTCAAAAAATCCAAGCTTATGAACCATGGTCTGGAAGCTATTTAGGAATGGGAACGATTGAAAATGCATTTTTATGTGAAAGAAGAGAAAATATAATCTTTCAAATTAATGACTTTGATCATCTCTTCCCTGGAACTCCTATTGCTTTTATGGATAAGTTAGAAATTGATGATGAAATAATATCTGCACAATTAGATAATGTTTTATCAGTTGCACTATTAGTTTATTTATATCATCAAGGGTATCAAGGTACAGCATTTTTTACAGCATCAGAAGAAGCTGGAAAGAGTTGGAGATTTTTACTGGACTATTTTAGAAGATTTGAAATAAGTACAAATGAATTATTAGTATTAGATACAAGTCCATATAAAACTATGGAAGATTTGAAAAATATAGATGTAGTTTTAAGAAATAGAGATGAAAATGGATATTTTAGATCACCTTTAAAAACAAAGATAAAGAAAATAGCTATTAAAAATAAAATAAAATATCATTATAAAGATGAGTATTTGAAAAATATTATGAAACAAAATAATATTAAAACACCATTAGGTATTACAGAGCTTGGAAGAATAATTCATGCAAGTAAAGGTCAAATTCAAGGAACGACATTACAAATTCCTACTATTGGTTATCATACAGTAAAGGAAACAGCTAAAAGAGAATCAGTGGATAGTATATTATTAATTTTAAGAAAGCTTTACTTGGAGAAAAAAGATCTTGAATAAACTAGTATTTATAGTATTCTTATTATCTTTTTCTTTTCAAAATTTAAGCTCAGAAGTTAAAAAAATACAAAAAGTAGCTAATAATATATGGTTAAAAACATATAAGAATTATAAGAAATATAATAATATTATCATTACAATTAACAAACTAGAACAAGAAATTGATAAAAATAAAAAAAACTTAAATAAATTTCAAGAACTTACTAGTAAATTAAGTATAAGTAAATCTAAGCTTTCTCTTTATGAAAAAAATCAAAATTTTAATGATTTAATAAAAAGTCATAAATACGAAATTATTGATATTACTATTTATGACTATTTATTTAATATATCTATGGATGAATTAAAAAAGAAGATTAGAAAATATGAAATATTAAAAAAAGAGTTTTATATTGCTTTAATATATTTACAAGATACTTATGAAGAAAGTAAAAATAGTTCTAAAGATCAAAAAAAGATTAGTTTGTTAATAGAACAAATTGAGTACTTTAATGAGTATTCTGAAAACATTGAAAAGACTCAACAGGCTTTTTTTGAACTTCAAGATGAATTAGAAAAGAAATATATAGAGTATAAAAATGAAGTTTTTATAAAGCATTTAATTACTTTAGGAAGTATAATAACTGCATATATTTCTTATAAACTCTTACTGTTTATTTTCTTTTATTTTATTAGAAATAAAGAGAATCAAGAATTAGAACAAAAATATAGAAAGGTATTATCACTTCTATTTGTATTGAGTATTTTAATTTTTATTGTACTTAGATACATTAATGACTTTCTTTATATAATAACTTTTTTAGGGGTTGTAGCTGCTGCTTTAACAATTGCAACTAGGGAGATTATATTAAACATTACAGGTGCTATTTATATCTTCTTTTCAAATGTAATTAGAATTGGCGATAGAGTTATGGTGCAATTTGAGACAAAACATACAGTAGGTGATATTGTTAATATATCTTTAATAAAAATGAAACTAAATGAAGTTAGTGATTATTCAAATATTAAAGATATAAAAAATGTAGGAAGAACTATATATATTCCAAATAGTTATATTTTTACAAAAGTATTTTATAACTATTCTTTAAAACAAAATGGAATTATTAATGATTTAATAGAATTTGAGTTTGATAAAAATAATGAATTTGAAGTTATTAAAAAAATTACAGATGATATTTTCAAAAAATATGAACTTCCTTATACAATTACATTTTCATTAAACTCTTCAAAAACTGGAATAATAGGTCTTATTTCATATCAGATAAATTATAAAGTTGTTATGGTAAAAAGAGGTGAGCTATCAATAGCTTTATTAAAAGAGTATACAAATAATGAAAATATAAAACTAAAATCATCAACAAGAAGTATAAAAAAAGATGATGATGAATAAAAAATAAGAGATAAAAATGACTAATACAAATATAAAAAAACTTGAAGAATTAATATATGAAATAAATGAAACTATAGCAAATTATAAAAATGATATTGTTGATGACCATCCCTTTGATATTGCAAAAGATTTACAAGATATTAGAGAAATAGATTTTAATGAATATAAATCTATTTGTAAAAAAATACCAAGTGATTTATTTGCTCAAATTTTAATAAATATGCCAACATATATTCAAGAAGAGATTACTTCAGTAATTAGTGAGCAAAAAGTTGCAAAAGTTACTTCAAATATGGATAGTGATGATGCCTCATTACTTATCTATAACATATCTCAAAAAGACGAATCTTCAGCTCAAACAGTTTTATCAAAACTAAATTTAGAAGAGCAACAGATAATTGAAGAGCTTAATGCTTATGAATTTAATGAAGCTGGTGCATATATGCAAAAAGAGCTTTTTTCTGTAAATCTAAAAGAGAATATAGGTGATGCATTAAAAAGATTAAAAGAAAAAAAAGATTTACATCTATTAAGTAATATTTTTCATGCTTTTTTAGTTGATGATGATAATAGTTTTTTAGGTTCAATTGGTCTTGAAGAACTTATATTATTTGAAAGAAGTCAAAAATTTGATGAGATACCAGAAAATAAAATTGAACACTATAGTTATATGGATAAAGGAAATATCTCTGATGTTGTTACAATGTTTAATAGCTATGATTTAAATGCTTTAGCAATAGTTGATAGTAATAATAAGTTATTAGGTAGAGTTACACATAATGATATTTCTACATTAATGCAAGAGCAAGATACTAAGCAACTATACTCATTAGCAGGTGTTAATGATAAAGTTGAAGAAGAAGAGAGTATTTTTAAAATTGGACAAAATAGAGCTTTTTGGTTAAGCATAAACCTAATAACAGCTATTTTAGCATCCCTAGTTATTGGTATTTTTGATGCTACAATTCAATCACTTGTAGCCTTAGCTATTTTAATGCCAATAGTAGCTTCAATGGGTGGAAATGCTGGAACTCAAACCTTGACTGTTACAGTAAGACAAATGGCATTAGGTGATATAGAATATGATGATGCTAAAAAAACAATAATAAAAGAAGTAACAATATCTTTAGTAAATGGATTCTTGTTTGCTTTTGTAATAGGTTTAATTGCATATTTTTGGTTTAAAATACCACTTTTAGGTCTTGTAATTGCTATTTCTATGATTATAAATTTACTTAGTGCAGGTTTTTTTGGCGCTGTTATTCCTTTGGTTTTAGAAAAATTTAAAATAGATCCAGCAATTGGCTCAACTGTAATTTTAACCACAGTAACAGATATAGTAGGTTTCTTTAGTTTTCTTGGATTAGCAACAATAATTTTATTGTAGATTAAAATTTGATTAAGAGTAATTTTAATTTATTAGATTATAATCAAAAAAATAGGAGTCTATATGAAATATTTAATTTTAGTCGTTTTTATAATTTGTTTTAATTTGAATGCAAATGAGATGACAGTAAAAGAAGAAGTAGCTGAGCTAAAAAAGCCAATATACACACCTTTTGTAGAAAATTACATCTTAAATGAATTAAAACAATTAAGAGATGAAAATAGAGATTTAAAGATTGAACTTCATTCAACTTTAGCAAAAAAAGAAGTTGAAATTTCTAATAGTGTAATTAACTATGCAACATCTACAATAAACAATATGTTTTATATTATAACAACAGCTAGTTCTATTCTTGTGATAATTGGATGGACTTCAATTCGAGAAATAAATGAAAAAGTTAAAAACATGATTGAAGAAAAGACATCTAAAACTATTAAAGAGTATGAGATTAGGATGAGTGCTTTTGAAGACAATCTTTCTAAAAGAGCATTGCAAGTAAAACAAAATGAACAAGAAATCTTAAATATGAATGCTATTCACTCTTTATGGCTAAGAGCTTCACAAGATTCAACACCATCTGGAAAACTTGAAATATATGATGAGATATTAGAAATAAGACCTAATGATATTGAAGCACTAACTTTTAAAGCTGATGCAGTTTTAGATTTAGGTGAAGCTAATTGGTCTCTAAAACTTGCTAATCATGCTTTAGAAATAGATAATACTTATGCAAATGCATTTTATCAAAGGGCAAAAGTATATGCTGTTTTAAAACAAGAAGATAACGCAGTACATGATTTAGAAAAAGCTATTAGCTTAAACGAAGATTATGTAGTTCAAATTGAAAATGAAAAAGTATTTAAAGATAATTTAAATAAGCAAAATATGAAAAAACTGCTCTCTTAAAATACTAAATTAAAGAAGAATAGAATATATAAGTTATTCTATAATTTCTTCTTTTTTTAGTTCGTTAAATTCACTTTCTTCAATAGCATTTTCATTAAAGTATTCCATTTTATTTTCTGCAATCTTTAAATCTTTTAATTGTGCAATATGAAAAATAGCATCACCTTCTTGTATTAAAGGTATTTCAGATTTTCCAATAATAACACCATCAAAAGTAGCTTTAATTTCAAAGCTTTCATCGCCTAATGGTTCATCTACATAAGCAATAATTTCATTTTCTTTAACCATATCACCTAAAGCTTTAATTGTTCTAATAATTCCACTTTCAGTAGATCTAATCCATTGACTACTTCTTGTAATGATTGGGTTTTTATATTTTTTCTTTTTACTCACTTCTGGAAGCATTTTTAATTCTCTTAATATATTTACAATACCTTTAACCCCAATTCGAATTGAAGTTTCATCAAATCGTAAAGCTTCGCCTGCTTCGTATAAAAGTACAGGAATACCTTTTTCTTGAGCTTCAGCTCTTAATGACCCATCTCTTAATTGTGAATGTAAAACAATTGGAGCTTCAAATACTTTTGCTAAATTATAAGTAAAGTCATTATCTAAATTTGTTCTAACTTGAGGTAAGTTTGATTTGTGAATAGCAGCTGTATGTAAATCAATTCCTAAATCACATTTAGAAACTATTTCATCAAAAAAAACTTTAGCAACTCTACTTGCTAGTGAGCCTTTTTTTGTTCCAGGAAAAGATCTATTTAAATCTCTTCTATCTGGCATATATCTAGAAAGTGTCATTACACCATAAATATTTACAATTGGTATAAGAACTATAGTTCCTTTAAGTCTTTTCAATATATTTAATTTTCTAAATCTTCTTATGATTTCTATACCATTAAGCTCATCTCCATGAATTGCTGCACTAATAAAAATCACAGGACCATTTTTTTTACCTCTTATAACTCTTATTGGTAAGTCCATTGGAGAATGATAAAGTTTAGGTAATTCTAGATTTATAGTTACATTTGTTCCTTTTTGAATTTGTATTCCTGCAAATTCAATTTCTTGTTGTTTAGGCTCCAATATTATCTCTTTTTATTTTTCTTTTTTTCAATGGAGTATGAGGTGTAACATTTTTTTCTATGTAATCCATAATCTTTCCTGCAATATCAAGTTTAGTTGATTTCTCAATTCCTTCTAAACCTGGTGATGAATTTACTTCCATAACTAAAGGACCACGACTTGATGGAATCATATCAACTCCACAAACACCTAAGCCCATAGCTTTAGCTGCTGCTAGGGCTGTTGATTTTTCTTTTCTAGTTAGTTTATGTGAAACAGCACTTCCACCTTGGTGTAGGTTAGATCTAAAATCACCCTCAGCACCTTGTCTTTTCATAGCTCCTACAACTTCGCCACCAACTATTAAAGCTCTAATATCAGCACCTCCTGCTTCTTCAATAAACTCTTGAACTAGTAAGTTTACATCCATTCCATAAAAAGCATCAAGAACAGATTTTGCAGCTTTTTCACTATCAACTAAAACAACTCCAACTCCTTGAGTACCTTCAAGAATTTTAAGTACTAAAGGAGCTCCACCACTTAAAGCAATAACATCTTTTGCACTGGATTTATTTGAAGCAAATACAGTTTTTGGCATGTCAACTTCATGTTTTGATAATATTTGTAAGCTACGTAATTTATCTCTACTTCTTGATACTGCTAAACTTCCTGTAACAGTAAATACGTCCATCATTTCAAAGTGTCTAATCATAGCAGTACCATAAAAAGTCCTACTTGCTCCAATTCTAGGAATTATAGCATCTGGAATAGGTAATTCTTCTCCAAGATAATTAATTTTTAATTCACCTTTCATAATTTCAATACTACATTTTAAATAGTCAATTACTCTTACATCCCAATTTTTTTCATTTGCTGCTTCAACTAATCTTTTAGTTGAATAAAGATTTGAATTTCTTGATAATATATATACTCTCATTATTTGCCCTTTTTTGATAAGTTTTCTTCAGATACATCTACTAAAAATCTATCTTTTAAAAATCTTCTACCTATTAACATAGGAAACTTCATATCTGCTCTATTTGTTAAAGATATTACGCTTTTATATTTCTTTCCAAAAAATTCAACTGAGACCTTTATTGAAGGTCGAAGTTGAATCTCTCCATTAGAACTCTTTACTTTTTTAATTTTATACAATGGCATAGACATTCTTTTTCCATGATATGACTCATGAATTTCATCAAGTAAACAAAAATGTACCATATCATTTTCTATGACAATATTATCACAATGTAATGCATTTGAATCAGCTCCTGTATCTACTTTTGCATCTAAATCTTCTAAGTTAAGATCTAAAATTGAGATTAATTCTCTTCTTCCTACAATAATCTTATCTTTCATTTTTATCCTTTTAATAACAACTAATCTCTTGAATTATTCAATTGCTTAATAAGTGTATTTAAATCACCAAGTACCCATATACTTATTATTTTTCCTTCATTAAATTTAAAAAAAGTAGCTCCGTTATAGCTAATTTTATTATTTGTAGCTTCATATGATAAAAGTTTTCCTGTATGTTTTCCAGTATATAAAGCTCTTACTGCAATATTTTCATCATCAACTACAATATCAATGATACTATGAAATAGTGCTGGAATTGCACTATGAATCATATTCATGTATTCTTCAAATTCTTTTTTACCATTTGAAGATATTCCTAAAGAACCATGAAAAATTAGCTCATCACTAAAAAGAGTATCAATATACTCTTTGTTTTTATTGTTCCATAATTCTTCATAATATAATTTTACTAAATTTTTATTTGTTAATTTTCTCATTTTTTCTCTATTTATAGTTCTATTCAAAATTATAGAATAAGAAGAATTATAAAAGAGTATTTAATTACTTAGTTTATCTTCTAAAGATAATTGACATTTTTCATATGATGATTCACAAGCTTCAACACAAGCTTCATTTTTTTCATCAGATTCTATTGCTTCACATTTTATAATACATGATTCGAATTGTATTTCACAATCAACATTTTCATTTTCATTTAAACTACTATTTGCACTTAAGTATAAAGATAGAGCAAAAAAAGTAAGTAAGATTTTTTTTAACATTTAAACTCCTATATAACAAATTTAACTTTTGTGTAAGTTTTATTTGTTAGTATAAAAATGCACTTAAATAAAGGGCATAACATAAAGTTTTCAAAAACTATAAAAGCGCACCGCCAAATGCATATATTAAGTTTTTGAGAACGGCTGAAAACATTCTTCTTATTCTAAGATGGAATTATAAACCATAAAAAAATATTTTTTCCTAAAAGTTTTCTTAATTTTTTTTACAAGCAATTAAATGCCAATAAATAGCCACTAATTTGAATAATTTTTTTAAATTTTTCTATGTATTTTATTCATGCAAAATAAGTTTTTTAGAAAAAAAATAAAAAAACAACAAAAAACAAAGAATTAATATGAATACTTTTCATAACTTATTAGTCTATTATTACAAAACTGATATAATCCAACAAAATTTGAAAACACAACTATTGGAGTTATAATGGGTAGAGCCTTTGAATATAGAAAAGCATCAAAATTAAAAAGATGGGGAGCAATGTCAAGATTGTTTCCTAAATTAGCAAAAGCGATTGAAATGGCGGCGAAGGCTGGCGTTCCAGATCCTGAAATGAATTCTGCATTAAGAACTGCTATTTTAAATGCCAAAGCTGAAAATATGCCGAAAACAAATATTGAAGCAGCAATTAAAAGAGCTAGTGGAAAGGACTCTGCTAACTATACAGATGTTAATTTTGAAGGTAAAGGTCCTCATGGAGTACTTGTATTTGTAGAAACTGCAACTGATAATAATACAAGAACTGTAGCAAATGTAAAAATGTATTTTAATAAAAATGGTGGTTCTATGGCACCAACTGGTTCTTTAGAATTTATGTTTGATAGAAAAGCTTTTTTTGAGTTTAATAAGCCAGAGGATATGGATTTAGAAGAGTTAGAAATGAAATTAATTGATGCTGGACTAGAAGAACTTGAAGAAGAAGATGGTGTTGTTCTTGTAACTGCAGATTATACTGATTTTGGTACTTTAAATAAAGCATTTGAAGATTTAAATATAGAACTTACAAAAGCAAAACTAGAAAGAATTTCTAACAATCCACAAGAATTTACAGAAGAACAACAAGAAGAAATTGGAAAGTTACTTGAGAAGCTTGAAGATGATGATGATGTTCAAGCTATTTATACAAATATGGCATAAACTTACTTTTATAAGATAAAAGCAATACAAAATGCTTTTATCTTATTTATTATTATTTCTTTTCTGTCTTAATAATAACATTTTCAATATCTTTAATTCTTGTAGATGAACTTGGATGTGTTGAAAAAAATTCATTTGTAGATTTTTTTCCTGTATTCATATTTTTCCAAAAGTTTACTGCTTCATTAGGATTGTATCCAGCTTTAACCATTAAATATATACCTATTTCATCAGCTTCACTCTCTTGCAATCTACCATAAGGAAGCATAACACCTAGGTTAGAACCTATTCCATAAGCTTGATTGAAAGTGTTTGTATACTCAGGTGCAGTTGTTGCTAAAACAATATTACCTAGAATCTGAATACCTTGCTGTACTTTTGCTGAACTCATTCTCTCAGCCCCATGTCGTGCCAAGGCATGTGCAACTTCATGTGATATAACAGTTGCTAATTGATCATCATTTTTAGCAGCTTTTAAAATACCTGTATAAACTACCACTTTTCCACCAGGAAGGCAAAATGCATTCATTTCATCATTTTGTACAAGATTAAATTCCCATTTAAAATCAGGTCTATTAGCAGCAAGTGCAATTTTCGCTCCAATTGTTTTTATTCTTTTTGAATCATAGGTATTATTAATAATTTTAGCTTTTGATAAAGCTTGTTTATATGAAGTTTCACCAAGAGCTAGTTCTTCTTTTGCTGACATAAAAATCATCTGAGATCTTTCTGTATAAGGTGTTTTGTGTGTACATCCTGCAATAATAAACAATATTGTGATTGATAATATGATGTTTTTAAATTGTTTCATTTGCTATTCCTTTGATAAATTGTTAAGCATTAATTACATTATAACAAAATTATAAAAGTGATTTAATACTTTATATAGTATTCTTTCAAAATATTTAAAGTAGGTCTATAAGGAATAATTAAAATGCAAGATATTGTAAACATGATGAATATCACAGATATAAATGACTCACAAATAAAAGAGTTTATTTCTTTGAGAAAATCAGCGCATGATGAAAAATATGTAGTTGTTGAAAGTAAAACAGTTTTTAAAAAACTATTTTCAACAAATAAAAAAATACATAAAGTTTTTACAACATTAGAGCATTTAGATTTTATTAAAGAAAACTGTAAAGAGATAGATTTCCCAATCTTAATAGCTAGTAATAAAATTATGAAAGAAATAGTGGGACATAAAATACATCAAGGTATGTTAGCTCTTATTGATAAACCAGAGTTTATTAGCTTTGATGAAATCAAAGGAAATATTGTAGTTTTAAATGGTCTTACATCTCCTGAAAATGTAGGTTCAATAGTACGTTCATGTGCTGCTTTTGATATTGGAACTTTAATCATAGATGAAAAGACTTGCTCTCCTTTTATAAGAAGATGTATCAGAGTTTCTACTGGAAATTTATTTAATATAAATGTTTATAAGTCAAATGATTTAAAAGATGATTTAATAAAACTAAAAGAGCAGGGCTATACTATCTCAACTACTGCAAATGCTTCTAATGCTATTAGTTTACAAGATTATACCTTTCCCTCTAAGTCAGGTATTGTTATTGGAAATGAAGGTTTTGGAGTAGATGATGAAATTTTTGAGTTATCAGACAATATACTAAAAATTGATATACATGAAGAAGTTACAAGTTTAAATGCAGCTATTGCTACATCTATTGTATTGTTTAAGATGAGTAATTAGATTTAATTATTCTAGCTTTCATCTAGAAGCTTATAACTAAGTGCATATATTCAAAGATATGTTTATTGGTAAGGGATTCATTAAGTGTTGATTTAGATATTTTTTATTAAATCTTGTATTTTTTGCCATATAATCTAAACTTATTTATAAACATGCTTACGATGAGAAGCTCTAAGTACAAGAATAATAAGCTTATCATTTTGTTTTTCATAAACTACTCTATAAGTTCGTAATCTTAACCTATATAGACCTTTAAATTCTCCTTTTAAAGGTTTAATTTTAGTAACTTTTATAAGTTCTTTTTCATAATCTTCATCAAAGTTTGATATAAAGCTTTCAAGCTCATCTAATATAAAGGTCCTTGTATTTTTATCTAAAGACAATATATCTTTAGAAGCCTTCTTATCAAAGTCAAGTTTATACTTGTTCATTAGATAGTTTTCTCATCTCTTCTAGTGAGATAGTCTCATTTTTTTCAAGACTTCTTTTTTTTGCTATTTGTAAATCTAAGTGATCAAAATAAAATTCCAAAGCTTGAGATACCAATGCGCTTTTATTTTGATTTAATTCTTTTGCAAATTCTGTCACATCATCAGCTAAATTTTGTGGCATAGAAACCAACATTTTTGTATTTTTACTTAATAACATTATGACTCCTTTATTTTTATATAAAAGTATATCTATATAGATATAAATTAAAACTTAATATTTTAGGAGATTTGGAATGGATGACGGGAATCGAACCCATGTAACTCGATTGGAGTCCAATCTGAGATAAACAGTCATTATATCTACAACTGCAAATGTAGACAATTCTATTAGTTTAAAAAATTATATTCTTCCCATTAAGTCAGGTATTGTAATAGAAAATATACTTAAAATTGATATATATGAAGAAGTTACAAGCTTAAATGCCACTTTTGCACATCTATTGTATTATTTAAGATGAGTTGTTAAATGATTAAACTATATATTTAGATAAATATCTTAAAATTAAATAACGTATGACTGTCTAAAAACTCACTTTTTTTGTTTCATAATCCCTTAATGTTTATGGAGTTTTGCAATTTTTACTTTTAAACACTTTGTGAAACACGAAAAACTTATATGAGTATTTTTTGTTTCAAAAGTAAGAGGTTGTTGAACGACTGAGTTAAGTGACAAGGCGATATAGCTCAGTAAAAATTTGATTTACTATCTAACTAACTTTAGAAGATAAAAGCTCGATGCTTTCAGGGTATAGCCTTGTTCGATTTCTACAATTTGTTACTCTTGAAGTTACTTAATAGTTTATCTCATAAATATAATAAATCAACTATTGGTGTGACATATTGTCCGTTGATTTATTGTCAACAATGATGTATTCTTTAATTATGAATTTAAATAATGAAATACTACTAAATAAACTTGCTAAAAAAATAAAAGCAAAAAGAACTGAACTAAATATATCTCAAGAAAAATTAGCTGAAAAATGTGGTTTTGATAGAACTTATATCAGTTTATTAGAGAGAGCAAAAAGAAATCCATCATATTTAAATCTTGTTAAATTATCAGATGGTTTGGAAATAAGTATTAGTGATTTACTACTTGAATAAAATTAAATACTGCATATCTCAAATAATAAATTATATAAAAAATTACTTTACAAACAAAAGGATAACAATGTCAAAGAAACATCAAAATTTTACTAAATATATGGAATATATAGTGGAACATCAAAATTATAATACTCAACCTTGTAGATATAATGATAAAGGCAATATTACATGGGTTAAAGCGGGAGGAAAAGATCGAGAAGATAGAGTTAAATGGTGGGATTCTAAAATCAAGGAACTTAATGTAAATAATCGTGCTGATGTTGCCAGACTATTACATCCGAAAAATTTAAATGGATTAAAACCATGTAGTGAATGTGGAGAACATCTAAGTATATATTATATCTATCCTGGTAAAAATTTATTAAAATATATAAATAATGAATTTAGTAGAGAGTATATTTTATATGGTAGTGATATATACAGTATTATAGATGATTTAATATCTGTAAAAAAAGATTCTGTAGATATTATTATCAATTTCTTTAAATATAAATTAAAAATAAAAGAAGAAATAAACTATATACAAGAATTAAAAGATTATTTATATGCTAATCATACTCATACTACTCAAAAAGGTAAAATGTTTAGTCCTGGGGTTATGGCAAATCCACCTGATCGTTTTGATGGATTTCATACATATAATGGCTGCTGTAGAAAAGACAAAGATACTGGAAGACATGACGATAACATGAAAAGCTATACGAGAGATAGAAGAGCATTTGAAAATTGGTCAGATGGTAATTTTACTTTAGCTAATGTTATTATGGGAGAATATGGAAAATATTTAACACCAGTAGTTTGTCCAGGGTGCAATACTAAGCAAATTATGACAGCTGATCATATTGGACCAATATCTTTAGGCTTTTGCCATAGAAAAGAATTTAATCCTCTATGTAATTCTTGTAATAGTCAAAAAAATAATAATATGACATTATTAGATGTTCATCAATTGGTAGATGATGAAAATAATGGATTACAAGTTATTTCATGGCATTCATCTTATTTATGGAATAAATTAAAACATAAAATTACATCCAATGAAAATGCAAAAATGGCTAGTTCAATAATGCGAGAAAATATACATTATATACTTACATTATTTAATATAATAAATAAAGATGATTATGGGCATCAATATTTAATTACTAAGCTTAATCCAGAATATGTTAGATTTAAATATAAAATCAATAATTTTAATCCATTAGTTCAACTCAAAGATAGCGACATTCATGAAAGTATTTCTACTGCTAAAACAAAAGTGAAAAGTGAAAAAAGATATATAGAAATATGTTTTGAATCACTAAAAGATTATGATGAAAAAGATAATAGAATTTATAATAATACAATTATGGATAAGTATAAAGATGAATTACATGCGTTAAATCTTTATTTATCACATAATGAAAGTTTTAATGATATTGATAAAGCAGTTTATTTAATATTAGATTCTATTGCTAAAGAGCTTGATAAAAAGTTTGATAGTTCTGTGGATTGTATATAACCTCTTAGATATTTTTGATAAATCGTTTTAGTTGATGAATTAGTATATGTAACTAATTCATCTTTTTTAATTAAAGGATTTGTATTATATAAGTCAGATAAAGCATCATGAACTGTTACATATTTTTTTTCATCATTGATAGTTTTCACTGGGTTAAATATGCATTCTTGATTATATACACCAACAATAAAAACTCTTTTTCTTTTTTGTGGTACACCATAATCTGTTGCAAGTAATTGCCTTGCAACTAAACTATATCCCAAGTCAGAAAATTCAGCTTTGATACTTTTAAATGTTTTACCATCATTACTTGATAAAATACCTGGTACATTTTCCATTACAAATACTTTTGGTTTTAGCTTATTAACCAAAGATACAAACTCTTTATAAAGAAGATTTCTAGGGTCATCGCTTAACCTTTTTCCTGCTAATGAAAAACCTTGGCAAGGAGGTCCACCAATAATTACATCAACAGATTCTTTATTAGCGATTTCAATAATTTTATTTTTCACATCTAAGTCTGTAATTGATCCTTCAATAAAATTTATTTTTGGATTATTTTTTTTATAAGTAATTGCAGCTTCTTTAAATATATCATTTGCTGCAATAATATTAAATCCTGCTTCCTTAAATCCATACCCCATGCCACCAGCACCTGAAAATAAATCAATAGTATTATAAGAAGAAGATAAATATTTTTTTATCTCATTTGCTACAGCAAATGCAAGTAAAGGTGGAACAGCATTTCCTATTTGAGTAGCTATATGAGTTTTGGCACCATAGAAAATATATTTATCAGGAAATGATTGTAACCTTGCAGCTTCTCTAGGTGTTATTAGTCTATCGTGTACAGGATGTATAAAAGTCCCATTGCCTGGTCTAGTGATATATGTATTAATTGTATATGATGGTTTATTTCTATCTATTCTTCCATATAATGTAGTTCTTCCTCCAGTTCTTCTAATGCCTTCTAATCTTTTTGAAGGTATATCTAATGGTATATTTTTCCAATTACCACCTTCTGGTATTGACACTATCATTCTCATATCTAAATCGCTAACTTTACTTACTGTATGATTATTTAACATTATTGATTATACTTTCTTTTAAGATAGTTGCGTATTTATCATTATAATGATTTAATATTTCTAAAATATGATTATCATCTAAGTTATAAATTGTAAAAATCACTTTATTTATATCAATAATTCTATCTAAATTACCATTTTGTATTTCAATAGAATATTTTATAATTAGGTTAATATATTTATTATCAATATTTATGGGTAAATCATTAAGTTCATAATTGTTTATATGATTATTACTACTAAATAACTGAAATCTCCAATCCATAAGATATGAATTTAATATTGCCAATAAATAGTCTAAGTTAATATTTTTATTTACTGTAATAAAATTACATGAATTACCAAGAACATAGTTTTTAGTAATTTTAGCAAATTTCAATCTTTTATTAGTAGACATATTGGATATTTGTTGACAGATGATTCTATCATTATTTATAAAATCTTTTTTTGAAGTTGGTTTATCTGTAGTAAAAGTTTGTTCAACATATTTAGTATCAGTCTTAATACCCCATTCACGAATATGTCTACCTTGTAGAAGTGGATATACTGTTTTATTTTCTGTGATGTATTTCTTATCTAGTGTTAAATCTAACTCACCTCTTAAATTATAAATATCATCAATATCTTTAATTTTTTGAAATTTATGTATAGAATTTAAAATATAATTTGCATTATCTGTTAATTTAACAAGACTATAGTTGCTATCAATATCGTTCATATTTTTTAAACTTATCTTATATGATGTATTAAGCTTATTATCATCAATTATATTTATAAGATTAGTAGTATTATTTTTTTTAGCACCAAAATAACACATTGCTTGACTAATTGAATTAAATTCAGTAGTAGATTCACTTAACATATAGATATTTTTAATGTTTGAATTATTCACTATATGCTTTCTTAGTAGTGTTGATGTATAGTCAGATAATAATGACGATGGAATAATTAATCCTATATTAGCTATATTAGTAGTAAATCTTTCAAAAATTAGCTCTATAAATACTTTATATAGATTTATTGTACCTTGCTGTAAATATAATTCTTTTTTAATTAATTTCGATGTTAATTTACAGTAGTTTTGATATTCTTTATACTCCATTTCAGTTAATTCTTTTGAAGAAGCTTTTAAATTTTTATACGGAGGATTTGTTAAAATAACATCAAATTTAAAGTTTACATTAAATAATGATTTAGCTGTATGAATATTATTATCAGAATGTAATACATTACCAATATAAATATTGCTATCTTGAATAATATAATTCATATTAAATTTAATTTTAATATATTTACCAATTAAAAGTTTAGCTAAATTAATAGCAGACCCATCAATATCTGAAATATATATATTTGAAAATATTTTTTCTAAATCTTCATTACTTAAAGAATAATGTTTATGAATATATTCTAAATAAGTAATTACAAATATACCAAGCCCTGCACATGGTTCAAAGAATTTAAAGTTAACAATATTATCTGGAATATTATACATTGCTTCGTTAGTTATCTTGTATGCTAACTTAAAATTTGTATAATAAATTCCATGCTGTTTTCTTGTAGAGATCTTTGCGTAATTTTCATTTTCTTTTATAAATTGATATTTATTTAATATGTTATCTATAGAATTAATATAGTTATTATTGTCAATTAAATCTATTAAATATATAACATCATCATCTTGACTATAATTAGTATTTTTTGAAGTATCAAAATTAAAAAAGTCTTGTTTATATGGTTTGGTCACAATTGATCCTTTTTTAATTTATTTTATCACAAAATATTAATATGTAATAAAAGTATGTAATTTTGTAATGTTATATATCTTTTTGATTATAGCAAATACCTACTCAAAGTTTTGTAAAACTTGATTAAACATTTAATATAAATAAGTTAAGTAAAAAATAATTATTTTTTACATTAATTTTGAAAAAATCAAATAATAATATGTAAACTTGTATTTTTATAAACTATAGACTAACTATTTAATATACAAACATTATATATAAAACACCCTAAAAATCAACAAATAACATACATAAAAAGTGTTGTATATCAAAATGTCTACAAACACTTTAAATAAACTATTTTTGTAGATGTTAG
>Ga0209716_1000641_pt1 | contig 31611 bp, 28 predicted proteins | sample COGITO_mtgs_1205_FD_184811 | JGI IMG/M metagenome (GOLD analysis project Ga0209716, IMG submission 184811) | Pelagic marine microbial communities from North Sea - COGITO_mtgs_120531 (SPAdes) (version 2) | ecosystem: Environmental > Aquatic > Marine > Epipelagic ...
GCATCTACAAAGTGCACTCCGTTAAGGTTTATTGATCCAAAAGTAAATCCACCTCCTATGTTGCTCCAACTACTGCCAGAGTTTGTGGTTTTATATAAAACTCCATTTTCGCCGACTATGTAACCTTCACTTTGAGAAAATAAAGAACTTGTAAAAAGAATAAATGATAATGATAAAAGCCATGATTTTGTAGCCGAAATAAGTAGTAGTTTTTTCATGTGTTAAGTTTTAGTATTCAGGTTGTGAAGATAAAAATTCTGTATGTAATTGCACATAACGTTCCGTGTATAGTGACGTAGCATCCCGCAGGATGCTATGCACTATACACATTGTTAGGCACAAATCTATTAAAGATTTAGCGAATTACACCAATTTCTTATTGCTTGCCTATCAGCATCGCTTATCGAACTGTGATCAAAATCAGTGGCATTTTGAAAGGGTGGAGGCATTGTTAATTCATCCAAAGGGTAATTTTCAAAATGTTGAGTGCATTGAGGTCGATGACAAGAGGTGCAGGAATTTTGAATATTTGTTGTATATGGTTGGTGGAATTCTTGCCCAATTACTGAATAAGGATTATTACCTGTAAATGGAACTAGTAATTCAGAGGTGTCAGCAGGATTTCTAAGTTGATCGATAGCTGGTGTATGCAAAAATGGGCTTGCCATATGACAATTAATGCATTTATCAGCCGCTACAACACTTGGCTTCATCCAAGCATCATTATAACCACTCTCACCAGGTTTGGGAGAATTATCCGGGTCACCATTGTCAACGATTGAAAAAAAGCAAGTTTTACCTGTGGATAGTTTATGCCCAATTACGCCTAAACCACCATCACGGCAAAATGTTATAAATACAACATCTGGATTTTCAGAACCATCCGCATTAATACCTTGGTACCGACCAACTTTATTGCCTGTTTGACAAGCCATACCAAAAGCCCACGGGCAGTCACAATCATTTGGGTTTGTGCTGCCATTGCCTTCTTCAGTCGAAGGAAAAGTTACTGGGATACCATTTTTTGTTGTAGGAACTTCTATTGCATCCGCACAGCTAAATTTGGGAAGTGGACCAAAATCCTCTTCACACTCATAAGCATAGTCGAGCGCTGTTCTTGATGTATCAATAGGCTCTAGGGTAATATCATGAGCAGGTTTGGTGCACGATTCAATAATAATAAATATGGAGAAAATTCCACAAATAAGTATTAGTAAATAAATTGGTTTCATTTTTTAAGTATTTAATAGTTTGTTTTTAAAGGTCCTTTTTGACTATTGTTTTTTATCAAAACACCCTTACCACATTAAACCCAAAGGATATATCCCCTTTAGACCAATCACCACGTGTCTCAGTAAGAAAAGAACTGTCATTACTTCCTCTTGCATTGGAGAAAAAGAGCTGAAAAGCATGTCCAAATGTTTCAATGCTAGCGCCAATTGTTAGCGGATTTTTGTATAAAGAATTTTGTTTTTTGCTGAAATTGTAGGCATAATCTACATTTACAAAAAGCCCCTTAGTGAGTTTATATTTTCCGCCAATAGCAAGTAGATATTGATTCCAAGGTTCGGAAAAAAAATCTCTTGGAGACTGAGGATTAGCAAAAGTTGTCCTGGTATAATTTAAGTTAATTAAATTCTGACGGACATAAATTGGAGCAATCTCTAATGATAACTTTTCTGAAAAGCGTCTTGATACCAAAAGTTGCGTAGTGTATGCAAAGCGATCAAAAAACAATAAACCTGGGTAAGTCTTATTACTCAACAGTGTATTTACATCCACGCTTGCATACAGGACAAGGTTGAACGGTGTTTTATCAGATTGTTGTAAACAGTTTAATTTGACCGTTCCAGAGTATGTTTTTTCATAGCTGTCCCTGCTAACACCCAATTGTAATCTATTACTAATACCATATAAAAGCTGTATTTTAGTGTTGGCTTGATCTAATCCAAAAAGTTCTTTTATGCCTCCTCTTATTGAACCAAATCTGTGGGCTACAACAAGGTGTAAGTCTTTTTTATCAGCCATCGTTGTAGATTGTAAATTTCCAATTTGAAGTGTCGTAAAGGCTGGAGGGGCATATTTTTTCTCTTGATTTGAACTATCTGATTCTTTCTGTAATTCGATTTCATAAGCGAAGCAAAAATTCGCAGAGCATAATGCAAATATAATGACGAAATGTAGTTTTAATTTGGAATGACAATTCATAGGTTAGTTTTCTAAATATCCATTTTGTACCCATCTATCAAAAAGTAATCTTGTTTGGGACGGTAACAAGCCTGAAGGTGGCATCGGGTCAGATGCATCATTGATACGTTGAATAAGCATCCCGTTTTCAGTCGAATTACGAACCTGATTGTAATTTTCTAGGGACAAACCACCTTGTGGATTACTTCCTCCATGACATCCTATACAATTGTTAGAAATCGCAACACTAATATGGGGTTGATACTTAATCGTGTCGGTTCCATTAATTGCAGGAGATAGATTCGATTCAGTGTCTTTGGGAATATATGCTTTTGTGCAGTTGGACAAGAGAACTCCTACAATAAGTGCAAGCAGTAAGTGTCGAACTTTTAGTTTTATCCTCATATTTACTTAATGTTTTTTATCCTCAATAGATAACAGGTTTGCATCTTTTCAGTTTTGAAATGTGATGATGACAAAAATACTTAATTGGGTTGGGTAAATTGTTGAATACAATATTCAATAAGTCCAACTGCTTCTAAAAGGACTTTTTTATAGACTTTTCGTACTGTTTAGGAGTCATACCTTCAAATTTTTTGAATGCAGCGTAAAAAGTTGACTTAGAGCGAAATCCAGATTCAATTGCTAATCCTAGAAGTGTAAATTGTTGAACTTTAGAAGTCTCCATCAATCTTTTGAATTTTTTTATTCGAAATTCATTGATAAATTGATAAAAATTCATCTTTCCACATTCGTTAATTAATCGCGAAAGCTCCTTCTCTTTAATATTTAAGGTAGCGGCTAAAGAACGTAAGTCGAGTTTTGGATTACAGAATAATTCTTGATTCCAAATTTGCTTTTTGATTTCATTAAACTGCTGAATGTCCGTTTCTGAAATAATTGGTTCTAGTTCATCAATTTGCCTTTTGGATATATTTGGTAAAAGAACATCTTTAATTAAATCACTTTTATTATAGTCCCCGACATATAATGATTCAAGACTTAAATTATGTTCTGAAACCAAGAAAAGACGTTCTTGGAAGATTTCAGTTTGGGTAAAACCATTGAAGGTAAGCCAGAAAATCATAAAACATACCATTGCTATAGCAATCGTATCTATTGTGAGTTCAAGAACTTCGAGATGCGAAATATCTATTATGAATGTAGATATATTTAAGGAGTGAATTAGAATATTTAAAGCGAATATGCTTTTGATCCATGAGAGCGTTTTATTTTCTAAATCTGAATAATAATTCGTGATACTTTTATAATGGTCATTCAAAATTCGGTAGGCATATAGCATCAAGATAATTTCCAAAAAGTAAACGATAGCTTCATAAGCTGTAGTACTGCTAATTACAGTTAATGTCTCTCCAAAGTATAGAAGCAAATTGTGAAGAATACCCGGTAAAAAAAACAAGTAGTGCCAATATCTAACCTCATGATTAATTGTTTGAAGTACATAGAATAACAGCAGCGGTAGGATGAAAAGAAATGGCTCAATGATTAAAAAACCATTCCCGAATTCATGTACAACCTGAAATTCTACAAGGAAATCGTTGAAAATATTGATCGCAATACTGGATAAAAACAAACCAAGATAAATATTGGCTTTTCTATTCTTAGATTTTATGGTGAAAAACAATATGCTCAATAGAATTGAACATGACAGTATAAACGCTGATGGGATTAACCATAAAAATTCTCTTAATTCCATATTTACTTTGAGTTAAACAAGCCTTGTTCTTTAACGATATGTAGAAATTATTATTGTGCCTAACGTTTAGTATAAAAGCAGTTGCGGATTTATGTACACTTACTTCCAGTTGGAAAGATAGTCAATTAAAACAAAAAACGGTTTGAGATTATTCCCAAACCGCTATTGCTTTTATACCTTGTTGGTGGTAGTAATTTTTACTTCTCAATAATTATTTTTCTTGATGTACTAAATCCGTTAGCAGATAATTCAATGATATAAGTTCCTGAATAAACCGTTTGAATGTCAAAATAACTAATGGTTTGTCCCTTGTTAATCTTAGATTCTCTAAGCAATTTCCCTTGAATATCAAATAATTTTATGCACAAACCTTGGTTATTTAACCCTCCAATTTGTATAGCAATAAAGTCTGATGTTGGATTAGGAAATATTTTGATATTTTTATTTTCCAAATCACTTTCTACAGTTGACAATGTTGCGTCATAAACTGTTGTATTTTCGTCCACCAAATTAACCTTTCTATCCTGATAAACACCATAAAAAGTAGGTCCTACTGCATAAGGGTAAGCTGAGTTCCAATTGGAATCTACAGTAGTAAAATAACAATAGATACCATTGGGGTACTCTGGAGTCACACAAAAACGTCCGTTATGTTCATCTAAATAATCGGATTGACTGCTATGATTTACATATTCATAATCTTCTCTAAATGTTCCAAGCGGCCAAGATGTTTCGGATGGAACATTACCGGTACCTCTGGTTGTTTTTAACTGATAGCTCGATTTTATTCTGACAATACCCCCTGTACCATCTGTATTTACATAACCATAAGCTCCATAAATCGGGAAGCCATCATAAGCAAAACCAATTAGTGGAGAATGTTGTGTACTATCTATTGCATATAAACCATCTGCATCGTAAAGATTACAGATAGTAGAAACAACATTTAAATCTAAATCAAATGCTGATGGATTCTGATGATGATGGTAATTTCCCATTGCTGGATGACCTTTAGAACAGTCGAATCCAGACATTTCAGCTAGAATAGCGTCCCTATTCCAATCCATTGTTGCTCCAGGACCTCCAGGGCAAGGTGGATTTCCCGGTCCTCCGCACAAAGAGTTAGTTGCTGGATTCCAAGCTACACCATCTCGATAATCAAATAAAGCAACACCGTTGATAAATACTCCAATATTTCCCATTGTTGTCGCAGTTGGCGTTCCCGAATTTTGAGTTGGATTTAATGGAAATTTAAAAATGGCATCTTGATCTTCTGCTTGTGATGGGTTTCCATCTAGAAATGGTCCAGTTGGATAGGACGGAATTCCTTTTGTGTGGATGAATACATTGTTCGTTGAATATTCTACCATTTGACAATTCACCAATATATTATTAGAAATAGTTGTTGAGTTTCCAGACATATAATAAGACCCTGTTGTTGTGGTATTTTGTAACCAAGAAGTTATTGCTGGATTAGTTTGAGCAAACATACTTGTGATGCTCATCAATAATGCCCCAAAGGCTATTGTTATTTTTTTCATTTATAAATATTTATGATGACTATATAAGGGTTAGACGACAAGAAATTTTTATTCCTTCGCTTGGTCTGATATTTTTTTGAATTGATGTTTTTTATTGAATACAAAATCTTTGTCGTTTAAGGTGAGTAAGAAGGAAATAAGGTCTACTTTTTCATTTGAAGATAGTTCTATTGACTTGTTAAATTGTAACGAAAGTGTTTCCGAATATTCAATGCCTGAAGTGTAGTGGTTTATCACTTCCTGTAATGTCATAAATCGTCCATCGTGCATATACGGATAGGTGAAGGATAAATTTCGGAGACTTGGCACTTTAAATTTTCTTTTGTCATTTTCATTTTCTGTAATGACATATCTCCCCATATCATTCAGTGTTGGGTCAATCGGTAATCCATTGTTTTCAAAATTGTAATTGGAAAAAAAAGGTTCGGAATGACAACTTGCACAATTGTTTTTATATAATTGATAACCATTTTTTTCTTGTTCAGTAAATGTTTCTTTACCCATTTTTACCTTATCGTATTTTGTATTTGACGAAACAAGAGTAAGTTGAAACTGTGATAAGGCTTTTAAAATTTTAGATGTACTAATAGTAGAATCTTGAAAAGCATTTAAAAATAACTCTTTGTATGCTTTAGATTCATTTAACTTTTTAATCACTTCGTTTATATTGCTACCCATTTCGCTAGGATGAGAAATAGGTGCCAAGGCTTGCATATCTAAATGGTTTATTGCTCCGTCCCACATAAATGTTTTTTGCCAAGCTAAATTGAATAAGGCGGGTGCATTTCTATTGCCAATGGAATCAAAAATACCGTGACTTAAATCGTGGTCAGTATGTGCAAAGGCGTTAAAAGGAGAATGACAAGAAGCACAGGAAATGGTATTGTCTTTCGAAAGTATAGGGTCATAAAATAATATCCTACCTAATTCTATTTTATTACTATCTAAGGGGGGTTGCTCAAAATTATAAACTGGTTTTGGAAAATAATCAGGTGGATTAAAAAAATGATTATCCTTAATTAAAACAAAGGAGAACATAATAAATACAAATAAGCAAAGAATGATTACGTTTTTCCGCACTTATTGATTTGATTTAAAAAGTGAAGGTAATTTATCGGCAATCTGCACTGCTCCATCACTGGGTGACATTACCTGATATTCTTCTGAAATATCTATTTCTTCAAACAACTTATCTAATTGTATAGATACCTTTCCATTAGTTTTCAAAGAAACTTGTCTTAGTGTGTTAAATGAAGGGGAATACCCTCCAATGTGCCAATAAAACTTATTTTTACGTGCAGGACAAAGACTGGATGTCCCTTCTATCTTAAAGTTGATGTAACCACTCTGCCAAGTCCAATACATACCATTTGCAGGGTCTAGATCTCCTTCAAAAATGCCCGAAACATTAGTTAAACTATCAACCCCAATATTGAAACGTATTTTATCGAACTTGAAAAATTCATTTTCCAATATGATAAACGAACTACTATCTGTAGCATCAATCAAATGTGCTTTTTTTATTGATGAGTGTACGATAGAATCATTTTTATAGTAAGTTAAATTGCTGATGTAGCATTTAAAATTACTTATGTTCAGGGTATCATTTTTAAAATAATAGACTTTGTTTAATGTTAAATTCTCACTCTCAAATTTTGGCATAAAAGTAATTTTAACCGCATTTTGAGAGTGCGTTTGAAAAGTCATAAATAACATACCAAATAATACATACAGCTTCATTTATTTGGGTTTTCTTGGATGAATATTTTTATTGAATAGAATGTCTAATTCTCCAATCAACAAATCGAAATTCGGCATTTGATCAGGTTTACAAATAGTTTTAATGTCTTTGAAATGATTAAAATGAATGCGTTCGATTTCTTGTTGCGCGTGACCAATTTCGTTAGTTAGCGAATCTGTTTCTTGGTTACTGTATCTTTTAAGGAGTAGGCGATAAAGTTCCTTTTTTAGCTGAATTATCTTTTGGTCATTGGCACGAATGTCCATTCTGTGTTGGTCAATTAACTTTTCGTAGGCAACAATTTGTTCTTCGTCAAATGCCAATTTTTCTATGATTACTTTCTTCGGACCATCATCAAAAGGTTTGTGTTTTCTATTTTGCATCATAAAAAACAGGGTAGCTAAATTGGATATGATTAATAGCCCTATCAGTAGCAGATAAAATTTTCTTCTATTCATAGTATAGTGAATTATTGTTTACTTCTACCAATTCAATCTCATTATTGGATTGGTTAATCTCACTTGAAAAACCTAAAAAATAAAATTGAGCCAACATTAAACCTATCACGAAAGAAGCTGCAATGCCTACTTTTAATATCGGTATATTATTTTCTCTATTCTTTTCAAAACGACTTTCTATTGTGTGATAAAGTGAGTCAGACACTTCTATACGTTTTATGTTTTTGAGAATATCTAGGTTATCTAGTTCCATATTTACTTAGACGATATTTTAATAGTATTCCTACGTTGTTATAGTATTTTTTTTAAAGAAGTTTTTGCTCGCTGAAACAGAGATTCAACTGCTCCTTCGGTTAGTTTCATTATTTCAGCTACTTCCCTTTGCGATAAATCTTCAATTTTCAATAAAATGATGACTGTTTTTTGATTTTTAGGAAGGCGATATATTTTTTGCATTAAAATTTTTAGACTTTCATCTTGCTCCATTAAAATGCCTGGGTGGTCAAAGTCGGGTAGGCGGTTTTCTTTATATGAACTATCGCTACTAAAAAGTGAAATGATAAAACTCCGTTTTTTACGTTGTTTATATTTTAAAAAGTCAAGCGATTGATTAATGGTAATTCGGTAAATCCAAGTTTTAAGGTCCGCATCCTTTCGGAAAGTCTGCCACTTATCAAAAATTTTCACAAAAACATCTTGTGTGATTTCTTCAGCATCTTGCCTGTTTTGACAATACTGCAATGCGAGATTGAATACCAAGTTTTTATATTGGTTATAGATATTCTTAAATGTCACAGACTTTTTTTATTACCACCAACGGATTATGATAAGAGGAGGGGTGACGAAGGAGCTCTTCCTTCTTATCTATTGTTACATTGCGTTTTTAGTTCTTTAGCTGTGGAGGTTTAATAAGTATTGAATCACGTTGAATTGTTTGAAGAGAAAAAAGGAATGGTATACTCCTTAAAGATTCATTATCTAATTGATCTCTCATATATTTCAACTTCTTAATCGTTGGTATAATAGCACTAAATGTGATCTTTTCGTCAACTACTATTTTTAATATTGCATTTTTCGATATTCTTGGGTAATCAGCACGTTTTTGAGGATTTAGATAGAATTCACTCAATTTTTTTATGTTTAAATTATATTCTTCACATAGATTTATTCCGTATTCCCTAAATCCGTTACAATTATAAATTGGAAGTTGAATTCCATCATGATGAGTGAATTTAATTTTGTCTGGGAATTTACATTTTGCATCCATCTGAAATTTATTTGATGACCCGTCATTTATTTCTTTTGACTTACTTACTATTACAAAACCTTCGCATTTCAAAGAATCCACTTTATTGATAAACCTACTAACGGATACAGAATTATCAATTGTAAATATATTGTGGCCATTTGTGGCATAAAAAACCATATCATTGTTTGATTTACAAGAGATAAACAATAAAGCAATCGCAAATATTAATTTATTCATAGTATAATTCACAATTTAGATACATTCGAGTTTTACTTCTTTCTTTTTAATGCAAGGTAACGTTTAGTATATGAAGCGTAGCATCCCGTAGGGTGCTATGATTTCATATACATTGTTCTCTGCTGGCTTTCTTTTCATTCGGCTCGTTTTAGCGTTGGCGTGCAGCTCTTTGCAACCGCAGGAACGAGGATTGCAATGTGCTGTAAATTGTGTTGGGTATTTTCTTTGTACAAAATTACGTTTTAATTCCACTTCATCTTCTGTAATCTTACTGCATTCAGTATTGCCAAAAGTGCTACGCCTACATCTGCAAAAACAGCTTCCCACATTGTGGCTAATCCACCTGCTCCTAAGATTAGAACAATGATTTTTATACCAAAGGCAAGGAAAATGTTTTGCCAAATAATTCTTTGAGTAGATTTAGCAATTTTAATACCTGTAACAACTTTTGAAGGTTGGTCTGTTTGAATGATAACATCTGCTGTTTCAATGGCCACATCACTACCCATTGCTCCCATTGCAATACCTACATCACTTGCTGCTAATACTGGTGCATCATTGATACCATCACCCATAAAAGCAATTGTTTTAGAAGTATCTTGTTTGAGCAATTCTACCTCATTCAATTTATCTTCTGGCAAAAGTCCACCCTTTGCATTTGAGATACCCAATTCCTTTGCTACTTGTTGAGTGATACTGTCTTTATCACCTGATAGCATCATAATTAAGTCAATACCTTCTTGCCTGAATGCTGCAATTGTTTCTTTGGCATCTTCTTTCATTTCATCCGCTATGGTTACATATCCTGCAAACTGATCATCAATACCTATTAAAACTATCGATTCTACAATACCATCAATTTCCTTTGGTGTGGAAATATTGAATTGGGTCATTAGCTTTTTATTTCCTGCAACTACTTTAGAGCCATTCACTATGCCTTGTAAGCCTTTTCCTGCAATTTCTTTAATTTCAGTAGCTTCTGGAATTGAGCCTGTTACTGGATATTCCATAATAGCCTTGGCAATTGGGTGGGTAGATTTAGACTCAATGGACAATAGATAGGTCATAAACTCCTCTTTGGAATAATTGCCAAAAACTTCTATGTCTCTAATCTTAAATACTCCTTTGGTAACGGTGCCTGTCTTATCCATTACCATAGTGTTCACTTCTTTGAGCTTATCCATATAGGTAGCTCCTTTGAACAGAATACCGTTTTTAGAAGCTGTTCCAAGTCCTCCAAAATAGCCCAATGGAATAGAAATGACTAATGCACAAGGACAAGATATTACTAAGAAAATCAAAGCTCTATATAGCCAATCTCTAAATACATAATCATCTACAAAAAAGTAAGGAACAAAGCATACGGCAATGGCTAAATAGACCACAATAGGTGTATAAACTTTTGCTAACCTTCTGATTAAAAGTTCTGTTTTTGCCTTTTTTGAAGTGGCATTCTGAACCAACTCCAATATTCTTGATACAGAACTATCCTTAAAGAGTTTTGTCGTTTTCACTTCTATTACCCCATCCAAATTGATAGAGCCTGCCAATACGTTTTCTCCTTTTAATATACTTTGTGGTTTACTCTCTCCTGTGAGTGCTGCGGTATTTAAACTGGCTTGTGCAGAAAGTAAAGTGCCGTCTAAGGGTACTTTCTCTCCAACTTTTATTTGTATGGTTTCATCTACCTTTACATCATTTGGATTGACTTCAAGGAAAGATTTGTTTCGTAATACATTGGCTATTTTAGGACGTACATCTAATAATGCTTTGATATTGTCCTTTGCTCTTCTTACTGCTGCACTTTGGAATAATTCACCAACAGCATAGAAAAGCATTACAGCAACTCCTTCGGGATATTCTCCTATGGCAAAAGCTCCAATAGTGGCTATACCCATTAAGAAAAACTCTGTGAATACTTCTCCTTTTTTTAGTGCTTCAAATGCTTCTTTTAAAACTGGAAAACCTACTGGAATATAAGCAACTGCATACCATACTACTCTTACCCAGCCTTGAAAGAAAACTATATCAAAATAATCTAAGGCTATACCCGAAATAAGTAAAACAAAGCTGATAATGGCAGGAAAATAGACCTTCCAATTACCTTCATTGTCGTGAGAATGGCTGTGAGAATGGCTGTGACCTTCTGTAGAATGCATTAAAGGTGGTGGTGACTTTCTATCTATTTTTTCTTCAAGAGAACAACAGATCTGCTTGCCGTTCTTATCATATATATGTGTATGTTCTTTATTTGTCATTGTTTGAACTTTTAAAGGTGATCCATCTATTTACTCTTCCTTTATACTTAGAATATTGCTCTCCAAATTCCTTTATCAAAAATTCTTCTTCCAATCTAATCTGTGTATTGATACTAACGGTAGAAAGTGCAATAATTAGTAAGGTAAAAGCATTCGGAAGGACTAAGAATAGACCAATATTGGCTATCATAATACCTAAGAAAATAGGATTACGAGAAATAGCAAAAAAGCCGTTGGTTACTAATTCGGTTTTGTTTTCTTCATCTATACCGATACGCCAAGATTCTCTCATATTGGACTGAGAAAACCATACAAATAGAAAGGATAGGATTAGTAATGCCCAACCGATATAAACCAAGGTATCATTTTCTAAATACCAAAACGGCAATAAAAACTTGTGCCAGGTTGGAACAAAGGCATAAATAGAAACCACAATTAGTTCTATGATAGAAATAATTCCAAAGACTTTTCCATTGTAGCCGTGTGCATCATCACCCTTGTTAAAGGTAAGAGGATTGATTTTGGTTTTCTTCCAAAGTAAAAAGGACCTCAGTACAAATACTAAGAGAAAATAAGCGATAAAATATATAAATAAGTACATAATGTTTGATTTAATGTTCGTGTTCTAATTCTCCTGCTTTTGATTGAGCATAGACATAGTATGCTCCTATTGTTACTATCTGCATTCCATCAGGAATTGTATCGATTAATTTTACTGCTGTAAAGCCATTATCTGTTGCACCTGCAATAACTGCTATCTTTTCAAATTCTATTTCGTCATCATTCGCCTTTTCATTCGCTACATAGATAAAACTATTACCTCCATCATTAATAATCGCATTTTCAGGCAGAGCCGAAGATTCTACATCATTGAGATAAATTTTAGCGTTAATGAATAAGTCTTTTAGAAAGGTTGGTTTTGTCCCGTCTAAATGACCGTGAATACGGATTGTTTTAGAATTGGAATTGAATTCTTTTCCAATAACATCTACCGTACCATAATAAATAGTCTGACCCAATGCAGGAACTGTATAGCTAATCTTTTGACCTTTCTTTATATTGGCAATATCCTTTTCAAATACATCCAACTCTAAATGCAAGTGCTCCGAAGAAATAATATCCATCAATGAAACAGAAGATTGAGCATACATTCCATTGTGAAAATTTATCTTAGAAATGTAGCCACTCATAGGTGCTACAATGGCTATTTGTTGCTGAATATTACTTGGTGACAGATTAGAAGTGGATATTCCTAAAAAAGAAAGTTGCTTAGCAAGACCTTGTGTTTTGGCTTCTAAAACGGACACCTCCGCTTGTGCATTTTGCAAGTTTTTAGTTACTCCAGCATTTGATTCTACCAATGTATTTTGGCGTTCAACTTCTAATCGTTTGAGGTGCAACTGTGCCTGAGCTTCTAAATAATCTTGCTGTGTAACTATTAAATCAGCATTTTCGAGATATGCAATGACAGCCCCTTTCTTTATGTAATTTCCTTCCACAAATTTCTTTGTTCCTCTTATTATACCATTTGTTTTGGCGGAAACGGAAGAATAGGCATTTGGCGGTAAACCCAATGAACCTGTTGCTTTTACATAGTCATTGACTTTGATAGAAGATAGTGATCCAAATTCTAAACCTATGGTTTCGGCTTGAGCTTTTGAAAGGTGCAGTCCTTCTTCTTGGTGTTCTTCTCCTCCGTGATTATGTCCATCATCTACAGAATGTGTTGTTTCCTCTGAGCCGTGATTATGTCCGTCTCCTTCGGTGTGTTTATGGCCGCAAGAAGAAAGCACAACAACAAAAAGTATTGTGATAATTGTTATGATATATTTTATATGATTCATTTTTTAAAGTCTTTATTGATTAGTAAGAAATTGAAAATCGGCAACAGCCTTGTTGTAGGCTAAAATCTGTTCCCAGTAATTTTTATTATTTGAAGACATCAGTTGTAAAGTGTTCAGTAATTCTAAGTAAGAGATTTCTCCTGCTTGATAATTCAATTCACTTATTCTGATAATCTCTGGATTAATGGTTTCTATTTGGTTTTTGTAAAAATCTACTCCTGCTTGATACAAGTTCAGTGTATTTTGTATTTCCAACTGGTCTTGTTTGAATTGTAGAAGCTGAGTTTGGTATTGATAGTTGCCAATGTCAATTTGCATTCTCTGAGCTTCTATTCTCTTTTTTGCTTGACCATTAAACAAAGGAATTGAAACACCTACTTGCGGTGAACTTAGCCAACCACCTTCATTGAAATACTGTGCTGCATAACCTACATTAAAACTGGGTTTTAATTCAGCTTTCATAGCATCTACTTTGGCATTTTCAATGGCAATTTCTTGCTGACTTTTTAATAGAAGTGGATTCGTAGTGGTATCTATTTGATTGGAATAGTTTGCCACTGACAAGCTATCTGTTGTCGTAATTGGTTCTTTTGTATTTAGTAGTAATTGAAACCGCTTGTTTAAGTTGGCAATTTCTATTCTCACTTGGTTTAGAAGCAATTCATATTCATTCCATTTGGATTGTAAAGTCAGTTCTTCAATTCGATTGGCAGCTCCTGCTTGCACCCTTACAGTTGCTTTTCCGTGGTACTCTTTATAGGTAGAAACAAGGTTGCTGTACAGTTGCTCCAACTCTTTTTTGTACTGGATTTCAAAGTATAGTTGTTTTACTTTCCGTTTCAGTTCGTTCTCTGTTATCTGCTGTTGAGTGCTACTTTGGTTTGTGTAGGCATCCTGCAACTTATTCTGAGCTTTGGTAATACCTGGACTTGGAAAATTCTGAACTATACCTATTTGATTTACCTGCTGTCCAAACTGATTATCAGCCAAACCATCACCTTGATATGATATATCAGTAGTACCAAAGTTATATTTTAGGTTTTGTAAAGATTTGTTTTTTTCTACATCTAATTCTGCTGCTTTTATATTGGGGTGATTGGTGATTGCCATAGAAATAGCACTATCCAAATCAAGAGCTTGCTCTTGTGCTTGGGCTGAAAAAGATAATCCTATCATCAACAAGATTCCTAATACACCACCTTTCGATACATTAAATCTATTGGATTTTCTCTCACTCAATTTTTCTAACCAATAATAAAGAATAGGCAATATGACCAATGTTAAAAAAGTTGCGGTTATCAAACCACCAATTACAACAGTTGCTAAAGGTCTTTGCACTTCAGCACCACCCGAAGTAGAAATAGCCATAGGTAAAAACCCAAGTGAAGCTACTGCTGCGGTCATTATTACTGGTCTTAGTCTTACTCTTGTTCCAGTTGTTATTCTCTCTTTTATATCTTTCATCCCTTCTTTTTTAAGCTGATTGAAATAACCTATAAGGACTATTCCATTCAATACGGCAACTCCAAATAATGCAATGAAACCAATACCTGCTGAAATGCTGAACGGTAATCCTCTTAGTTGTAAGGCCCATATTCCACCAATGGCCGATAAAGGAATAGCGGTAAAAATCAAAGCTGCCTGCGATACGGAACCGAAGGTGAAATAAAGCAATATGAAGATTAAGGCTAAAGCCATTGGTACTGCTATAGATAATCTTGCATTTGCGGCTTTTAGGTTTTCAAACTGACCGCCATACGTAAAGTAGTAGCCAACAGGCAAACTGACTTTAGCATCTAACTCTGTTTGTATTTTTTCAACTAAGGTTTCTACATCTGTGTCACCTACATTTACACCTATGACAATTCGTCTATTGGTATTCTCACGAGATACTTGCATTGGTGCATTAATCAGGTCAATGTTTGCCACATTGTTCAATGGTATTTTATTTCCATTATTTAGGGTTATGTAAAGGTTTTCAACATCCTCTATACCTTTTCTATTTTCCTCTGCTAATCGAATGACTAAATCAAATCGCTTATCTCCTTCATAAATAATTCCTGCTTTTTCTCCTGCGAATGCTGAACGAATAACTTGATTGACTTCTTGAATATGTAAGCCATATTGTGCCATTCGCTGATAGTCATACTTTACCATTACTTGTGGCATTCCAATGGTTTGTTCTACGTTCACTGTTCCTACACCATCTATTTGCTTGATTACGCTTTCGGCTTTAGACGCATTCTGAAATAATACATCTAAGTCTTCACCAAATAGTTTAATAGCTATGTCTGCCTTAGAACCAGTCATTAATTCATTAAAGCGAAGCTGTATAGGTTGCGAAAACTCAAAACCTACTCCTGGAATGTTATGTAATGATTCTTCCAATTTCTCAAACATATCTTGTCTTGAGCTTGCGGAAGTCCATTCAGATTTTGGCTTCATCACCAATACATAATCTGCTATTTCTACAGGCATAGGATCTGTTGGTATTTCTGCCGAACCAATATTTGCAACTACATCTTCTATTTCTGGAAAATCTTTCAGTAGCTTGTTTTGTATCATCTTAGCTGTTTCTACACTTTGTGAAAGTGAGCTTCCCGGTGGCAGAATATGCTGCATTGCTAAGTCACCTTCTTCTAAGGTTGGAATGAACTCTCCACCCATTCTGCCGAACACAAACAGGCTGATTAAAAAAGCCACTACAGTAGCACTTACAAAAACGGTCTTAAAACGTAGAGCTGCATCTAAAATAGGTGAATAGCCTTTTTGAAAAAAGGCAATGATTTTATCTGCAATCGTTTTCTTATTGACTACATTTTTCTTCAGTACTAAGGCTGCCATCATTGGCACATAGGTCAGTGAAAGTATCAATGCACCTGCAATAGCAAGCATTACTGTTTGAGCCATAGGCTTAAACATTTTTCCTTCTATCCCTACCAAAGCTAAAATGGGTATATATACCATAAGAATGATAATCTCACCAAATGCTGCTGAACTTCTTATTTTTTGAGAAGAGGTAATTACCTCATTGTCCATTTCGTTTTGCGAAAGCAAACTGCCTGCTTTTTTGACTTGTAGGCGGTGTACAATGGCTTCCACAATGATTACAGCCCCATCTACAATTAATCCAAAATCTATAGCCCCTAAACTCATTAGGTTGGCAGAAATGCCCAATACATTCATCATAGAAACGGCAAACAACATTGCCAAAGGAATGACAGAAGCTACAATCAGTCCTGCTCTCCAATTGCCTAAGAGTAAGACAAGAATAAAAATGACGATAAGACCACCTTCAATGAGGTTCTTTTTAACTGTACCAATGGCAGTACTTACTAATTTATCTCTTACCAAATAGGGTTCAATAACTACACCTTCTGGAAGTGATTTTTGAATTTGAATAACTCGCTCTTTGACCAACTCCGTTACCTGTGCAGAATTTGCACCTTTGAACATCATTACTTTTCCACCAACTACTTCTTCTCCATCTCTTACCAATGCTCCATATCGAGGGGATTTTCCATATTGGACGGTTGCTACATCTTTTACTAAAACGGGAATATTTCCTGCATCACTAACGACTATATTACCAATATCATCCAGTGATTTAGCTAATCCCTCTGACCGTATATAGTAAGCGTTAGAGTTTTTCTCGATATAAGCACCCCCTGTATTTTCATTACTCTTTTCTAAGGCGGTGAAAATATCTGAAATGCTTATCCCTACTGATTTTAAAAGATTGGGGTTTACCGCCACTTCATACTGTTTGAGGTAACCGCCCATAGAGTTTACTTCTGCCACTCCTTCTATGCCTAAAAGTTGTCGAGTAACAATCCAGTCTTGAATACTTCTAAGCTCGGTGGGTGAATACTTGTCTTCAAAACCTTCTTCTGGTCGGACTACATACTGATAAATCTCACCTAAGCCTGTTGAAAGTGGTGCCATTTCAGGTGTGCCTAATCCATCAGGAATATCTTCTTCAGCCTCTTTGAGTTTTTCATTGACCAACTGACGAGCCAAGTATATATCGTAGTTTTCTTCAAACACTACGGTAACGACTGACAGCCCAAAACGAGAGATAGAACGTATCTCTTCTGTTTTTTGCAAACTCTGGACTGCCAGCTCAACAGGTGTCGTAATAAATTGCTCCACTTCTTGCGTAGCAAGAGTGGGCGATATGGTGATTATCTGTACTTGATTATTGGTTATATCAGGTACGGCATCTATGGGAAGCTGTTTGAGAGAAAATAATCCCCAAACTATAAGAGCTGCTACGAAAAGCCCTACAACAAACTTATTCTTAACCGAATAAGCGATTATATTATCGAACATTAATATTTGATTTTGTAAAAAGTTAAACCTAAACTATGTTTGAAAAGGGCATAGTTGTCCCTTGAAAAGTGGCTTAACTATGGCTTGGCGGGTGCCATACTCCTTCGCTGTAGTCAAAGGAATAATCGAATGTGTAATGAAATAGGTAGTCCGTAGAAATAACCACTTTTGCCTGCACCAAAGGTTGCAAAGTAGGCATAGTAATCATAGTGCCACAACAAGAACAAACACAAAATGGTGTGCAACTATCTTGGTGGTCTGAATGATTGTGGTCGTGCTCTGCGGCAGATACCTCAGTGTTTGAAGAATGTGAAGTTTGTGGCATACCATCTGTACACGGCACTACAGATAGTGCTGTGATATAAATACATAATATGCATGCCAATATTCTCATTTCTGGGTTCAAAGATAAGACAAGTTCTCTGCAACCCACTTGCAAAGTTTCTTACTTGTTGCACCTTTCGCATAAGCCCTTTATAACCATATTAGCTTGTTGCATTTTGAAATTTTTTGGTAGCTCTATTTTAGGAATGTTTTGATTGGTAAGACAAAAAGTGTTTTGACATTTTATACAATGAAAATGATAATGCTGGTCTATAGTTTCACACTCACAACTTTCTAAGCAAAGGGCATATTTGAGTTGTTTTGTACCATCATCTATTGTGTGAACGAGTTTGTTTTTTTCAAATGTTTTTAGTGTTCGGTATAGCGTAGATTTATCCGCTATATCAAAAGCATTTTCAATAGTTTGAAGGGAAATAGCTTTGTCCTGCTCCATAAGGTATTGCAAAACAAGTATTCGCATTGCCGTTGGCTTAATGTCTCTTTGATTGAGCCTATTTTCTAATTTTTCATTCATTTTTGTTCAATCTTTAAGTACCATTTTTTTGTGCGGTTGGTTAAAAGCAATGTGTGCGTTAGCACTCTTTGCTTTTGGGGGTTGGTTTTTTATGCTTGCAGAGAACGAGGGGATAAACGTATTACGTTTATTTCCCTTTTACACTAAATTACAAAAAATTCAAACTATCAGAAGGGTTTTGGATGTTCTTAAGGTGTGCATTACTTACGTGGGTATATATTTGAGTAGTCTTAATGTCACTATGTCCCAAAATTTTTTGAATGAATCTGATATCAGTTCCGTTTTCTAATAGATGGGTTGCAAAACTGTGTCTCAAAGTATGAGGAGTTACTTTTTTATAAATTCTTGCTTTTAAGGCAGATTTTTTTATTATTTTTTGAATACTTGTTGTTGAATATTTTCCTCCATTTTGGCCAACTATAAGATAATTAACGGGTAAATATTTTTTATAATACATTCTAAGTAATTCTAATACTTGATTGGTTAACTGAACCTGTCTATCTTTATTTCCTTTACCTTTTCTGATGTGAATTATCATTCTGTTATTATCAATATCATTTAAGCTAATATTAATTAATTCCGAAATTCTTAATCCACAGGAATAAATAACAGCTAAAATGGTAAGGTGTTTTAAATTATGAGTATTGCCAAACAATAATTGTATTTCATTTTTACTTAGAACAGTTGGAAGCTTCTTTTCTTTTCTCGGTCTTTCAATTAGATAATACTCTCTTTTCTTTCCCAAACACTTTTCAAAATAAAATTTAATGGCATTAATGTGCTGGTTCTGAGTGCTTTTAGAATAGTTGTTTTTTATTAAGTAAAATAAGTATTCAATAATATCATCTTTAGTTAATTGGTCAATTTCTATTTTATAAAAGTATTTTTTAAAGTATGTTAAACAAGCGATATAAGTCTTTACTGTACTATTGCTATAACCACCAACAATAAGTATTTTTTTGATATTTTGAAGTTCCATCATGATTGCAAACTTTTTAATTGATTGTGTATTTAATAGGTAATTAAGCATTTGTTACCATTTTTAAACGGATATAATTACTTTTACTTAGAAAATAAACTTCTTATGGGGCTTAAAACAGAAAAACTTTGCATGGAATGTCAAACTCCTTTAATTGGGAGAATTGATAAGAAGTTCTGTAACGATATGTGTAGAAATTCCTATAACAACAATATTAACAAAGACGCTAATGAATACGTAAGAAAAGTAAATGTAATTTTACGTAAAAACAGAAGGGTGTTGTCTTTGTTTTTAAAAGGAAATAATAAAACCAAAACTACTAAAGAACAACTTTTATTAAACGGATTTAATTTCTACTATTACACTAACGTTTATAAAACTAAACAGGGAAAAACTTATTTCTTTGTTTATGAATTGGGCTATTTAGAATTGGAAGACGAACAATACGCACTTGTTAAAAAAGAAGAATACGTTAAGTAATTTCTTATGAAAAAAATAATTATTATTAATGGACCTAACCTTAACTTAATAGGTGAAAGAGAGCCTAAAGTTTATGGAAATAGTTCCATGGAAGATTACCTATTAGAGATCAGAAATAATTTTCTTGAAATTCAAATTGATTATTTTCAATCTAACGTTGAGGGAGACTTAATTAATAAACTACAAGAAGTTGGTTTTTCATACGACGGGGTTGTACTAAATGCTGGAGGATATACCCACACTTCAGTTGCGATTTCAGATGCAGTAGCAGCTATACATACATCAGTTGTTGAAGTTCACATTAGTAATGTATACAAAAGAGAAGAGTACAGGCATCAGTCGCTAATGGCAAAAAATTGTATTGGGGTTGTAGCAGGTTTTGGGCTCCATTCATATAAAATGGCAATAGATTCATTTTTATAAATCAATTATTTCATTAATTTCTCTGTAAAGTTTGTGAAGGGGTAATCCCATAACATTAAAAAAATCTCCTTCCATTTTTTGAATTCCAACATATCCCATCCATTCTTGAATACCATATGAACCAGCTTTATCCATCGGTTGGTATTTTTCTATATAATAATTAATTTCGTCATCGGAAAGTTCGTAAAAAGTTACCTTAGTAACGTCGTCAAAAGTACGAATAGACCCATTCAACAAAATACTAACACCAGTATACACTTCATGAGTATTTCCAGAAAGTTTTCTCAACATTTTAAAGGCATCATTTTTTGATACGGGTTTTCCCAAAATTTCGTTTTGATAAATAACTACAGTATCCGCAGTAATATAGAGCTCGTTTTTGCTTGCATTTTCTAAATAAGCTGCAGCTTTCAGTTTTGATAAATAGCTAGCAACTTCACTCACATGCAAAGTTTTAGGATATATTTCATCAATTTTCTTGCTAACTACTTTGAAATTAGAAAAAATATTTTGTATTAATTCTTGCCTTCTAGGAGATTGAGAAGCTAGTTTTATTTGCAGATGTTTTATTTTTTTATCTAATAAATTCATAATAATAAGTAAAGTCCAATTCCAGCTAAAACAAATTGTAATTTAATGAGAGAACTAATTATTTTAAAATTTTTAGTCTTATCAAGATATAATTTATAAGAAGTTATTATTAGGATAATCAACTGCAAAGAATAAAAAAATAAGTATCTAATTTCATAATTGGTTTCCTTTATACAGTTCAACAAAAATACTAACTCAACAGCAAGTAAAATAAAAATATAGGAGAAGGTAACTTTCTTCCCAAGAGCTATCGGAAGTGTATAGCTACCTGTTTTTTGATCTCCTTTAATGTCTTCTAGATCTTTAACAGCCTCTCTTTTTAAAGTGATTAGAAAACAAAATAAACTGAAGATTATTGTAATATTTTCATTGGAATTATAATTATTGAAATTAAAATATTGATTACTTATACCCTGTGGTATCAAAATAACAATGGAACAAAGTAAGGCAACAGCTGTATTACCTATTAGTGGAAGATGTTGCAATTTAAGGGAATACAGTAGTACTAAAATGTGTAGGAATAATATCAATAAAAACCACCCACCAGAAAGAGAAGATATTAGTAAAAAGAAAAAAGAAAGTGAAAGATGAAAAAAGTAACTTTTTAGATAATAACCTGAATCTACATCTATAATAGATTTGTTGTTTATTTTGTCGCTTTGCAAATCATGATAATTATTGATTAAATATCCCGAAGCAGTAGTTGTTATGGTCGCCCAAAAAAGATAAACATGGTTAATTTCAAATGCAATTCCAGAATTGTAGATATGCAGCATTAAACCCCAAAAAATAAAACTGAGTAATGCTAAGTTTAGTATTCTAACAGCCTTAAAATAATTCTTTACCATGAGAAGGCATCGTCATCCATCCATTTGTCTTGAACTCTCATCGTTTGCTCCAATACGTCTCTAACACATCCTTTACCTCCTTCTATATGGGAAATATAATCACATACTTCACGTATCTCAACACTTGCATCGTTAGGACAAGTTGCTACTCCAACTTCCTTCAAACAAGGTAAATCAGGAATGTCATCACCCATGTAAAGAGCATTTTCAGGTTTTAAATTATTCTTTTTTAAATGCTCTTTTAGTAGAGGCAGTTTATTACTTACTCCAATATATACGTGTTTTATTCCCAGTCCTTCCAATCTTTTTTGAACCATTTCAGACCTTCCCCCAGTGATGATTACAATATGGTAACCCTTTTTTACCGCATGTTGAAGTGCATAACCGTCTTTTGTATGCATGGTTCTTACCAATTCTCCACTGGATTCTAAGGCAACAGTTCCATCTGTTAAAACTCCATCAACATCAAAAATAAAAGTGTGAATTTTAGAAAGTCTTGTCTTGTAACTCATTTTGGTGTTTTTTAATGATTTTTTTTGTAAATAATTGATAAATATCTTGTAAGTCTTTGTCTTCTTTCAAACTATTTAATTGTCTTTCAATAACTTTCAAATCTGCTCTCACAGCAGGACCGGTTTGTAGAGTATGACCAGGAGTGTCTAAAATATTTTGAATTGATTTCTCAATTAAGGGTTTTAAATCTGTAAAATCCAGCTGGTATTTCTTGCAATATTCCTTAACCTCACTAAGAAGGTAATAGGTAAAGTTATTAGCAGCTACTGCAGCTACATGCATTTTATTTCTTGCTTCAGAGTCTTTAACAGAATATCGAAGATTATTTAAAGAACATAGATTAGAAAGTAAAGACAGGTCTTTTTTATTAGAGGCTTCAATTAAAAATGGAACTTTATCCCAAGAAATATTCTGATTTTTTTTTATGGTTTGAAGCGGATAGAAGCAACCCCATCTATTGGTTTTTAATTCTAAGACACTACTTTCTAAATTTCCGGAAGTATGTACTATAAATGGGTTCTTAAGTTTTAATTTTCTTAAAATATCTAAATATGAATCATCGCTAACTGATATTAAATAAAGATCGCTATTTTGTGATATTTCGTTATAATTCGATTGGTATAGATGGGGATCTAGACTTTTAGTATCAATACTTGATCTGCCATATACACCGTCGATAATAAAATTATTTCTTAAAAATAGTTTTGCCATCTCTGTAGCTACATTCCCAGTTCCAATAATTGATATGTGTTTAATGACACTCAATATTTTTTACCGAATTCTAAAATAATATCGTTCATAGATTGAATCAATTCTTTTTCCTTACTGTCTTCTGCGTCATAAAGCGATTCTTGCAAAAGGGTAGAGGCTTGAAATAAATCATCTTCGTTAAAGGGACCTTCCAAGTTTTCAAGAACTGTCAATCCTTCTAAAATCACCATGAAACCTCCCGAAATACATCCTTCTACAAGTTCTGGAATATGGTCCGTCATATCTATACCGGAACTCCATATAGAAAATAATATTAATTCTTTAACCTCATCACTACCGGTATCTAAATGGGGTAATAAAAAATCTAAAATTTTTTTATTTTTTAATTCAGAGAAAATATTTTTGACATCCTGCTTTATTTGACTGTTTTCTGTTCTTTCGTAAAGTTCGATTAAAGTAGTAATTAGTTGTTCATTTCCTTTAGCTCTTGTTTTGGTTAGTGCCTTAGTAACAATGGAATGATCTTCATTTAATAAATCTTCCTTAAGTTGATTAATTACTTTTTGGTGTGTACTCATTATTTTTTTGTATTGTGATTCAAAATTATAGAATTCTAATCAATAGAAGTTTAACTTTTAATTTTTTTGAAAACTATCTTCTTCCGAAAATACTACTTCCAATTCTAACCATATTGCTCCCAGCTAAAATAGCTTCCTTATAATCTCCACTCATCCCCATTGAAAGGGTGTCGAAATCTTCAGTGAAGTATTTTTTTAATTCTTCGAAATTGGACCTTAATAATTCAAATTCTTTTTTTACTAAGTTTTTATTTTCTGTGAAGGTAGCCATTCCCATAACTCCTTTTATAATTATATTTTCCCACAGAATATGTTGCTCTAGTTCTATAATTTTTTTTATTTCATCAAGATCAAATCCAAACTTGTTTTGTTCTTTAGCTATGTGAATCTGTAACAAGCAATTTATTTTTTTGTTATTTTTCAACCCTTGTTTATTAATTTCTTTGAGGATTTTCACAGAGTCCACACCGTGGATTAAGTGTACAAATGGAGCAATGTATTTTACCTTGTTACTTTGTAAATGCCCTATCATGTGCCAACGAATATTTTTGGGAAGAACCTCGTGTTTTTGAACCAATTCCTGTACTTTGTTTTCACCAAAATCTAAATGCCCTTTGGAATTGGCTTCCAATATTATTTCAGAGGATTTGGTTTTAGAAACAGCTACTAACGTAACGTTTTTTGGAAGATTTGTCTTAAGAATATTTATTTTTTCACTTATCATGAAATACGGTTTTTTCTATCCAATTATAAATGTAATTATATACCTCTTCTTTATTTAATTCGTTTAACATTTCATGTCTTCCATTTGAAAATAGTTTAATTTCTATTTTTTTGAAATTATTTTTTTTATAAATATTAAAAAGCTTTTGCACTCCCTTGCCATATTCACCAACTGGGTCCATTTCCCCACTGAAAAATAATACGGCTTTATTTTTATCAGCTTTTCTTATTTCCGATTTATAATTTACGCGCATAGCACCATACGCCAAATCAACAAAAAATTGATTTTTAAAAATTTGCATGCAGAACGAATCTTTTATGTAAGCATCTACCGCTTTTTCGTCTCTAGTCAACCAATCCTTTTTAGTTCTAGGTTTCTTAATTTTTTTATTAAAGTCTCCCATAACTAAAAACTGAAGAAATTTAGAAGGAGTACTTTTCCCAAAAAGAAAGCTATTAAGTTGAGCTATTAAACCTCCTAAATGTCCTTTTAATCCCGGATGGGCACCAGTAGCAGAAAAAATGTAAAAGTCTCCAATATTAGGATAATTAGAGGCTAGTGATCTTGCTAAAAAAGAACCCATAGAATGCCCAAGAATAATGGTGGGGATTTGCTTAAATTCTTTGGCAATCTTTTCAGTAAAATATTTAATATCTAATACTACTTTATTCCAACCATCATTTTCACTAAAAAAACCGATATCTTGCAAACTATGAGCAGTTTTACCATGTCCTCTCAAGTCTATAGAATAAGCGTAAATCTCTTTTTTATTTAGCCAATTTGCGAAATCATTATATCTATAACCATGTTCACTCATTCCGTGTATTAACTGAATTAATGCCTTAGGGTTTTTTACCGGCCAGTGATGTACAGTAATTTGTTGATTGTCGTGAGATGGGATTTTTTCTTCGAAATAGTCTAGATTTCTCATGAAATTAAAGGTACAATTCTTATTTAGAATCCACTATTTTTCATTTATTAACAATTTAAGTTCTGAACATTAATTTATGTGCGTTTATTTTTATTTAATTTCGCCAACTAATGAAAATTTTTAATTATATACTATCGGCTAGGTTCATGTCTGTCTTGTTATTTATTATGGCTGCTGCTATTGGAACAGCAACTTTTATTGAAAATGAATACGACACCATTACAGCTAAAGAACTCGTTTACAATGCCAAATGGTTTGAACTGGTTTTACTATTGTTATTGCTCAACTTCATTAATAATATTAAAACCTATCAGTTGTTAAAATGGAAAAAATGGTCTGTTTTACTTTTACATTTTGGATTTATTATTGCTTTGGTTGGTGCTTTTGTCTCTAGATACATTGGGTACGAAGGTGTTATGCTGATTCAAGAAAATGACAGTTCTTCTGAAATTTATTCATCTGAACCTTACTTCCAAATCAAAACACACAACGACAGTATTCAATACAACGAGGAACAGCAACACAATTTTTCTAAGGTGTTTACTTCTTATCCAGATTCAAAATTTGAATTCCCTGAAATAGGTCAGGTTTCAATTAAAGTAACAAAAAGAATTCCTAATGCTCAAAAAGAATTTATTAAAGATACACCAGGAGGTAAGTTGTATTTGCATTTAGTTTTACCTGGCAGAGAAAATCTCTATTTATCAAATGGTGAAGTAGTAGTAAAACAAGGTATTCCATTTGCTTTTAACAACAACGATAGAGAAGATGCTGTAAAGTTTTTTTATACGGATAATCAGTTACAAGTATTTGCTCCATTCGAAATAAATAAAGTGGATATGGCTAGTCTTACTGTTGAAGACAGACAAAGCGGCAAAGAAATACCTCAAGACACATTGGTGCCCAATAAACTTCACGATATTGCCGTGAGAAATCTTGTTTCTTTTCTAGGATTGCAAGTAATGGTTAATAGTGTTGAACAAAGAGCAAAATTAGAATATGTTTCGACAGATAACGACGATTTGCCAGATGCCTTGCTTACTACCGTTAAAGTCGGGGAGGAGTCTAAAACAGAATTTGTGTTGGGTAAATCAGGAATAAGAGCCATTCCAACCACTTTAAAGTGTGGAGGATTGTTCTTTTCGATAGCTTATGGTGCGAAAAATATTGGACTTCCATTCCAAGTAGGTTTAACGGATTTTCGATTGATGAAATACCCGGGTTCTGAAAGTCCAAGTAGTTATGAAAGCGATATCAATATTAAAGATGAATTGAATAATTTTGATCAATCCTATAATTTATTTATGAACCATGTGGTTGATTACGGCGGATTTAGATTCTTTCAATCTAGTTACGATTGGTCGAACGATCAAAATAAAAAAGCAGGCTTAGATCCAGATATCACTATACTTTCGGTAAACCACGACATTATTGGAACATGGATTACTTATTTGGGTTACTTATTATTAGCAGTGGGTTTATTAGGTACTCTTTTCAATCCATCTTCTAGGTTTATCGAAGTAAGAAAAAAGGTGATTAAAATGAGAAATAAAAGAAAAACTGCTTTAACAACTATTGCAGTATTATTTATAACCAACTTATTTGCTTTAGAAAATTACAGTTACAAACCAATTCCATCTGTTCAGGCGGATTCAATGGGCGTGCTTTTGGTACAAACCTATGAAGGAAGAATTCAGCCAACCCATTCACTGGCTTTTGATATTTTTCATAAAATTTCCAAAAAAAATAATTTCACTACTTCTGATAATCAAGTGTTAAATCCAATGCAAATTTTAGTTGATATGATGTTGGATAAGCCTTACTGGTTAGATCAGAAAATAATATATATAAGAAAAGGTGATGCTACAGGATTGTCAGATTCTTTGGGGATTGAAGGGAATTACGCTTCAGTAAATGATTTTTTTAATGATGATAAAACTGAAAAGTTAAAAAGCCAAATTCAAATTAGTTTTTCTAAAAAAGACGTCCATAAAAGTTTTTTCGATAAAGAACTTATAAAGGCTAATGAAAGAATGAACATTGTTCTTCAAACTATGAATGGAAGTTTACTTAAAATATTTCCAATTGCTGGGAGTCAAGATAATAAGTGGGTGAATTGGGTCGATCCATATGCAGAGTTGCCAATAGATACAACTGACGAACATTTATCTAAAATATCACTTTCTAGACTGTTTAAATCTTACATAATGGATTTAAGAGAAGCTAAAAAGTCTAATAATTACGAATCTGCTCAGTCGCTTCTTAATTTTATAAAAGCTTATCAAATTAAAACATCCCCTACAGAAATAATTCTGTCCAAAAACCAAATTCATAGAGAAATTTCTTACAACAAATCTAACTTATTTGTCAAAGTCAAAAATTACTATGGTTATTTAGCCGTTTTTCTTTTGATTTTTTCTTTTTGGGATGCCCTAAGTAAAAAGCGAAATAAATTAAATAAAATTGTCAATTACACTTTATGGGGATTTATAACTCTACTAACTGTTGTCTTTTTTATGCATACTTATTCTTTGGCTCTAAGGTGGGTAGTTACAGGACACGCACCATGGAGTAATGGATATGAAGCACTTACATTTATTGCTTGGGGAGGAGTTTTAGCTGGATTTTTATTTATTAGAAGTTCTAAAATCACATTGGCAGGAACTGCTTTATTAGCTTTTTTCACATTAATGACTGCTGGTCATAGTAGTTTTGACCCACAATTAACAGATTTACAGCCTGTACTTAAGTCTTATTGGTTGGTGATACATGTTGCTTGTATTACTATAAGTTACGGTTTTTTGGGTTTGGGGTTTATTCTTGGATTAATTAACACAGTCAACTACTTATTTCTTAAGAAAGACAATAAAAATTTAAAATCAATTATTGCTGAACTTACCCATGTGAACGAAATGACGCTTACCATTGGACTAGCTCTAGCTACAATAGGTACTTTTTTAGGAGGTATTTGGGCCAATGAATCCTGGGGAAGATATTGGGGGTGGGATGCTAAAGAAACTTGGGCTTTAGTTATCGTTCTCACTTATGCCATTGTTTTGCACTTTAGATTGATTCCTGGTTTAAAGAGTAAATTCACTTTCAATGTAGCCTCTGTATTTGCTTTTTCGAGCGTTTTAATGACTTTTATTGGTGTGAACTATTACTTATCCAAGGGACTGCATAGTTATGCTCGTGGAGAGACACCTGTTTTTCCTACGTGGGCATGGATTACAATTGCTTTAATTATTGCCGTTACAATTGCAGCTTGGTGGAATAAAAGAGGTTTAAAGTCAAGTAACTAGGTTATCGGAAATCTTGCAGTAGCTTGGGCTCCAAGACTTGAAAAAATATTTTCTCTTTCCATAAAAAAACCGCTCATTGCTATCATTCCAGCATTGTCAGTGCAATAATCAATCTTAGGAATAAACGATCTTAAACGGTTGTCTTTCCCATATTTTAAGAAAACTTTTCTTAAGTGTGAGTTCGCTGAAACACCTCCAGCAAGAGCAATATCCTTACAAGGATACTTTTCTAAGGTTTTATCTAAAATTTTAATTAAATACTTTGTAAGGTGATTTTGGTAAGAAGCACAAATATCATTTAAATTATTTTTAACAAATTGTGAATCTTTTTGAGTTTCTTTTCTAATAAAATTCAAAAACTGGGTTTTTAAACCGCTGAAACTATAGTTGAAATTCCCGGCTTTTGGAAATGTAAATGTAAATTTATTTTTATCACCACTTTTAGCAAGCTTATCAATGATAGGTCCAGCAGGATATCCCAATCCTAAAACCTTTCCCGCTTTATCAAATGCTTCTCCAACTGCGTCGTCGATTGTGCTGCCAACAACTTTCATTTTTAAAGGACCTTCTACTAAGACAATTTGAGTATGTCCACCAGAAACAGTAAGAGATAAAAAAGGGAAATTAGGAGTGTCAAATTCTTGATCATTTTCTTTGATAAAATGTGCATGAATATGTGCTTTCATGTGGTGAACTTCTATTAGAGGAATATCTAACGATAAGCTCAATGATTTAGCAAAAGAAGTACCTACAAGTAAAGATCCTAAAAGGCCAGGCCCTTTAGTAAAGGCAATACTGGTTAATTGATTTACTTCGACATTTGCTTTTTTTAAGGCTGTACTTACTACGGGAACAATATTTTCTTGATGTGCTCTGGAAGCAAGCTCTGGAACAACGCCTCCATACTGTTCGTGAATGGATTGGTTGGCGGTTACATTAGAATAAATAATGCCATTTATTAATACAGCTGCAGAAGTGTCGTCACAACTAGATTCTATACCAAGAATGATACTATCTTTGTTTTTATTCATTCAAAATTATTGAAAGTTAATTCCAAAAATACCATTTCATTTTCAATTAGTTTATTAATTAACGTATTTGAATTACTATTAATTCTACTAATTTCTTTTTTCTACACCCTAAGAGTACCCTATTTTAAAAACAGTATTACAAATGAATTAACGGAATATTTAAATCAGGAATTAAACACTAAAATTAAAGTAAAAGAGGTTTCTTTTGGAAGTTTCAAGACTTTAGAATTAAACGATCTTTTAATACCAGATCAAAATGGAGACACAATTCTATATGTCCCAAGTGTATATTTAAGCATCCATAAAATAAGCTTACTTAGCAACAGTTTTCATATTAGTAAGTTAGTTTTTAATAACGCTCAATTTAATATTAAAAAAAATAAAGGAGCCACAATTTATGAGTTCGAATATTTGCTTAATAAATTTGAAAACAACCAACGGAAAAGTAAAAATTATCAATTACTGATTGACGAAGTTCAAATTTTAAACAGTACTTTTAATCATGACGATTTGAATGTTTTATATGTCAACCATAAGTTTGATTACCAGTGTTTTAGGCTAATTAAAATGAATCTTTTGTTTAAAAAAACAAGTTTAGATAAAAATGCAATAAGTACTAAAGTAAGCAATTTCAATTTTAAGTCTAATCAAGGATTAGACTTAGTAAGTTTAAATGGTAATCTTTATTTAGATTCAAGTAAAATAAAAGTGTCTGAATTGGATCTAACAACCACTAACAGTTTTTTAAGAACAAAAGAGTTTAACTTGTTTCTCAACAATAAAAATAACCCAGATTCTGAAATATTTAATTTTAAGAATTTAGCATCAAATATCTCGGCCCTAGACTTTAATTTATTTTCTAATTATGAAGTTGATACAAGTTTTGAAATAACTCTAAATAGTAATTTGAATGCTACTAATGATTATTTAGATTTTAAGAATTTATCTATTAAGTATATAAACTCTGACTTAAGTGGAGACTTAAACATTCGAAATTGGAATAACAATAATTTATTAGCTTATGATTTTGATCTTCACTCTGAAAAATTCAGAAGAAATGATTTATTTAAATTAGAAGAAAGTAAACATTTTAATTTACCTCCATTAATAAAAAATAAATTATTAAAATTAAATGACTTTAAATTTTTTCTTTCAGGTAATGGAACTCCTACTAATATTAAATCCAATTTTATATTCAACTCTTCTATAGGTAATTTATCTGGTTCTTTAGATTTTTTGAAAAATGAATTTTCTGACATTTCGTACGATGTGAATTTAATTGCAGAAAATTTTTCAGGCAACTTAATTTTTGATGAATTAGATATCGAAAATTTTGATGCCAACGTAAAAATTAATGGTAAAGGACTTTACAAGGAAGACATTGATTTAAAAATTGATGGATATTTTTCTGATTTCACCATGAATAACTATCAATATGAGGATATTACTATTACAGGGGCGTTTAAAAATAAAGCATTTAATGGTAATTTGAAATTATCAGATAAATCTATTGATTTAACTTTTGATGGGAATGTAAATTTTAATAAAGTACCCACCGAATTTGATTTTTCTTTAAAAATATCAGATGCTTCTCTTGATCAAATTGGGATAACTTCTAACCATACAAATGCAAAACTGTCTTTTGTATCTTATTTTAATGGTTTTGGTAATAATTGGAAGGATTTCACAGGTTATGTGAATCTTGACAGTATATTTTTTGAAGAAAATAACCAAGTTTATAATTTTGGAGAAATTCAATTTGACTCCCAAACCAATGATTATTATCACTTAATTAATTTTAAATCTGATGTATTTTCTTTTAATATTTCAGGAGATTTCAAGTTTGATGAATTATATAGTAATTTACAATATTCTGCCTCTAAAATTCTACCTAATTTAATTCCAGAAACCACTCCGTTTATAAAAGACCAGTTCTTTGATTTAGATTTAACCATCCACGATTTTCAACGTTTAAATTCATTTGTTTATCCTAGCTTGAATATTTCTAACAATGCTCATTTAAATTTTAGTTATTCAAAGAATGAAGATGTTTTTGATGTGAATTTAGCTGCACAAG
>Ga0209716_1000643_pt1 | contig 31524 bp, 36 predicted proteins | sample COGITO_mtgs_1205_FD_184811 | JGI IMG/M metagenome (GOLD analysis project Ga0209716, IMG submission 184811) | Pelagic marine microbial communities from North Sea - COGITO_mtgs_120531 (SPAdes) (version 2) | ecosystem: Environmental > Aquatic > Marine > Epipelagic ...
GAACAACTGTATTTAAATAAGCTTGCCATTCCATTACTCTTATATTCATATTTATTCCAACTTTTGATAGCTGGTATTGAAGTATTTGAGCTGCATTTATTCTTGTATCATTTCCTGTATTTGTAATTAGTTCAAAGGTAAATGGATTATTTTTGTCATAACCTAATTCTCTTAAAAGTTTTTTTGCTTCTTTTATATTTTGCTGTACTACTTTAGTTTTTTCATCATAGGCAAAACTTCCTGGTAAAAATGGACCATTACATATCTTACCATGACCAAAAAATAAAATATCAACTAATTCTTGTCTATTTATTGCCAAAGATAATGCTCTTCTAATTCTAATATCTTTAAATTTTTCATTTTTTAAATTTAGTCCTACATAGGTATATGAGAAGCTTTGGCTTTCAATAATTTCAAATGATTTTTTAAAGTCATTGTCAATTTGTCTATCAATTTGAAGTGGTGTTAAACTTGATAAGTCTAATTTTTTTTGTTTTAAAAATAGAAAAGACGTATTTGTATCTGGAATAAATTTATATAACAATTCATCAATTTTTGGTTTTCCCTCAAAATATGTATCATTTGCTTTTAATTTTATATCTTGACCAACTTTAAAACTTTCTAAAGTATAAGGTCCTGTTCCTATTGGATTTTTATTAAAAGAACTTGTCATTAAGTTTTTTTCATCTTTTAATAAATGATATGGAAGTATACCAACCATCCATATTTCTAAAGCTTTAAAATATGCTTTTTTATAAGTGATTTCGATTGTATAATCATCTAATGCTTTAACAGACTTCACTTCTTTATAATTAGATTTTATTGAATTAAAAACTTTTGGGTCTAAAATAGTAGTGTATGTAAATACAACATCTTTAGAAGTAAACTTTTTTCCATCATGCCATTTTACATTTTTTCGTAAATTTATAATTAGTTTTGTATCTGTTTCAAAAGTGTGAGAAAGTGCTAAATCTTCAATTGGTTTTCCATCTTTATCATATTTAAATAAACCATTAAAAAGCCAATCTGTTATTTTAGAACTTGCAGTATCATTTGCTAAAATAGGGTTTAGTCTACTAGGACTTGAACTTATTGATAAGTTTAATGTACTTGCTTGAACATGAATAAAGAGTATTAGGGATATTATTATAAATTTCATTATGTATTGTATAGTTTTTTAGAATATTAATAACTTAAAGTGCATAAAAAAAGGGAACAACAATTGTTGTTCCCTTTTGAAAATACAAAGATATGAAATCTTTGAAAAATTGAATCTATCTTTTTGAGAACTGACCGCTTTTTCTTGCTTTTCTTCTTCCGTATTTCTTTCTTTCAACTGATCTAGCATCTCTAGTTAATAAACCATAAGGTTTTAAGATAGCTCTAAATTGCTCATCATAAGCAACTAAAGCTCTAGAAATACCATGTCTAACAGCATCAGCTTGTGCAGAGTAACCTCCACCTAAAGTTTTAACAACAATATTAACTGAAGTCTCTTGTTTAGCTACTTCTAATGGTTGCATAACTCTTTTTTTAATTGCTTCATGTCCACCTAACCATACGTCTAAAGATTGACCATTGATTGTTAGTTGACCGTTACCAACTTCTAGCCATACTTTAGCTATAGATGTTTTTCTTCTTCCAGTTGCGTAAACTTTTGCCATTAGTTTTGTCCTTTAATTTGTGCAGTATGTGGGTGATTAGCATCTGCATAAACTTTTAATTTTTTTAACATATTTTTTCCAAGTGTAGTCTTTGGAAGCATACCTCTTGTTGATAATTTGTATAATTTTTCTGGATTATTTTCAAACATATCAGACATTTTGTGAGTTTTTGTACTACCAAAATACCCTGAGTGAGTGTAATAATTTTTAGTTTCTAATTTATTACCAGAAAACTTTGCTTTAGAAGCATTAATGATTACAACGTAATCTCCACAATCAACATGAGGTGTATAGTAAGGTTTATTTTTACCTCTAAGAATAGTTGCTACTTCTGTAATTATTCTTCCGAATACTTTATCAGTTGCATCAATTACTATCCAATCTCTTTCGATTTCGTTAGCTTTTGCCATTTGAGTAAATTTCATTTATTTTCTCCGCTTTTATTAATGAGGTGGAATAATAGTGTAGTAATACTTAAATAATACTTAATTTAAGTATTATTTAATATTTTATTATAAATTCAGAACCCTTATTAAATTCTGAAGTAATTTCTAGTGAAAATTTATGTAGTGAAAGTATCGATTGAACTATAAATAAGCCTAAACCTAATGAGTTATTCCATCCATTATTTGAGACTCTATAAAACTTATGTTTTATTTTTTCTAATTCTTTTGCTTCAAGTCCGATACCTTTGTCTTTTATTATAATGGAATCATTAGAAAGCTCTACAATTATTTCATCTTCAGAATATTTTAACGCATTTTCAACTAAATTAGATATTGCCATACTTATTAGTGTTTCATCAACTTTAAGACTTATATCTTTGCCTATAATTAAAATTTCTCTATTCTTATATTTTTCTTTTAAATCAGGAACGATATCTTCAATTATTTTTTTTATCGAGCATGGAGATAAAATCAATTCTTGCTTTCCTTCTTCAAATTTTAATGTCAGTCTTAATTTGTCAATAATATTAGACATTTTATTTGCATTTGAATGGATTTTATTTAAAAATTTTTTCTTCATAAGCTCTGGCATTTCATCATCGTTCATAATTGTTTCACTATATCCTGAAATAATTGCAATTGGATTTTTAAATTCGTGGGATAATGCAGATATTATTTCATCTTTTTGTCTATTAGCAATTTTTAACTTTGCTGTTTGTTTTGCTTTTTGTTTCTCTTTTTTCGATAGTTTTAATGCTACTTTATTTAAAAGTCTTGTTATTTCATAAAATTCTTTTGTATATCTTGATTTTAATTTATAAGTAGGTCTTTTAACTGATAATTGTGTTAAAAAATCTAAAATAGATTCTGTTTCGTTTTTTATTTTAATACTAATAAAATATGTCGCTAAAAATCCTATAATTAAGAAAAATGCAATAAAAGAAAATATTTGTGCAGTAAGTTTTATAAAATTATCTGTAATTTTATCTGTATAATCTGCCATTCTTATAAAATAAGTATTTTTATTTATACTTACTTTTTTAGTAATGTATAAAAGTTCTTTATTTATAGTATTTGAGAATCTTACAATTTTCCCAATTCCAAAATTTTTTGCCTGAATTATTTCTTCTCTATTGGAATGATTCTCCATTAAGTTTTTATCTTCATCACTTTCGGCTATTATTTTACCATTTACATCAATAATTGTGATTCTTAGATTTATTTGCTCTTTTAGATTTTTGATAATACTATCAATATTTTTTAAATCTTTTAATACAATTGAAAACGTATCAATATTTTGTACAAGATTTTTTTCAATTTGGTTAATATAAATATTTTTTGACCAAAAGTATGTAACTATAGTTAGAGTTAAAAGAATTCCTAAAAAGATTAAAACAAATGTTCGAAAAAAGAGTTGGTGTATTTTTAGCAAAATATGTAGCCTTCACCTCTTACGGATTTTATATAATCCTTTTTCCCCTCTGGATCTATCTTTGTTTTTAATCTCTTTATTGCAACATTTACAGTTTTGATTTTTTTATCTAGTGAATCTTCCCATACGCTATCTAGTAAGTGTTCTCTACTTAGTAGAATATCTTTATTTTTAATAAATTCCAAAAACAAGTCATGTTCAAGATGAGTTAAGTCTATTTCTTTATCTTCAATATAAAACTTTTTATTATTAGCTTTATAAGTTATATCTTTAACTTTTAAGAAATCTATTTGTTTTGATGTTCTTTTTATTACAGCTTTAACTCTAGCATTTAATTCTTTTAAGTTAAAAGGCTTAGTTATATAATCATCAGCATGTGCTTCAAAACCATCAATTATATCTTCATCTTTGTCTTTTGCAGTTACGTAAATAACTGGATTATCATAACCTTCTTTTTTTATCTCATTAATAAAGGTAGTACCTTCACTTCCAGGAAGGTTTCTATCCATTAGTATCAAACTAATATCCTCTTCTTGTAAAACTTTTTTTAAATTATTGTCTACATTTAAAAAACCTATAGTTTCGAAACCTTCTTTTTGTAAGGAGTATTCAAGAAGTTCTAATATATCTTCTTCATCTTCAACAATCAATATAAGATTATTTGTCATTTTTTTTACTATTTTCCTCGGCATTGATTTTATTGTTTGGGCGATCATCTTCATATTCAATTACTGTATCTTTAGATATTTTAATCACACCAGGTGAAAATTTAATTGCAAATATTCTAAAAATAAAGAAGATAAATATTGTAAATAAAAGGAAAGTAATATCAAAATAATCTCTATGTTTATCTGTAGATAAAATTATTACATCTCTTATTAGAAAGATGATAAAAATATCAATTACAAATCTAAGTCTCAATTTCTCTTTTTTAATAAAATCAGAGATCATTTTTACTACTTCCATTACTACAATAAATTCTAACATGAATATTATTGCTTTGTGAAAAGGAAGACCTATTGCAAATATTAAGATAAAAATAATCGTAGCTATTAATACCTCAAAATTTGAACTAAAATATGTTTTTATGTTAGTGATTGGATTTTTCATAATTAATTATATCATAAATTATGATTTCATTATATCTCCACCAAGATGGGCAAATAATGCTAGACTTGCAATAGAAGATGCTCTATCCGCTGTTCTCTCAAGTCTTCTAAGACTGCTTAATATATCAAAATATTCTTTTGATAATTCAAGATTCTTAGAAATTAATTTTAAAATATTTTTTTCCACCATTGCATATAAATCTGCTGCTTTACTTTCTTCTACTATTACTTTATGATACTTTTCTTCCGTATGGCTATCATTAGTTTCATCAATCATAGATATTGCTGTTCGAAGTGATAATAATGCAGATTTATGTAGAGGAATTGTAAATTCTAAAATTGTATTAGTATTTAAATCATCAGAAAATGCTTTTCTAAATATTTTCATAAAACCTTTAACATTTGAAGCAGCTCTTATTAGTTCATTCGTAATTTTTAAATAAGAAACCATTTCTCTTAAATCTTTTGCTTCTGGTGAATATAAAGCTAAAGCTGTAACTATTAAATTATCAATTTCATCTGATTTATTAGACAATTTTTTTACCGATAAATCTACCTCTTTTAGTGCTGATATATCATCACTTTTTAATATTTTTAATGATGATTCTAAAGCATCAATAACATTATTACCAATTAATATAACTTCTTTTTTAATATTATTTCTTTTTTCTTCATAAATTTTTAACATTATCCAAATCTCCCCGTAATATAATCTTCTGTTTTTTTATTTGATGGGTTAACAAAAATAGTTTCAGTTTCAGCATATTCAATTAATTTTCCAAGATGAAAAAATGCAGTATAATCTGCAACTCTTGCTGCTTGCTGCATATTATGCGTTACAACTATAATTGTATAATCTTTTTTAAGTTCTAACATAAGTGCTTCAATTTTTTCAGTAGAAATTGGGTCAAGTGCTGATGTTGGCTCATCCATTAAAATAACCTCTGGTTTAACAGCGATTGTTCTAGCAATACAAAGTCTTTGTTGTTGACCACCTGAAAGTGAAGTTCCTGGTTCATTTAATTTATCTTTAACTTCGTCCCAAAGTCCTGATTTACGTAAAGAACTTTCAACAAGTTCATCACATTCTTTTCCTTTAGATACTATTCCATGTTTAATAGGTGCATAAGCAACGTTGTCATAAATAGATTTTGGGAAAGGATTTGGTTGTTGAAATACCATACCAATTTTCTTACGAACACTAACTTCATCAACATCTTTATCATAAATATTTTTTTTATCAATTGTAACTTTTCCTTCTATATTTACACTTGATATTAAATCATTCATTCTGTTTAAACATCTCAAAAATGTTGATTTTCCACATCCAGAAGGTCCAATTAAAGCTGTAATTTTATTTTCATATATATTTGCACTTATTCCATGTAAGGCATGATTTTTTCCATACCATAGGTTAAGCTCTTCTACTTTTACTTTTGTTTTATTATCTTTTGACATTTTAATTTTCCCTTCTACCATTTAACTTCATATTTTTTTCGTAAATATATTGCTATTGCATTTAATGATATTAATATAGTAAGTAATACCATAATACCTGCAGCTGTTTTTTCGATATACATTCTCTCAGGCATTCCAGCCCATGTAAATAATTGTGCTGGCATAACCGTAGCCGCATCCATAATACTTCCTGGAGCATCTGGAATAAATGCAATCATTCCTATAATAATAAGTGGTGCCGTCTCACCCATAGCTTGTGCTAAACCAATAATTGAACCTGTTAAAATACCAGGAAAAGCTAATGGTAAAACATGATCTTTTGTTACTTGAATTTTAGTTAAGCCTAATCCATAACCTGCTTGTCTAATACTATCAGGTACTGCTCTTAATGCAGCTCTTGAACTTACTATAATAATAGGTAAAGTCATAAGAGCTAATGTTAATCCACCAACCAAAGGTGAAGATCTTGGCATTCCAAATAGATTGATAAATACAGCAAGTCCTAGTAAACCAAAAAGGATAGAAGGAATAGCGGCAAGATTATTGATATTTACTTCTATAAATCTTGTGAATTTATTGTCTTCTGCAAATTCTTCTAAGTAAATTGCTGTCATTACTCCTAATGGAAAAGCTACAATCATTGTAATCATTAAGGTTAATATCGAACCAATCATTGCAGAAAATAGTCCAGCATTTTCAGGAATTTTTGAATCTCCATTTAAAAAGAATATTGAGTTAAACCTTGTGTCAACTCTTCCTTGTGCTTTCATATCATCAACTAAAGCTTTATTTTTTCTTTTTAATTTATAATGATGACCTTTTAAATATTGATCAACTTGATCATCTGCTAAAACCCACATTGTTTGAGTTGTATTCATAAGATTAGGATTTTCTCTAACTTGCTTTGGTAAATCTCTTAACCATGATCTTGAAATTATTTTTCTATATTTTTTCTCAACTGCAAATCTTGAGTCATCAATTGTTTTTTCATTATATGTAACATTTACATGTAAATATGTAACTTTAAATGCTGGAGTTCCTTTTCCTATTATATCAACTAAAAAGAAAGCTAAAAATGCTATTGAGAAGATTAAAGATGTCAATGTAAATCTTTTGAATCTTTTTGCACTTGCATGTCTTTTATCTAATGATGCATCGTAAAAAGGGTTTTGTTTATTTTTCTTTTTTCTTTTAATCATAATGTGTTCACTTTATATTTTTCTTTGAATTTTCTAATTAAGCTTAATGAAATAATATTTAGAATTAAGGTAACAACAAATAACATTAATCCTAAAGCAAAAGCAGAAAGTGTTTCTGGTGAATCAAACTCAAAATCACCAACTAATGAATTTACAATTGTTACAGTTACTGTTGTCATATCTTCTAAAGGATTCCATGATAAATTTGGTCGTAATCCAGCTGCCATAACAACAATCATTGTTTCACCTAAGGCTTTTGAAAGACCTAAAAGTGATGCTGAAATAATTCCAGGAAGTGCAGATGGAATTACAATATCTCTAATAGTTTCACCTTGTGTAAGTCCCAATCCTAAAGCAGCTTTTCGTTGAGAATCTGGAACTGCACGAATTACATCATCGGATAATGAAGAAATAACAGGAATAATCATAATTCCCATTACCACACCAGATGCTAATGCTGAATTAAAAGTAGCTTCTAAACCAACTGCATCTGCAGCTTTTACAATCATAGGTGCAACTGTAATAGCTGCAAAAAAACCATAAACAACTGTAGGAATTCCTGCTAATACTTCAAGTATTGGTTTTATATAATCCCTAGTATTTGAACTTGCATATTCACTCATATAAATAGCACTTCCTAAACCTACAGGAATAGCAACCATTAGAGCAATAATTGTAATTACAAATGTTCCTGCAAAAATTGGAACAGCACCAAATTTACTTCCTTCAACACCAGGAGACCACTCCATACCAGTGATAAAGTACCAAAAACTTCTCATTTGAAAAAATTCAATTGCCTCAAAAAGGATAGAGAAAAGAATACCAAATGTAGTTAATATAGAAATAATAGCTGCAATAATTAAAGCTGATTTAATCAGTTTTTCTATTAATTCTCTTTTCTTATTTCTTGTTTCAAAAGTGCTCAATACTTTTGCCTTATTTTAAATTTTTACAAGTATAAAAAAGAATAGTTACATTTTGGTTACATTGGTGTTTTTAGGAAGTTTGAATTTATAAATGTTAGTTTAAGTTTTGAATCAAGATACTTTTTTTTATAGGAAGGCTTAAGTTTAGGATAATATAATTGAAGTATTAAATAGCATTTTAAAAGATAATAAGAAATATAAAGTAACATATGATGAAATCAAATAACCATTTAAAAATTGTAATTTGGAATACAGAATGGGCAAAGCCCAATTCTAATCGGGAACAGATTATAAAAGAAATTGTTAAAACAATTTCTCCTGATATTATTTGTATTACAGAAGGATATATTCAATCTTGGCAAGACTTTGGATATACAATCTCTTCAAATGTAGACTATGGATATAAAATACATCAAGGTAGAAGAAAAGTAATTTTAATATCAAAGACTCCTTGGAATAATATTGATGAAGTAGGAGATATAAATATGCCTAATGGCAGATTTATATCTGGAATTACACAAAATATAAATATAATTGGTGTTTGTATTCCTTGGAAAGATGCTCATGTTAGAACAGGAAGAAAAGACAAACAATCTTGGGAAGACCACATAGATTATTTAAATGGATTAAATGATAATTTACAGAATGTAGATAATCAAACTATTGTAATGGGTGATTTTAATCAAAGAATACCAAAAAAATATTCAAGAAAAGATGTTTATGAATTAATGTTAAAAACATTTAAAGATTTTAATATTGAAACAAAAAATAATATTCAACCTATTGATAAATTATCAATTGACCACTTATGTACAAAATATACAGATAAAGTTATATCCGTAGAATCAATAAGTAACTTTAAAGGTGATGTAAGATTATCAGACCATTTTGGCTTGTTAGTAAACATCTAACAAATCCTTATATTATCGGAAAACATCATTTAAGTTATTTCTTATTGGTTCAGATTCTGTTGTAATTGCATTCAATAATTTAATGCAACATTTCTGCCATCAAGCAGATAATGGTCAGACTCCATCAAATAATCAACTTAAAGAAATGTATAGCTACTAGGTACATTTTTACTTGAAATACGAAAAAGTATGGGAAATAAGACAACAAAAATTGATGATTGAGGAATGCTTGAGTGGTTTATGACAGATGCAAGAAAAATGCGTGACCGTACATATTCATAATAAAACCTCGTAGCCAATAAATATCACTAAAGTATTTACCGTAAGTAAGTTTGGTACAATGTTAATTAAGAAACTAAAAAGAGATGATATGACAATTAAAGAAGCAATAATAAAAAGTCTTGAAGACTTACAAAAACTTTCAAGTAGTGATGAAATATATGATGCTATTCTTAAAAATAATTATTATCAATTTATAAAAGGTAAAACACCAAAGAATACTATATCTGCACAACTTGGTGATTTTATTAAGAAAAATGACATAAGAATAAAAAGAATAAAAGGTAATGGAAATTATTATTTATATTATTTATCTAAGTTTGAAGAAAACCTAAACATTGACAATTTAGCAATTAATAACGATAATACTCAAATAAAATTAAAAACTAAGACTATAAAACAAACTTATCAAGAACGAGATTTGCATAAACTACTTAGCAGTTATTTAAAAAATAATAATATATATTCAAAAACTATTCTTCATGAAGAGTCTAAAAACTCTAAAGATGACCATCAAAAATGGATACACCCAGATATGATAGGAATTAATTTTTTAAGTTTAACATCAAAGGTCAATAAAACTTTTATGAAAATACTTAACAAAAGTGATACATTTAAATTAACATCCTATGAAATTAAAAAAGAAATAAATACAGATTATGAGCTTAAAAAATGTTATTTTCAAGCTGTGTCAAATTCCAGCTGGGCAAACTATGGATATTTAGTTGCACTTGAAATAAATGATAATCTAAAAGATGAGATGCAAAGACTTAACGAATCCTTTGGAATAGGAATAATAGAACTCAAATCAAATCCCTATGAGAGTAAAATATTATTTCAATCAAAATTTAAAGAATTAGATTTTAAAACTATAGATAAGTTATGTAAAGTCAATGAAAAATATGAAAAATTCATAGAATTAACAGAACGAATGCTAACAATAGATGATAGAAATCACCAATCAGTAGAAAATGAATTAAATAGTTTTTGTGATAATTATTTTGATAATGATTCACAAATTAAGGAGTATTGTAAAAAATATTTTATACCATTTGATGAAGATGAGGAGTTAGAGTAATGCAAAAACAAGATATTTTAAATTATTTAAAATCAAATCAAGAATATTATAACAATCATTTTGGAGTACGTTTTATTGGTTTGTTTGGTTCATTTGCTAGAAATGAAGCACGGAATGATAGTGATATAGATATTTTATATAAAATAGAAAAAAATAAGAAATTGTCAATGTTTAAATATCTTGAATTAAACAAGCAACTTGAAGAATTTTTTCATAAAAAAATTGATTTAGTTAGAGAAGAAAAATTAAAACCCCAAATAAAAAATTATATTCAGAAGGACATTGCTTATGTTTAAAAGCAATAGAGATTATAAACTTTATCTTGAAGATATATCTTTTGAATGTAAAAATATTAAAAAATTTGTTGAAAATATAACTTATGATGAATTTACCCAAAACCTTGAAAAAGTTTATGCAGTCGCAAAAGCTTTTGAAAATATTGGTGAAGCTGTTAAAAATATCCCAGGAGAACTTACAGAAAAATATCCTGAAATTCCATGGAGTGAAATAGCTAAAATGAGAGATGTTTTAACTCATCATTATTTTGGATTAGATGATAAAATTTTATGGGATACTTTAGGTGAAGATTTTGATGAATTTGAGAAAACAATCAATGATATTGCAACTAAATTGGATAACAAATCGTAGAAATCAAACAAAGTTATAGTACGGTTATTAGAGTTCTTATCTTCTAAAATTATTTAAATATAATTTAAAGAATACTTAGTGAAATTTGGGATTTTCGAAGAAATCATCAATAGTTTTGATGTTCGTATAATGTCAGAGGAATCTGTAAAAATAAAATGGGATAATAATTAGTATTATACATTATTTAAGTAACTAGCTAATAAAATCTTAGAAAGAAAATAAGATGCAAAATAGAATATAGCAATAGTAAGTATCAATTGGGCAAAGGAACTCGAATTTTGAAGCAAAGACATTTATAAAAGAGGAATAATTCCTCTTTTATTTAGTGCTTTTTAGATAATTCTTCTAAAGTTAATTTTGCTCTTTTTGCAACACTTGCTCTCATGGCATTTCTAGTTGCATCAGGTAAAGCAATAAGTCCAATCTCACCTAAGATTCCTTCTTTTCCAATCATTTTTTCAGACATAAATAAGTCTACATAATTGTTAATAGCTGGAACGTCTTTAGCATGAGAATTCTTAACATAGAAGAATAATGATCTAGATACTGGGTATTTAGAAGATGAAATGTTTTCAGGAGTTGGTTCAACACCATCAATTGTAGCACCTTGTACTTTATCATCATTTTCAACTAAAAAAGAGAATCCAAATACACCAAATGCTGCTTTGTTTTTATCTAGTTTTTGAACGATTAAGTTGTCATTTTCACCAGATTCAACATAAACACCATCAGTTCTTACAACTGAATATTTTTTATATTTTTTGTTTGCTTTTTTATCAGCTTTATACAAATCTGTATAAACTGACATTTTACCAAATGTTTTTTGCATCACTAACTCTTCAAATGCATCTCTAGTACCTGATGATTTTGGTGGTCCATAAACAATAATTTCTCTATTTGGTAATGAAGCATCAATATCTGACCATTTTTTATATGGATTTGCAATTAACGATTTACCATCTTTTGAAGGAACTTCTTTAGCAACTGCTAAAGCTAAGTTTGTTTTTGAAATATCAAATGATGAATTTGAAATAGATTGAGCAAAAGCAATACCATCATAACCTATTACAGATTCAGTAATATCTGTTACGCCATTTTTTTCACACATTTTAAATTCTTTTGCTTTCATTCTTCTTGAAGCATTTGTAATATCTGGAGTATTTAAACCATTTCCAGCACAGAATAATTTCATACCACCACCTGAACCAGTTGATTCAACTACAGGAGTTGGAAATTTTGTTGTAGCACCAAATTCTTCAGCAACTGAAGATGAAAATGGATAAACAGTAGAAGAACCTACTATTTTAACTTGATCTCTTGCACTTAAACTTACTGTTAAAGCTGCACTTGCTAATAAAGCGATTGATGTTTTTTTGATTGTCATTGTTTTCTCCATAAATTTTATATGGTGAAATTCTAATATGAGTTGGTTACAATTTGGTTACTTTTTAAATTATGATTTTAAAATAAATTTTTCTTCAAATTCTTTATATGCTCTTACAAATAATTCTTCACAATCAATTGGCTTATAAATAACTGCTTTTACCCAAATATCATTTTCTTGGATTTTGCAAAAATCTATCGTTATGTATGATTCTTTATTTTTGTAGTGAGTATATGTTTGGTTTAATTTTAGCATATTTAGGTAGTTAAAAAAGAAAACTAATGGATTTTATAATCCATTAGCCTCAATTAGTTTAGATTGATGATCAGTAATAAGAGGATCAATTACTTCATCAAATAAACCGTCATTCATTATATAGTCTAAACGATATAGAGTTAAATTAATTCTATGATCACTTATTCTATTTTGTGGATAATTATAAGTTCTAATTCTTCCACTTCTATCTCCAGTACCAACTTGTTCTTTTCTATCGGCACCTTCTTTTGACATCTTCTCTTGCATTTCTAAATCATAAAGCCTAGCTTTTAAAACTTTCATGGCTTTATCTCTATTTTTATGCTGAGATTTTTGATCTTGGTTTGTTACAACTAGACCAGATGGAAGGTGTGTTATTCTAACTGCTGAATCTGTAGTGTTTACAGATTGTCCACCATTTCCACTTGCTCTCATAACATCAATCTTAAGATCACCTGGATCAATGTCAATTTCAATATCATCAACTTCAGGCATTACTGCTACTGTAATAGCTGATGTATGAACTCTTCCTTGTGATTCTGTTGCTGGAACTCTTTGTACTCTATGTGTACCACCCTCAAATTTAAGTTTTGAGAATACATGATCACCTTTAATTAGAATAACAACTTCTTTGTATCCACCTGATTCACTATCATTAGTGCTCATGATTTCAACTTTCCAACCATTATTTTCTGCATATCTTAAATAACCTCTAAAAAGGTCACCTACAAATATAGCAGCTTCATCACCACCAGCTCCAGCTCTAAGTTCTAAATAAATATTTTTATCATCATTAGGATCTTTAGGAATCATTAGAAATTTAATATCTTCTTCTAGCTCTGGTTTCTTAGGCTCCAAGTCTTTCAGCTCTTCTTTTGCAAGCTCACCCAACTCATCATCATCTAGAAGCATTTTATTCTCTTCTATATCTTCTAATAATTGAATGTACTCTTTAGCTTTATTAACAATAGGTGCGATACTTGATTGTTCTTTTGAAAGAGCAGTCATTCTCTTTATATCACTAGTAATTTCTGGAGAAATTAATAATTCATTAATTTCTTCAGACCTATTAATAAAAGGCTGTAGTTTATCTTGTAGCATATATATTAAATACTATTAAATAGCGTTTACTGCAAGTTGTAATCTAGATACTTTTCTTGCTGCTGTACCTTTTTTAAGGATACCTTTTGATACACAATGGTGTAAGTATTTGTTTGCTGTTTTAACTGCAGCAGTTGCAGCTTCTTTATCAGCAGCTTCGATAGCAGCGATAACTGTTTTAGTTACATTTTTGATTCTTGTTTTGTAGAATCTATTTCTTTCAGTCTTTACTATTGTTTGTCTAGCTCTTTTTTCTGCAGATTTATGATTTGCCATTTTATTTAACCTCTTTGTAAAATTTTTAAGGGTAGAATGTTACCCAAAGCAACTTAAAACAAGTTTAATTTTAGGAAGATTTAATGAAACTATTCGGAACAGATGGTGTTAGAGGTGAGGCTGGTACTTTTTTAGATGCAATGACTGTATTGAAACTAGCAAAAGCCGCAGGTATTTATTTTAGAAAACATTCAACAACAAAGAGAATACTTGTTGGTAAAGATACTAGAAGAAGTGGATATATGATTGAAAATGCATTAGTAAGTGGTCTTACAGCTGTTGGATACGATGTAATTCAAATAGGTCCGATGCCAACTCCCGCTATTGCATATTTAACAGAAAGTATGAGATGTGATGCTGGTATTATGATCTCTGCTTCACATAATCCATACGAAGATAATGGAATTAAGTTTTTTGATAATCATGGTGATAAGCTAGGAGTTGAATGCGAAAGAAAAATAGAAGAAATCTTCAATGATAATGAAGCTATGATTTCTGAGCAAGTAACAGGAAGAAATATAGGAGCATCAAAAAGAATTGATGATGTAATTGGAAGATATATTGTTTCAATTAAAAGTTCATTTCCAAAAGATTTAAGCCTTCATGGCTTAAGAATTGTTCTTGACTGTGCAAATGGAGCTGCATATAAAGTAGGTCCTACAATTTTGGAAGAACTTGGTGCTGATGTAATTACAATAAATAATAAACCAAATGGCTTTAATATTAATGAAAATTGTGGAGCCATGCATCCTGAAAATATTTCTAAATTAGTACAAGAATACAGAGCTGATATAGGACTAGCACTTGATGGTGATGCAGATAGATTAGTGGTAGTTGATGAAAAAGGTGAAGTTGTTGATGGTGATAAATTAATTGGCGCACTTTGCAAATATTTAAAAGATACAAATTTATTACAAGGCAATGGATGTGTAGCAACTGTTATGTCAAATCAGGCTTTAGAAGATTTCTTAATTAAAGATGATATTAAACTATATAGATCAAATGTCGGTGACAAATACGTTCTTGAAGTTATGAAAGAAAAAGGCATTAACTTTGGAGGCGAGCAAAGTGGACATGTTATTTTCTCAGATACAGCAAAAACAGGTGATGGTTTAGCATCTGCGTTACAAGTTTTAGCATTAATTTTAAAATCTGGTAAGAAAGCTAGTGAAGTGTTAAATCCATTTGAATTATATCCTCAAATTTTACATAATATGAAAGTAGCTGAAAAACCACCTTTAGAAGATATTGCCGGTTTGGAAGATTTAGTTAAACCTTTAAGAGAAAAAGGGATGAGAGATCTTATTAGATATTCAGGAACGGAGAATAAGATCAGGCTTCTTCTAGAAGGTAGAAATAAAAAAGATGTTGTAGAAGGTATGGAAATATTAAAGGCATTTTTTAAAAAAGCTTTATGAAAAAAAAACTAGTTTTAACAGTAATAATATTTTCAATTTTATTTGTTATTGATCAAGTATTAAAATACGGATTTGTAAATTTTGACTGGAATGTTGATGGTCCATATATGTCTTTACACTTAGCATATAACTATGGAGTAGCGTTTTCGATGTTTGCATTTCTTGCTGAATATTTAAAATATATACAATTATCTATTATTCTTGTTGGATTTATTTATTTATTAAAAAATAAAGAAATATTTAGTGAATATTACATAGCAATAGCCTTACTATTTGCAGGAGGGTTATCTAATATTTTAGATAGATTTACTTATGGTGGGGTTGTTGATTATCTTTATTGGCATTATGGTTTTGAATTTGCAATTTTTAACTTTGCAGATATTATTATAAATTGTGCAGTTGCGATTATTATTTTTATGCAAATAAAACAGTGGCAATATGAGCGAAAAGAAAAAAAGAATAACTCCTAAATTTGGGAGCTTAAATTAAAGTTAGCTATAATGGAAAAATATAAGAAAATTTATAGGAAGAGATTAATATGGGTCAAACAATAACAGAAAAAATTTTTAGTGAACATGTAGGAAGAGAAGTAGTTGCAGGAGAAATTGTAAGAAGTCCAATTGATATGGTAATTGGAAATGATATTACAACTCCAATTTCTATAAAAGCTTTCGAAGACGGTGGTTTTGAAAAACTTGCAAATCCAGAAGGTTTTGCAATTGTACTTGATCACTTTATTCCTGCAAAAGATATTGCATCAGCAAATCAAGCTAAAATTTCAAGAGATTTTGCTTATAAGCATGATTTAAAATACTTTTTTGATGAAAAAGATATGGGGATTGAACATGCATTATTACCTGAGAAAGGTTTAGTATTACCAGGTGATGTTATTATTGGTGCAGATTCTCATACATGTACTCATGGTGGTTTAGGTGCATTTTCAACAGGTATGGGTTCAACTGATATTTCATTTGGAATGATTACAGGTGGTAACTGGTTTAAAGTTCCTGAGTCAATTAAAGTTGTAATGACAGGAAAACCAAGCGAATATGTATCTGGTAAAGATATTATTTTAGAGGTTATTAGAATTTTAGGTGTTGATGGAGCCTTATATCAAGCTTTAGAATTTGTAGGAGATACAGTAGCTCATTTATCAATGGATGATAGATTCTCTATTTGTAATATGGCAATTGAAGCAGGTGCAAAAAATGGTATTTTCGCATATGATGAAACTACAGAAGAATTTTTAAATAAGACAGCTGAATTAAATAATGGTCTAAGAGCAGAGCCAAAGATTCATTATTCGGATGAAGATGCAGTATATACAAGAATTATTGAAATTGATGTTGCGAATTTAGAGCCTGTAATTGCATATCCATTCTTACCAGATAATGGTCATCCAGTTTCACAAGCAGTTGCCGATGAAATAAAAGTTGATCAGGTATTTATAGGCTCTTGTACAAATGGAAGGTTATCTGATTTTAAAGCTGCTGCAGAAATTTTGGAAGGTAAAAGAGTTGCGCGTCATGTTAGACTTATTTTAACTCCAGGAACACAAAAGATCTTAAGAGATGCAACAAAAGCTGGATACATCGATATATTAGTTGATGCAGGTGCTGTTGTTTCAAATCCAACATGTGGTGCATGTTTAGGTGGATACATGGGAATTCTAGGAGATAATGAAGTATGTATTTCTACAACAAATAGAAACTTTGTTGGAAGAATGGGTTCAAGATCGTCTAAGATTTACTTGGCAAACTCAGCGGTTGCAGCTGCATCTGCAATATCAGGATATATTACAGACCCAAGAGGTTTATAAATATGTTACCAGCACTTTCAAAAATACCCTGTGTAATTTTAAGTGGTGGAAAAAGTAGAAGAATGGGTGAAGATAAATCTCTTCTTCCTTTTTGTAATTCTAATTCGCTAATTCAATATCAATATGAAAGGTTAAAAGACAACTTCGAAGATATATATATATCTTCAAAAGTAGATAAATTTAATTTTCTTAAAAAAAAAGAAAAATATTTAATACTTGATAAGAGTGAAATCTTTTCCCCTATCGTAGCGCTACAAACAATATTTAAAACAATTAAAAGCTCAAAAGTATTTATTATAACAGTCGATACTCCTTTTGTTTCTATAGGGTCAATAAATAAATTAATTAATAATCCATACAAGAGCGATATCTGTGTTGCTCAAACTGTAAAAACACATAATCTATGTGGTCTTTTTTCAACAAATTTAGTAGAATTTATAAATAAAATGTTGATTATGGATATTCATAAAGTTAAATATTTACTTGAAAATAATAATACTAAACTTATTGAATTTATAGATGATAATGAATTTATTAATTTAAATAATAAAGATGAGTATCAAAGATCATTAAGTATTATAAGTAAATATTATAAATAACATTATAATTTAAGTTATATATTAGTTAGATATTAACTCTTTTTTGATATGCTTTTAATATAAAATGAATATATACCTTCAAAGGAAATCATATGGCAAAAAATGAATTAGATGATGCGTTAGAATTAGTTGATAAAGAAATAAAAAAAATTGGAATAACTAGAAGAGAAGCATTTAAATTAGCTGGTATTGGTTCTGCTGCATATTTGATGGGTAAAGGAACTAAAGCAGAAGCTTCAACAAATGCACAAGCTAGTGAAGCAAAAGGTAAAATTTTAATAATAGGTGGTGGATTAGCAGGAATGTCAACTGCTGCAAGATTAGCTACAACTTTAACAAACCCTGACATAACTATAATTGAACCTAATCCTAAATCAGTTTCATATCAGCCTGGAAATACATTAGTTGCAAGTGGAGTATATAAAAAAGAAGATGTTATTTACAAAACTACAGACTTCCTACCATCTGCTGTAAAGCTTATTAAAGATAAAGCAATTGAATTTAATCCTGATACAAACAAGGTTGTTATAGGTTCAGGAGAAACTATTTCTTATGATTTTTTAGTAATTGCTGCAGGACTTACATTAGATTTTGGAAGAATTAAAGGTTTAGAAGAAATTGGAGATGCATATACAAATGGTGATGCTTCAAAAATTTTAAATGTTTTTGGTGACTCTGGTATAACTTCTATTTATAATACTGATTCCTCAGAAGAGACATGGAAGCAGATGCAAAAGTTTATTGAAACTGCAAAAAGTGGAAAAAAGGTAAAAGCAATATATTCACATCCAGATACTGCAGTTAAATGTGGTGGTGCTCCTAAGAAAATTATGTATTTAACGCATTCTAGATTAGTAGAAGCTGGTGTTAGGAATAATGCTGAGTTAACTTTTTATCCCAATGGAAATAAGATGTTTAGTGTAAAAGATTATCATGATGCAATTTTAAAACAGTTCAAAGAAAGAGACTTTAAATGGAATTATAATCATAATTTAACAGGTATTGATATTAAAAATAAAATAGCTTTATTTGATAAAAGATGGGATGTTAAAGGAAATTATGATGAAGATCTAGAAAAGTATTCTATGATTACTAAACATCAAGAAGTAAAAGTACCTTTTGATTTTATGCATATAACTCCACCAATGAAAGCAGTAGTTGAAATTGCTAATTCTGCTGTGGGTTCAAAAAAAGGTTGGGTTCCTGTAGATAAAGAGAGTCTTCAACATGTTAAATATAAAAATATTTTTTCTTTAGGAGATATTGCTGGTGTTCCTATGGGTAAAACAGGGGGAAGTGTAAGAAAACAATACAAAGTTGTTGTTGATAATTTAATTTCCGCAATGGAAGGTAAAGAGTTGAAATCAAAATATGATGGATATACAGTATGTCCGTTGATTACTGATATTGGTAAAGTTATGTTGGCGGAATTTGATTGGACTAAAAAACCAGCTCCATCTTTTCCTTTAGATCCAACTCAAGAAAGATATATTTGGTGGTTATTAAAAATTTATTTACTTAAGCCGATGACTCAATATGGAATGTTGTCAGGTAAAGCATAAAGTTAGTAATTTAAAGATAGTTTTATTTAGACATAAAAAAAGGGATTGAATTTAATCAATCCCTTTTTTATTTTTGCAAATTTATTATTTTAATGCATCTTTTGCAGAATTAACTAATGATACAAATGATGTATAATCATTCATTGCCATATCAGCTAAGATTTTTCTATCTAAAGTAATTCCAGCTATTTTTAATCCGTTCATGAATCTAGAATAGTTGATATCATTTAATCTACAAGCAGCATTGATTCTTACAATCCAAAGCTTTCTAATATCTCTTTTTTTCTGTCTTCTATCTCTGTATGCGTACACTAATGAGTGTTCTAATTGTTCTTTCGCTTTTCTAAAGTGTTTTCTTCTACCACTGTAGAATCCTTTAGCCGCTTTTAATACTTTCTTATGTCTTCTTCTTCTAACTACACCAGTTTTAACTCTAGGCATGTTTTTCCTTTCTTTACCATTATTTTAAAAAATAATAAGGTGTCAACAAAAATTGTTGAACTTTTCCACTATTTGTGGAGGGACTAAAAAATCATTTTAAATAAATGATTACGCTTTATTTAACATTCTTTTAACTCTAGTTGAATCCACAGCTGCAACAGTTTGTGGTCCTCTAAGGTTTCTTTTTCTCTTTTGAGACATTTTAGTTAAGATGTGACTTCTAAAAGCTGATCCTCTTTTAATAGAACCATTTTTCTTTATTTTAAATCTCTTTAAAGCGCCACTATTAGTTTTCATCTTAGGCATTGAAAAATCCTTTTTTAAATTTGCAATTTCATTTAGAAATGAAAAAGTCTAGGATTATACTTAAAATTTTATTAAATTAGGTTTAAATAAGATTTGATAGGTAAAGAAGAGAGAGTAGGTTCTCTTCTTTTTTATTTATGATTTTCGTCTTTTTTAGGAAGAGCCATCATGTTTACGTATCTTCCTTCTAGTTTAGGTTCTTTATCCATTACAGCTAAATCTTCAACCATTGGCCATACTCTTTTAAGTACATCAATACCTGCTTGTGGATTTGCCATTTCTCTACCTCTTAAAAATACTCTAAACTTAACATGATGTCCAGCTTCTAAGAATTCTCTTGAGTGTTTAACTTTATAATTAATATCATTATCAGCAATTTTTACAGAAAGTTTGATTTCTTTTACTACGATTACTTTTTGATTTTTTCTAGCTTCTTTTTTTTTCTTTTCTTGTTGGTATTTAAATTTACCATAATCCATGATTTTTGCAACAGGTGGTTTACCATCTGGAGCAATAAGAACTAAATCTAATCCTAATTCATCAGCATGAGCTAATGCTTCATGTGTTGGAATAATTCCATAATTTGATCCATTATCAGCTGTACATCTAACTTCTTTTGCTGTAATCATTTCGTTCATAATTACACTATTTTTTTTGTCTCTACTCAAATTCTACTTCCTTTTTTAATTTCATTTAACATAGTAATGAATTCATCTTTACTCATATTAGACTGTTCTCTAGTTCTTCTATTTCTTAATGCAATTGTTTGATTTGAAACTTCTTCATCACCAATAACTACAATCATAGGAACTCTTTGCTTTTCTGCCATTCTAATTCTTTTATTTAAACTTTCGTTCATATCAAAGATTTTAGAGTCCATCTCGTCATACAATAACTCTTTTTGTAATTGTTTAGCATATTCAACATGAGTATCTGCAATTGGTACAAAAATTACTTGTGTTGGTGCAATAACAAATGGAAACTCACCAGCACAGTGTTCAGTTAAAATACCAATAAATCTTTCAAATGAACCTAAAATAGCTCTATGAATCATCACTGGTTGTTCTTTATGACCTTCATCATTAATATATTCAACATTAAATCTTTCAGGTAAGTTCATATCTACTTGTATTGTACCACATTGCCATTTTCTTCCAATAGCATCAGTGATCTTAATGTCAATTTTTGGACCATAAAATGCTCCACCACCTTCATCAATTCCATAAGGTAAGTTTTCAGAATCAAGTGCATCCATAATACCTTTAGTAGTAGTTTTCCAAAATTCATCATCACCTATTGCTTTTTTAGGTTTTGTTGAAACTTCCATTTCGTATTCGAAATCAAATGTTTTCATTAATGAATCAACAAATTCTAGTACATCAATAATTACTTCTTTAACTTGTGCAGGTGTACAAAAAATATGTGCATCATCTTGAGTAAATTCTCTTACACGGAATAAACCATGCATAGCACCACTCATTTCATGTCTATGAACAACACCGTATTCAAATAGTTTTTTTGGTAAATCTTTATATGAAACTAAATCATTTTTAAAAATTTGGATGTGACCAACACAGTTCATAGGTTTCATTCCATATTTTTGACCATCAATTTCTGTGTAATACATGTTTTGACCATAATTTGCATTGTGTCCTGAAACATCCCACATATCAGATTTTAAAATTTCTGGACCACGAACTGGTTCGTAACCTCTAATTCTATGAGCTTTGTATAATAGATGCTCTAATTTAGATCTTAATCTTGAACCATTTGGTAACCATAGTGGTAACCCAGCACCTACATCTTCATTAAATGTAAATAATTCTAATTCATTTCCAAGTTTTCTATGATCTCGTTTTTTAGCCTCTTCAAGCATTCTTACATAGTCATTTAATTCTTTTTTATCAAAGAAAGCAATTCCGTAGATTCTTGTGATCATTTCGTTTTCTTCATCACCACCAAGATAAGCACCTGCAACTCGTGTTAGTTTAAATGCTCTAATCATACCAGTTGTTGGTAAGTGAGGACCACGACATAAATCTTCAAAATCACCTTGCTTATACATAGTTAAAGTATCATCTGTAATATTCTTTAAAACAGCTTGTTTTAATTCATCATCAGCAAATTTTGCAATAATATCTTCTCTAGTAGTTTCATATCTTTCGATTTTAAGTTTTCTGTTTGCAATCTCTTTCATTTTCTTTTCAATAGCTGGTAAATCTTCATCAGATATTTTAGCATCTACTTTAAAGTCATAGTAAAAACCTTCTGTTACAACAGGTCCTACAAAGAATTTTGCATCAGGATAAAGCTCTTTAATAGCTTGCGCCATCATGTGAGCACATGAGTGTCTAAGAATCTCTAAAGATTCAGCAGAGTTGTCTTGCTTTATAATATCACCTTCGATATTTAAAGCTTCAGCAGTTTGAAGGTCATAAATCTGACCATCTTTTAATACACCTATTGGTTCCAATAGTTTCCTTTATTTGTTAATTATATTATTAAATTTAGCTTATTTTATCGCAAAGAGACTTAAACTAAATTACTTATTTATAAATTTGATTAGTTTTCCGATAAATTGAAGCTGAAGATCGAATATTTCCTAATGAAAATTTAGATACAATCACTCTTACAAATAAGCAAAGATAAACTGGAGTAGTAATGAAATATTTTTTATTAAAACATTTAGTTGAGTATTTAATAAAAAATACACAAAGTATCAAAGTTATAAAGCGTATTGACAATAATACAATTATAATTGAATTTAACAATAGTAATATCATATATTTTGATATGTCTAAAGGTTCTAGTACAGTTTTTAAATCTACTAATTTATTAAAATCTAAAAAAGATTTTAATGCACCATTTGATGTATCTTTGCAAAAAAGATTTTATAACTCTAAAATTGAAAATATTGAAATGTATAATGATGATAAGATTATAAATATAAAAGTTAACTCTTCCTCGTCATATAAAAAACTAACAACTATTCTTCAGCTCGAATTTACTGGTAAGCATACAAATATTATCATTTTAGATGAAAATAGGATAATAATTGAAGCATTAAGACATGTTGATGAATTCTCTTCAAGTAGAGTTGTAAAAGTTGGAATTTCATTAGATGAAATTCCTAAACAAAATTTTATACCAAAGATTGAAGAGGTTGAAGATATTGAGTCTTACTTATATAAAATATATGATGAAAAAGAAAACCAAAATTTAGAGAATTTAAAAAAAGTAAAAATCAGTCAAATACAAAAAAAAATAAAAAAGTTAGATAAGACAATCAAGTCTTTACCTAAAAAAGAGGAGCTTGAAGAGGAATCAAAACTTCTTTATGAAAAAGCAAATATGATATTGTCAAATTTACATACTTTAAAACCATATCAAGATTCTTTTAAAGCATATAACTATGAAGGTATTGAAGTTGAAGTTTTTCTAGATAAAACATCGTCAGCATCAAAATATTCAAATGATTTATTTAAAAAAGCAAAAAAAGCAAAACAAAAAGCACTCCACATTTCAATAGAAAAAGATAATTTAGATGAAAAACTAGAATTTTTATATCGAATGGTAAATAGTCTAAAAAATGCAAATACTATAGAAGATTGTGAATTTTTATATCCTAAAAAAGAGAAAAATCAAAAACGAACAAAAAAAGCACAACCTTATGAAAGCTTTTTTTACGAAGGTTTTAAAATTATGCTAGGAACTAGTGAGCGAGAAAATATATATTTACTAAAAAATTCAAAAGCAAGTGATTTTTGGTTTCATTTAAAAGATAGACCATCTTCACATGTCATAGTTCAAAATACAAAGAAAACAATACCTCAAAGTGTAATAGAACAAGCTGCAGTTTTATGTGCTAAGTTTTCTGTTGATTTCTCAGGTGATTATGAAGTTGATTTTACACAAAGAAGAAATGTAAAAGTTCAATCAGGCTCAAATGTCTTATATAATCCTTATACTACTGTTGGAATAAAGATATAAATAATATTAATTTAAACTAAATTATATATTTCTTAAGCTCTTTGATAGTAGTATTAAAAAATTATTAAAGGAATAAAATGAAATTAAGGTTATCAATATTGGCGGGAATACTTTCCGTGTTTGTATTAACAGGATGTGGTATTAAAACTTCAGATTATGCAGTTTCTGCACAAAATGTACAAAAATTAAGATCATATAATGATGTTAAGTTAGGTATAAATTCTTTTACTGCTACAACTAAAGATGAAAGTACAGTTTTATGCAGAGCAGCTGAAACTATTGAAACTCCAAAAGATGAATCTTTTGAGAAGTATATTGAGAATGCATTAAAAGATGAATTAATTATGGCTGGTATTTACGATGAGAATTCTTCATTAAAATTAAGTGGACATCTTAAGAAAATTTATGCAAGTTCAATGATTGGAGATGCATATTGGTCATTTGATATGAAAGTTATTTCAACAAATGGAAATAGTATTGATTTGGAAAGTAAAAATGAGTATGGCTCTGCATTTTTAGCTTTTACTGCATGTAATAATATGGGAAGCTCTTTTGCTCCATCTGTTAAAAAATTAATAAATGATATTCTTAATCACCCAAAATTTAATACATTAATTATGTCAAAATAATAAAAAGAAGGAATTCTCTCCTTCTTTATTTCTTCCAAATTTAATAAAATATAAAAAATTAAACCAAAAGCCAAAATTTAGTATAATCGTATTAATTTAAGAAAACAAAAGGTTTACTTTATGGCTAACATAATCAAAGAGAGTTCAACTCGTATAAAAACAGGTGTAGTTCTAATTATTGCAATGATAATTATAGGATATATTGATTCATATTTTGTAATGTGGCTTTTATTTGGGACTATGCTAATGATATCTATTTCAGAAGCTAAAAAACTTTTTCAATTAGATAGTGATAGTATTTATGTTTACTCAGCACTTCTTTGGTTCGCAGCTTATTTTTATCCAAACCCAGAAGATTTAATCTTCATTGTTGCTATTGGTTATGCTTCTCAATTAGCTTATAAAAAAACACTTGATAAAAAAATGTTTTTACCTCTTTTTTATCCAACTGCATCTTTTCTATTTTTATTATCTCTATACAGTGAATACGGAGTTATGACTTTATTATGGTTACTTGTTATTGTCGCTAGTGCTGATACTGGTGCTTATTTTGTAGGTAAAAGTATAGGGAAGACAAAGTTTAGCGAAACTAGTCCAAATAAAACTATTGAAGGTGTTATTGGGGGTGTTGTAATTGCAACCATCTTAGGTTCGTTCTTTGCAAATGATAATCTTCATATAGTATCTGCAATTGTTGTTTCAGCTATTGTTGCTCTTTCTTCTGTGTTTGGTGATTTATATGAATCATATTTAAAAAGAGAAGCTGGAATAAAAGATAGTGGAGATATTTTACCAGGTCATGGTGGAATATTAGATAGAACAGATGGTTACCTATTTGGTGCTATTGTTATGTTAGTTCTTCTTAGGGTAGTTGGATGATTATATTAGGTTCTACTGGTTCAATTGGTGTTAATACTTTAAATATAGCAAGAAAATTTAACTTAAATGTTGAAGTACTTGTAGCAGGAAGTAATATAGAAGTGTTAAACAAACAAATTGAAGAGTTTAAACCTAAAAAAGTAGTTATTGCAAATAAAGTTGATATTCCAAAAGTAAATCATAGTGATGTATCTTTTGGAGAAGATGAAATACTTAATGCAATCGGAAATAGTAAATCACAAACAGTAGTAAATGCTCTTGTTGGTTTTCTAGGTTTAAGACCAACACTTAAAGCAATAGAGTGTAATAAAAAGATTGCATTAGCAAATAAAGAATCACTTGTAGTTGCTGGAAAATTTATTGATCAAAGTAAACTTAGTCCTATAGATTCAGAGCATTTTGGCTTATGGTATTTACTTCAAGATAAAGCTATAGATTCTATGACAATTACTGCAAGTGGAGGTTCTTTTAGAGATTACTCGCTTCATGATTTATCAAATGTTTCAATCAAAGAAGCACTTAACCATCCAAATTGGTCAATGGGAAATAAAATCACAATAGATTCTGCAACTATGACAAATAAAATATTTGAACTTATGGAAGCTGCATGGTTATTTGATGTAAGAAAACTAGATGCAATAATTGAAACGAAATCTTTAATTCATGCAATGATTAACTTTAAAGATGGAAGTACTACTGCACATATCGCAAATGCTTCTATGCAACTTCCTATTGCTTATGCAATTTTAGGAAAATGTGATGAACAGGTTTTGGAACCTGTTGATTTACTTGGAGTTGGAAGTTTAGAGTTTAAAAAGATAGAAATTTCTAGATATCCAATATGGGAAGCTAAAGATGAAATTATAAATAACCTTGACTTAGGTGTAGTTTTAAATGCAGCAAATGAAGTAGGCGTTTCAAAGTTCCTAAACTCAGAAATTGGATTTTTAGATGTTTCAAGAATCTCTTTAAATGCATTAAATAGATTTAATAACATAAAAATAAATACACTTGATGATATTTTTCATTTTGATAAAGAAGTGAGGTCTTATTGTGAGTCTTGATATGCTTATTCCTTTTGGAATATTACTAGTTTTGGTTGTTTATTTAATATATACAAGATCAAAATTTGAGAAAGAAGTTGTAGATGTATATGAAAAAAAATTTGAAGAATGGAAAGAGTTTAATACTACTACAACAAAAAAAACCGAACCTGCTAAAAATTTAGTTGGTTTGGTTTATAAGACGGGATACAAAGTAGATATAGAACTACTAAATGATAGTGCTAAGATTCAGCTTGAAAAAGGTAAATTTAAAATCAGTAGCATAAAAACAGAATAAAAAAGGGAAAGATATTTTGAGTAAAAGAGTTTTAATATTACATGGTCTTGGGGGTAGTGATTATCCTCATTGGCAAGCTTGTTTAGCAGCTGATTTAATTAAACAGCACTACATAGTATCTTTTCCAAAAATGCCTAATAGGGACAATCCAAATATTGATAAGTGGAAAGAATCCTTAAAAAAAGAATTAGCACACTTTAATCCAGATGTTGTTGTTTGTCACTCTTTAGCAAATGTATTATGGTTTCATACTTGTGACGAGTTAGATATTAGTTTAGATAAATTGATGTTAGTAGCACCCGTTAGTAGAAATAGAGTTGTTGAAGCTGCAAGTACTTTTTATCCTTATCCAATTGCAAAAGATTTAAAAGCTAAAAAAGTTATCATGATAGCTTCAACAAATGATCCTTATATGAGTGAAGATGAATCAATAGAATTAAAAGAAAAATTAAACATTGAAATAAATGTATTAAAAGATGCTGGACATATAAATGCAGATTCAGGTTTTGATTCATCAGATTTTGTTCTTGATTGGATTACAAAATGATTTTAAGTATTGAAAGTTCTTGCGATGATAGCTCTATTGCAATAACAAATAGCGAAACATTAGAATTAGTTTATCACAAAAAAATATCTCAAGAATTACAGCATAGTGTTTATGGTGGGGTAGTTCCTGAATTAGCTGCAAGATTACATATAGAAGCACTTCCAAAAATACTTGAAGAATGCTTAGAGTACTTCCCAAAGTTAAAAGCAATAGCAGTTACAACAGCTCCCGGATTATCTGTAACTTTAATGGAAGGTGTAACTATGGCAAAAGCCTTAAGTATTTCACTAGATATTCCTCTTATTTCTGTAAATCATTTAAAAGGACATATATATTCTCTTTTTATAGAAAAAGAAGAAGTATTACCTATGACTATTTTATTAGTTTCAGGTGGACATACTCAAATAATTGAAGCTAATTCATTAAATGAAATGAATTTAATAGCAAGTACTATGGATGATAGTTTTGGTGAGAGTTTTGATAAGGTATCAAAAATGTTGGGTCTTGGATATCCCGGCGGTCCTGTTGTTCAAGAGTATGCTTTAAAAGGTGATGAAAATAGATTTGAATTACCAGTTCCTTTAAGACAAAGTCCAAATATTGAATTTTCATATTCAGGTCTTAAAAATGCAGTAAGATTAATAATTGAAAAATGTACTAATGAAGATGGAAGTATTGAAATCCAAGATAAATATGATATTTGTGCATCTTTTCAAAAAACAGCAATAACTCATGTTATGCAAAAAACAAAAAAATTGTTCAAGAAAAAAGTTCCTACAAACTTTGCAATAGTAGGTGGAGCTAGTGCTAATATATATTTAAGAGCTCAAATAGAAGATTTATGTGCGAAAAATGGTACTACTTTGTATTTAAGTCAGTTAAAGTACTGTAGTGATAATGCTGCGATGATTGGTAGAGTTGCAGTTGAACAATATAAACTAAAAGATTTTACAAAAATTGATGATATTGATGTTCAATCTAGACTAAAAGGATTTTAGATGATATTTGAAATGGGTGCAAAACTTGATGGGGATAATCATGATACATCAAAATATGATGAAAAACCAAACAAGAAAAAAACTAATAAACCTACTGTTCCAAGTACTTTTAATAAAAATGAAATTTTGCCAAAGAACCAGCATCAATTAGTATTTACTTATGAAAAAAGAAAAGGAAAACCAGTTACTTTAATTGGAAGATTTTCTTTAAGTAATGATGATAAAAAAGAAGTATTAAAATTATTAAAGAAAAAACTAGCTTGTGGTGGAGCTATTAAAGAAGAATGGATAGAACTTCAAGGTGATGTAAAAGAAAAAATTATCACAATCTTAAAAGCAGATGGGTGGAAGTTTAAATAGAGTAAAGGATTTTTAATGCAAAAAATATTTGATGAGGTAGGCTCTTTAGATAAAAGATGTTACGAAAAATTTTCTTTAAGTGAAGATATACTTATGGAACATGCAGCAAATAGTATGGCTTTATATATTGAAGAAAAGTATCATGATAAAAAATCTATTTTAATAGTATGTGGTAGTGGAAACAATGGTGCGGATGGTATTGCACTTTCAAGACTTTTACATACAAAATTTAATGTATCTTTATACTTTTATAAAGATACAAAAACGAATATTGGAAAAATTCAATACAAAAGAGCTAAAAGTATAGGTGTTTTAGTAGTAAAGAAAATAGAAAATGCTGATATTATCGTTGATTGTATTTTCGGGTCAGGCTTAAATAAATCCTTAGATAATAAAGCTATTTCTTTAATTGAAGACTTAAATAATCTAGAAGCTGTAAAAATTGCATGTGATATTCCAAGTGGTATTTTTAATAATGGACAATTAGATTCTGTTGCTTTTAATGCAGATACTACAATAACAATGGGAGCTTTAAAAACTTCATTATTCAGCGATACTGCAAAAGACTATACAGGAAAAATAAAAGTAGGAAACTTAGGAATTCAAAGAGACCTTTATGAAACAAATACAAATAAATACCTTCTTGAAAAAAAAGATTTAAAACTTCCTTTCAGAAATAAATTAAATTCACACAAAGGTTCTTATGGACACTTAAATGTAGTTGCAGGATGTAAGAAAGGTGCTGGAATAATAGCCGCAAAAGCTGCTTTTGGTTTCGGTGCTGGAATTGTAAGTGTTGTATGCCATGAAAATCTTGATTTACCTTACCATATTATGCAAACACATTTTGTAAGTGAAAACTGTACAGCAATTGCAATAGGCATGGGACTAGGAAAATATGAAACAGATGAAGTAAGAAAAATACTTTCTAAAGATGTAAAAAAAATAGTTGATGCAGATCTATTTTATGATGAAATATTACTTGATTTCTTGGATGATGATATAGTTTTAACTCCACATCCAAAAGAATTTTGCTCACTTTTAAAAATTTGTGATATTGCAGATATTAAGATAAAAGAATTACAAAATAATAGAATTAAATATGTAGAAAAATTTAGCTCTAAATATCCAAAAGTAGTATTACTTTTAAAAGGAACAAATGTAATTATCTCACAAGGCGATAATTTATATATAAATACTTATGGAACGGCAGTATTAAGTAAAGGTGGAAGTGGAGATGTTCTAAGTGGATTAGTCGGTTCCTTACTTGCACAAGGTTATGAACCTCTTGATGCGAGTGTTAGTGCAAGCTTAGCACATACTTTAGCTGCTTCTAATTTTAAAAGAAATGATTATTCACTAATTCCAGCTGACTTAATAGAAGAGGTAAGAAGATTATGAAAATTACATTAATTCAAACAACATGTGCTTCAAGAACAGAAGCTAAGAATATTGCTAAAATTTTAATAGATTTAAAATTAGCTGCTTGTATACAGTTAAGTGAAATAGAGTCATTTTATACTTGGAATGATGAATTTTGCAGTGACAATGAAATATTGCTTAATATTAAGACAAAAAAAGAAAATTTTGAAAAAATAAAAAATAAAATTAAAGAACACCATAGCTATGATGTACCCGAAACTATAGAGATAGATATAACAAACTCAAGTAAAAAATATTTGAAGTTTATAGAGGAAAATACGAATTAGATTAAATTTACTTAAATTTCTTAATTTAGCAAATTTTCTCTTGACAAAAAAGTAAAAACATAATATAATTCCGTCCACTTTTTGTAAGAATAGTGACTGTCGGAGTGTAGCGCAGCCTGGTAGCGCACCTGGTTTGGGACCAGGGGGTCGAAGGTTCGAGTCCTTTCACTCCGACCATTTATATGTGGTGGGTATAGCTCAGTTGGTTAGAGCATCGGTTTGTGGTACCGAGGGTCGCCGGTTCGAACCCGGTTACCCACCCCATTTTAAAATTGCTTCCATAGCTCAGCTGGATAGAGCAACGCCCTTCTAAGGCGTAGGTCGCACGTTCGAATCGTGCTGGGAGTACCATTTTTAATCTTTTTAGAAAAAAAGATAATGCGGATGTGGTGAAATTGGTATACACGCTAGACTTAGGATCTAGTGCTTTACGGCGTGAAGGTTCAAGTCCTTTCATCCGCACCATTTATACTTAAAGTATCTTCATTAATTTGAATTTATACTTTTGCGGGAATAGCTCAGTTGGCTAGAGCCTCTGCCTTCCAAGCAGATTGTCGCGAGTTCGAGTCTCGTTTCCCGCTCCATTTAAAAAGCCTTGAGTAAAAAAGTTTTAAACTTTCTTATTCAAGGCTTTTTATTTTTATACTACAAATTGCTTCCATAGCTCAGCTGGATAGAGCAACGCCCTTCTAAGGCGTAGGTCGCACGTTCGAATCGTGCTGGGAGTACCACTTTTTAATAATTTTAATTTCTAATACAA
>Ga0209716_1000645_pt1 | contig 31457 bp, 26 predicted proteins | sample COGITO_mtgs_1205_FD_184811 | JGI IMG/M metagenome (GOLD analysis project Ga0209716, IMG submission 184811) | Pelagic marine microbial communities from North Sea - COGITO_mtgs_120531 (SPAdes) (version 2) | ecosystem: Environmental > Aquatic > Marine > Epipelagic ...
TGTCCTGAGTTGCCACCATTAGCATCATTATTTATTGCTCCTATTGCCACTATAGTACCATCACTATTGATTGATACGGACCATCCACTAGAGTCACTATTTGCCTCACCATCAATGTCCTGACCGATTTGAACCCATTGAGTACCATCGTATTCGTACACTCTTGTCTCGTTACCCTTGTGTCCTCCAATTGCTACTATTGTTCCATCGCTATTGATTGACACGGAATATCCACTATATCCCGTACTATCAATGTCCTGACCGATTTGAACCCATTGAGTACCATCGTATTGATGCACTCTTGTATGTCCTGAATTGCTACTATTAGCATCATTATGAGGTGCTCCAATTGCTACTATTGTGCCATCGCTATTGATAGACACGGAAATTCCACTTTGGTCCTCAAGTGCCTCACCATCAATGTCCTGACCGATTTGAACGTAATTCGCATTAGCCGTTATTATTGTTGAAGATTCAACCAAAATCGTTCTTGTTATTGGCGTAGCAGCATTGCCGGCAGCATCAGAGCCATTGTAAGTGATTGTATAACTTCCGGGCGTGTTGACATTAACTGTTCCGGACGGTGTTGCCGGACCAATATCTACGCCACTATCTATGATGCGCGCGCCCTGCTCACTATATGATTCACCTTGATTGACTGAAACAGAAGTATTACCTGTTAATTGTAATGAAGGCGAAATGTTGTCAACAACATTCACTGTACGCACAACAGGTATTGCAGCATTTCCTCGAGAGTCGACTGCATTGTAAGTAACAGTGTATGTCCCCACGACATTTTGGTTTACGGTGCTGTGGACTGAAATCTTGCTCGTCAGGTCAATATTTTCATCAGTCGCATCCGCTCCCAAATCACCGTAATTTGTGCCACGCTCGTGTGTTATTGTGGAGGATCCTCTCATGACAATAATCGGCTTAACAGTATCGATAACCGATACTACTCGAATTTGTGTGACACTTACGAGATTATCGGAAGAGGTGAGTGTATATTGTATAGTATTTTCGCCTGCATTCAAGTTGTCTACAGAACCGGTTGTCACGACACTTGACGTCATGTCGCTAGAATTTCCAAGACTGTCCACCTCAGTTGCGGAGAAACCCGGATCTGAGTACGCTTGTGTTCGCTCCAACAAAACATCACTTCCCGATAGAACTATACTAGGAATGATAACATTGTCTGTGTTCAGTGCATATACATTGAATGATACTGGTGATATATTATGTGCACTTATCGTGATGAATTGGCCACTTTTTGCGAGAACAGTGGTGTTTAGAGAGATATTTTCCGCATAAGAATTTGTCGTCACCCTTTTTACTACCTCGCCTGATATACTGCCTCCGACATCAGTATCGCCAACTACAATTGAAATAGTTGCATCATAGTCCGATGAAGGAGTGTTTTCTAACACGGCCGAATTTTTCTGAATGGTAGGTATAGTGGGTGAGCTCTCTGCCCCTGTAAAGACAACTGCTGCTCTGAACCCATCAACATCCAGTGTTGATGGAGCGATCAAGTCGCGTATCTGCTTAGCGTTAAGGGGAGACTGGTGAAATCTGATCCATTTGAACTCATAATTCCCACCTGTATCACCGTTGCTCAAGTTTTTTCCGAACGTGAATGGACGTGCCGTGTGACTTCCGAAGGTTGTCAGCGTATCCGAAAATACATGAATATTGTTTATGTATAAGAACAATGAGTTTTCTGGTGCAAACCAGACAATACCGATTTTATACCACACGTCCTTATGGAGCTCATAAGGATTGTCTGGGATTGTAATGGTACTCGCACCGTCATTCACTGTCAGACGCACCCCGTATGAAGACGAAGAAAGTTGTTCACAACTCAGTGAAAAATCTGAAGTAGAAACGATTGGAACGTCCATTCCGACATCTGCCATTGTTGTGCCTCTCCATTCTAAATCCATAGAAAATGAACTCCCTGATTGGAAATTTATCGGATCGGTCATTTCAGCAAAAGAGTCACCCAATTTTAGCACTTTATGCTGAGCAGTCAGCATATTATTGGACAAAATATTAACGCTGTATATTCCGTTGGCAGGTACTTGTACTGTATGTATACCATCGACTACAGACACCCCCCCACTTGTGAAAGTGTTGCGTTGCCTTATAACAGGAGTCGTACTCACATCTGAAATATCAATGTTGAATTCTCTTGGCATATGTTGTGACAGGGTTTGTTGGGCAACCGTAGCCTGAAGTAAATTATTACTGTCAAAAACTGTGTTATCGACTCCAGTGATTGTCAGCCCTCTCGAGAGTTCTACCACTGACATTGATGAACATGACAGTCTACCGTGGACCATGGGTGCTTCGTGTATTTCATCTGCCATTATACTACAGTCAGAGCATTTTTTTTTTGCTTGAGGAAGCGCAATATTTACTTTTCTTGAGGCATTTGATCACTTATCGACAATGAATTACAATTTGACCTCGCAACTAAGGTCACACTTGGTTAGGTGCCGTCAGGAGCAACGCCTGGGGACCGGGGCACAGCCTCATTACCCACGGCTTCGGGTTGCCGGCGTAGAGGTGGCGCGCCGCGGGTCTCTGCGCATCGCCTCGTCGGCCTCGTCTAGCGTCATGCCTGGCTCGTAGAGGTCGCGCAGGTCACCGCCAGGCGAGACTTGCATGTGCGTGAGCACCGTCTCCTTGACGTACCGCGGGTCTCTGCGCATCACCTCGTCGGCCTCGTCTAGCGTCATGCCTGGCTCGTAGAGGTCGCGCAGGTCACCGCCAGGCGAGACTTGCATGTGCGTGAGCACCGTCTCCTTGACGTACCGCGGGTCTCTGCGCATCACCTCGTCGGCCTCGTCTAGCGTCATGCCTGGCTCGTAGAGGTCGCGCAGGTCACCGGCAGGCGAGACTTGCATGTGCGTGAGCACCGTCTTATAGTTGTTATTGTCGTCCTGGTCCTCCGCTTCGTCCTCGGACTCCTCCTTGAGCTTGCGCTTGCCACCGAGAGTGGCGGCTGCGGCTACCTCATCCCCTTCCTCGTCCTCGTCCTCGTCCTCGTCCTCGTCCTCGTCCTCGTCCTCGTCGTCGTCGTCGTCGTCGTCCTCGTCCTCGTCCTCGTCCTCGTCCTCGTCCTCCGAGTCGACCTCGTCCTCGTCCTCCGAGTCGACCTCGTCCTCGTCCTCCGAGTCGACCTCGTCCTCGTCCTCCGAGTCGACCTCGTCCTCGTCCTCGTCCTCCGAGTCGAGTGTGTCGCCATTGAAGAAGAGGCGGTAGTCCCTGCTGATCTTGACGAGGTCGTATCCGACAGCATCAGCGATACAGAGCACGACAGCACGCGTCATCTTGTCCGTCAGATCATCCTTCTGCACGACAGCTCCATTGATCTCGACGTTGACAGGGATCTTCTGGAAACTGGCGAGGAGCTCGCACGAGTGGTGGTTGTAGAAGTGTGTGTTGACCATCACGTCCTTGTACTTGTCGTCCAGATCCTTGTTGATGAGGAAGTGCAAGATGCTTGCCTCTTGGGAGACCTCCTCCTCCTCCTCCTCCTCTGCCTCCCCGATCTTCGACTTGATAGAGATCTCGCCATTCTCGTGGGTGACGATCTGGTACGGGTTCATCTCATCCGCCCGCCTGCTGCCGTAAACCACGGCATTGACCGGCGGCAGGAAAGAAGAGCCCTCGATGGAGAAGACGAGGTCCATGAGGTGGCCAGTGAGCTGCCGGTCCGTGAAGCTGTTGGGGAGCTCGCCCCCGCGGAGGCTGGAGGGCACCCTGCTCACAGACCGGACATCCTGGAAAGCGTGGTTGAAGTTTGAGCCCCTGTTCTTCTGTGTCCTGGGCAGCATAACCATATCGTTGTAGAGGTTCTCGGCGTTAGCAATGTACGCACGCCAGTTGGTGCGGAGCTGCTCAATGTTGTGCTTGAGCGCCCTGCGAACCGCCCTGGGCAGACCATCGGTCGTAAGCTGGACCGTCATTGCCTCACCGCCGCCGAGGAAAGCACCGTCAACGGTGGTCTGGATGCTTGGCAGAGCCCCCTCGCCCCCGCAGAGGGCGGAGAGCGCGTACTTGGGCACGGTCCAGGGGTCCGTGATGGTCTCTGCAGGAGCCACCAGGTTCTTCTTAGAGCGGACGCTCGGGTTGAGCCGCAGCAGCCCGTGCAAGAACGTCATGCGTTCGCGAAGCGCGTGTGAGATGCGTCTTTGTCTGTCAACACTCTCTGAGGGTGGGGGTACACATGTGTAACCACAAGGGAACTCAACCGCAAGCACATCTGTACAATGATTCATCAAGCAGAGGATCTTGTTCGCGTCATTGATGTGGAGAAGGAGGAGATTGATCCCTTTTACGGGTACACCACTCTGACGCACAAAGAGGATGGTACCAGCTGGGTGTCTAACCACAAGTTTGTTGACGCCAATGTTGCGGCCAGTCTTTTCGGCGCCAGCATGGATTCTCGTGTCTACCCCAACAACCCGGTTGAGATGAAGTACTATCCAGATGTTGCTCCAAACATGAAGCTGTTCCTTCTGCGCAACCGTGTGATGCTGGAGGAGAACAAGCGCCTCTCGGATCACCTCAGCATTCGAGAGAAGGGCCCAGTGGTGGTTCACCACATGACGGATAAACCCAAGCCGATGCTGCCGCCCCCCGCTCCGGACCGCGAGCTGGAGCCACCCCGGGTAATCAAGTCTCTGGCTATGAAAATCCCCGCTCAGGAGCTCGGCTCAGCTCCGTTGATTCCAGACACGTTCGGGTGGGAGCCAGTGTTTTGAGGCACACATATACGATCGTATATCTCTTCCTCGATTGTGTCTTTCGCAATGTATCTGATGACTTCGACAGGGCTCGTTTGACCTATTCTGTGGCACCTAGCGATAGCCTGGCGTTCTATTCCTGTTATATACTCGCCAGATCCGTCTATCGTATCTAGAAGAATAACACGTTTAGCCATTGATAAATCGCATCCGCTGCCTGCATTCAAAGTACTCAAAAGAAGCAAGTTGTAGTTATCATCAAATGAAAACTTTTCTGTAGTAGCCCTTTTTTGCATTATGTTACCTCTACAAAATAACAGCTTTTTTGAGTTATCTTGTGATGAAATGCACTTCCCAACATTGTTTAGTAACTCATCCCATTGAGAAAATATTAATGTCTTCATATCTGGAGTGTCATTCAACAGGTTCAAAAGATTGAACAATTTACTACCATATTTTTTCAACATTTCATCATTATGATTTTTGTTCGAATTCACTTTGATGATATCGCTCAATTGGTATTGCGTGCGACATATTGGACATTTGGCATTAAAACTGATTGCCAATGGTAAGCAGTTTGAACATATATTGTGTCCACAACTTTTTATTACACAAGGATAATTTTCTTCTTCGTTCATTTCTTCAAGACATATAACGCATTCTGTTTGTTCAGTTTTCTTGACATAATCGATTGTTTTGCTGGTATCATTCAAATATTTTTTGCATTTATCCTTCATTACCAAAAATTGTTTCAAAGTAAATGCTTCTCTCGTCCTAGCCTCAATGTCGGGTACTAAAACTCTCAACTGATCTATTCGTTTATTATGAACTTCCAACTGATTCTTGAGTATCTTTACTTTGTTTTCTAAAAACAATTTGATGTGATCTTTCATTTCATCAATAGTCTTAACTTCAGTTTCTGAAGACATACACTTTGCTAGTCTTGCATACGAACATACTTTCAACTGTTGCTCTCTTCCTTCAGATCTTATTCCATCGTATATCATTCTTTCGGATTTGTTCAATTCTATCCTGATAACCATCTCTTGCAATGGGGGTAGTTGTACTTCTTCGTACGTTTGATTTTTTACATTCGATCTTGAAATAATTTTGACTATAGAATCGTTTATGCTGATATTGTTGCATTGCTCTTCACCGAGTAGCTTGTATGGAATACAAGTTGTAAAAAGCGATGTGTTGACTGTTGGTGTTCCAGATATGAACCAAGTTTTGTCTGAATTCAAAGTTGATACATATGTACTGACATTTGGGTAGCATGAGTTAGCTAATTCGTGAAATTCATCAATTATAATTCTTCCCCATTCAAAAATGTGAGGAACAAAGATTTGTTTGTCTTGTACTTCTTTAGGCTGTTTTTTGAAATCTTTTAAAAATGCTTCACCCTTTTTTTTTACACTACAGCTGTAATAATCCATCTGACCTCGAAACGAGGGGTTGCATAGCATGTTGAAGGATATTAGAACAAAATCATACAATCCACTCATTATGTGCTTGAACGTGATTTTTTCTATTTGATCTTTTACCGTGATTGTTATGTAGTTGAGGTCTGTATGTTTTTCTATCTCTTTTGACCAATGGGAAATTATGTGTGATGGACATATAATTAATGTCGCTTTTGGCTTCAAAATAGTTGTACGTATAGGGCAATTTAAACAAAGAGCTATTGCCGTGAGAGTCTTTCCCATGCCCATGTTGTCGGTCAAAAATCCACCCCTGAATTGCACATCTATCGTTTCACATTCCTCTGTATTACAGAGTATATCGTTTTCGGTTAGCCATACCTTCGAGTTATTAGTAGAGAGACAGGTGTATTGTCTTGATATTTCTTCAAAAACCACACCCGCTTCAAGTTCTATCATTTTCGACAACGAAGTCTTTTGAAACTCATATAATTTTGTCTTCAGACCAGTTACTGATTCTCTTTTACCAAAGTATGGTACGTCTTGTTCGAAACAGTCAAAAATGAGCCTGGACATGTTACTCCGTCTGTTTTTTCTGTAACGGTCGTTGATATAATTTGAAATTCTTATTAGCTGGGGATGATACATCACCTGGCAAAAAAGTATTTCTCTTCCGGGGAACCTGACACCATCTTTGATTGCTTTTGAAACTTCAGATATGTTTATGTAGGCATCTACATATATGGAATTGTTGTTTGAATATGAAGCATTAATCGTCCAATATTTGTCATCTAGGTTCTTCAAATGCTTCAAAACCATGTTATACTTATTTTTGACAAAATTAATCTTTTCAGTGCCACAGTAAACACCACTGTTATTTATTTTGAGCTCATTTAATGTATTATACAATTCAACTGAATCTTCATGAATTTCCCACAATTCTCTGACAACAAAAAATATATTTTCATACCCTTCAAGTGAAACTGTAAGCCATGGTAATACTCTCATTGTTGAGTTTTATTTATATTTTACTTTTAACATGAAACCTCCAAAACCAAGGGTATCAATTGATTTAGACTCAACATTTGTTACCATAAATTGGAGTGCAATACCTAATGCATCTTATTATACAGTAAAATACACATTAGCTTCTGATGATAAAATAATAAACACTTTGAATGTAACAACTTGTCATGCTGTATTGACTTCGTTGTATGCAGACACTGAATATATAGTATACGTGAATACTACAGTGATAACTCAGTCAAGTCAATTCACAAATTTGAAATTCAGAACACTTTCCTCAATTATAATGGAGAATAAAGGATCAGGTGTTGGACTGTATCCATCAGATTTCAGTCATATGTATGACCTAGCGCAAACAACAATAGGTTATACATTTGACCCTAAATTGAATTCACTTTATGTAAATGGAAATTTCTTTCAATTTTGTTGTTTTGACCTAGGAGTCGTGAAAAACAAACCACACCTCGACTTGCAGCTCCAGGGGGCATCTGGAGACTGGCGAACAAACTCAGAAAAAAACTGCTATTTTGACAAGACGTTAGTGCAGGTAAAAATAGATGGACACACAGGCTGGATGGATGCAAATAGTTTGCGAGTCCCTGGAGTACAAGATAAAGAAGATGGAGCGAGAGTTTTTGATAATATAGTGAGTGATGAATGGAACTCTATAAGAGTAACTCTATGCAGTATCACTTCTCCAAACGGTAGCTGGCAAGGGACATTGTATGTTAGAATAGGCCTGTCAAAAACCGAACAAAGTATTTGTGGTGTAAAAAAATTATCTTAATGTATATCATATATGTCCCTACAGTTCACAAATATAGATGACGCATTTTCGCCACTATCACAAAAAAAACGTAAGGAAAAAAGACCATCGGAACCCGTGTATGAATATGACGAAGTACCTCCCCCTCAGCAACACCCCGGACAGGTCCCTTTGCCACCACAACAAATAGTCGTGGATCACAACAAATCACTAGCGGAAGAAATATTCGCAGTACAACCTTACATAAACAATTTGTTCATGATCATTGTGCTCGGAATGTTGTATGATATAAGACAGGCAGCTCTAGATTGTAAGCTGTACATGGTGAAGCACTCGGTGTAACGGAAATCTGGCGTAATTCCACGAAATACGCTTGTGGTCCCAATGTTCTCACACACAAGCTCGAAGACTGCGCTTCCTCTTGCTCCTGCTGACCCATGTCACAAGCCCACTGGTCTGTCAACAAGATGTCACCTCTATCAGACGATGAGATTGACGTTATGAATGTTCCTCGGAGCGTAGAACATTGTAGTTATGTTTACGGCAGTGTGGAACATGATGATAGGATCCTGAAAAATACCAAGCCATGATGTATCCCGTGCTACAGTAAGTACAGAAGAAACATTCTTAATATCGTGGTGCTTCAAGATATCGATTACAGATATATCGTTCCCAAGAAATGTCGCAACCGGCCCGGAATACACTTTTAGTAAATCTGTAACATCACGAGTGTTTCCGAGCTCGTCAATCGCAATAGCTTGAGTGTAGCGGTACTTGCCGGTCTTTTTTACGACCTGTGGAACCGTAATGCTGTTTCTACATATCTTGTACAGGACATCAGAAACCGTGTAAGTGATTATAAAGTAGTTGATGTTTTCGGGCAACTGAGATGGAGTTGTCACTTCTATTTCAGTATTATCTTCGTTCACTGCGCAAATCGATATTCGTTTATATTTACGGGTAACGTTCTTCTTCGTGACAAGCATGCGAAATAACATCAGTACTGAAAATGTGAGTATGAAAAACATGTCTACTTGTTGAAAGGTATTGAGATCTCTTTAATACTTTTTTTGACAGGTTTGCAACGTACTTTATCCTTCTCTACTACGATTTCCATCTGAAAACCATATTTATCCTTTGCTATCTCTTCCGCTAATTCTGTTTTGGAGCACATGTAAACATACTTATTATCTTTTACCTTTCTACTGGATTTGAGTCCTAGAACTTTGAATGAATATTTTGTTACAATAACCTTGAATCTTGATTTCGACAACGCGTTATTCGTTTTCAATTCATCTGGACTTGGTTTTTTATCTGGCTTTTCTGGCTTCGCTGGCTTTTCTGGCTTCGCTGGCTTTTCTGGCGTTGCTGACTTCTTATTGACGGATTTTTTCACTGAAATTGCAGATTTTGGTTTGACCACCCGCTTCATTTTTCGTGTTATGTTTACTATCTTCACACCAGCAAGCAGTTTCTTTGCATTGTTACTTATTTCTTCCTTGACAAGAATAGGTATTTGCCTTATATACTGTGGAACTGCCTCGGCACGAACAAAAAAATTAACTTCACGTGAATGCAGGAATTTTTGCTCATTTTCATTCAATGTATTCTTTTGCATGGTTAGATGCTTTTGAAGTGCTATTGCAGGGTTTGCGGATGGTTCTTTCATTTTGAAGAACTCAGTTTTACTCTTTCTAATTACCCCTGTTCTCCTATTTGTGTTATTCTTTTCCAAAACCCACCCCGCTTTGAACACTGAATTCGCATCAGAATTCCTGATACGTGGTGTGAATAATAAGTTGAAAATTTGTTCTTGACTATTTTTTGACAGAGACACTTTCTGTATATTTTGAACATCACTTGTAGCCACAAATGTTCCGTAATCCATTGCAAGTGTCTTCTTTCTAGGAGACTTCTTAAAAGTTACATATTCTGCGTTTTTCATGAGGTCTGACTTTATTCTGCTAGAGGGTATTTTTGCATCTAGAGCCTTATTAGTAAAATCTTCTATAACTTTCTTGGTAAGATCTTTAGATGATCCTGAAGCCTTTTCGACAGTTTTCAACCAATGTTCATACAACCCAGTTCGCATCAATTGCACAGCAAATTTATATCTCATTATTTTGGCACCCCTAGTGTTTTGAGGTGTATTTTCTCCCTTTTCCTGTATCGTGTTGTTTTCCGTGACCGTTGCACTTTCTCCTCTGATATAGTTCTTAAACATATCAGCATTTGCTGCTTTTGTCCTCATGTTTTCAAATATGAGGTTTTGTTCCATTGACTTCATACCCCTGTGAGATTTGAGTGTATCCACTTCTGAATTCGAATCATAAATATTTAGTCTTTTATCACGATCGCAATGAAGCAGCTCACGCACATTTTCTGTCATAACTTTACTTTGACCGAGCAAGACACCGGTAGTGTTCGCATTGCACACTTTGCTAGCAAATGCGTACAACTGTTGTGTAAGGTCGCACTTGCTTGCACACTGGAACAAAGCAGCATCATATCCCATGTATGTGGAAAAGTGCCGTAAAGGCGCGGTATCACTTACTTCTCCAACTTTGATTCCAAATGTGTCCACCCCCTTCGGTATATTTTTCGCTGGACTTCTGAAAGCAATGTCGCTCGTCAATGCCTTTCGTGTGCGTGTTGACATGACGACAGTCGGTGATTTCGAGTTAGTTTTGTCGTTGTTGGTCTCGTTGCCCCCGTTGGTCGCGCTTGTTCTTCTGTTGGCGCTAGGGGATTTAGAATTCACACTAGGTGAAGTGTTTGCCGATTCTTCGTTACCCTTGGACAAAGATGGAGAATCATTCATGACTGAAGGTTGTCTCACTGGTGAAGGTGAGTTTGATGCTTTAACAAACACGTTTTCATCACCAAAGAATGAGGAATTTGTTGTTTTCAAATCAATTCGTTTGATCATGTTTTGAGGCTTTAGGTACATAGAACAATTTCTTGCATTTCTTCCATATATCTGCTTCCTTTGAGCATTACTTATAGGCTGTCTCTTTTGCTGTTTGTGATAAAGGACCATATAAGGAGTATTAAACATTGAACCACCATGCGTCATTTCAGAGATTACAGCATTGCACAAATCTCCTGTATTGTTCTCTGGGATGTTGTATATTTTTTCTAGTATATATTTGCTGGGTTTATTCAACAAATGCACGAAATTCAACTTCCCTGATGTTACGGACTTCTGTTTGGACACATAATACCGAAAAAACACAGGAGTTTTTAGTTTTTTGTCAATGTGGCCTCTAACCGATCTTATTTTTCTAAACAAGTCTTGTCTGATCAAATTAATACTGTTTTTTGTGCTTTCTATTTTTTTCTGAATAGAAACTTCGTACGTTTCGTTCCCATTGAGCTTTTGCCAATCCAGTTTTGCCATGCTGAGTGACAGTTCACTCTCGACATGTGATATTGCTTCTTCAGAAGAAATATGTTGAAACACACTGTAAAGCAAGCTCATGATGGGGTTGTGGTATGCAACCGTATCTTTGTCATGATGATAGTTAGAACTCTTCTTTTTTCTAGTTCCATATCCGTATGCGCTAATGCCAATGCTTTTGAGGCCAGCCTCCTTGTTAAGTAGAGACTCAACATGTTTATCGACACCAAGATGTCCTGGGGGTCCAAACATATCCTTTATCAAATCGTTGACATCTTTTATATACGAGTCCATAGCATTGTTCCACTGTGCTAAATTAGGAGTGATGCCTTTGTCGCTCTTCGTATCATACAACTTTCCAATATTGAATTCAAAAATGGGTCCGTCAATTTTCTTGTGCTTGATTTTACGAATCAATGATGATGGAGACGTGACCACTTTGCCGATAACTTTGCCAACGCCTGTCACTGCAAACACACTTGATGTATCCCCATGAAGTCCAGATTCAAGTTGGATACAGGATGCCTGGTTGATCAATGAATGACATAACTCATTTCCTTCGGAACGCGCAGCAGAGTCTACGTAAACCATTACATTTCCTTTTGATTTGTCTTCCGGAAGCGTCACCCTTACAGACCCTTGCCGTTTCACATCGGGGGAAGTGGATTTGTTCACTTGATTACTTGTTGAACGTATGATGTTTGCCAGCATCAGATTGGCTGTACTGAACAGAGAGAACATTGGAAGCAAATTTCCGGGGCGACGGAAAAACACAGGGTTAAATTCGTCTGTTCCATATATAGACAATGGTTGACCAACTAGTTCGGGTGCTTTCTTTCCGTTTACGGACACAGTGGCGGAAAGGTCTGCCATAGACAGTGCAGTAATGCCTGTTTCCATTTTCAACAAGTCATTCCTTATTTTTACAAATTTCTTTCTGCTTTCTTGTCTAATTTTTGCGTCTATCAATCTTAAATTGTTAGATGTTTTGAATATGCCATCAAGTCTGTTCAAAAAAGAAATTCCAATTTTTACTAGTTTCTCGGAATACAATTTTTCCAAATCGTGTCTTTGATCTTCTGTACCCTTTGCATTTTCTAATTCTTTACTGTAAAACTCAATCTGCCCCTTTACATTAAGAGCTTTGTTTGATACTTCCTCAGTTATACCAAAAGATATAACTGCTGTGGCTTCAAGTCGTTTTATTTCTGCTGTTGTTTTGTTTTTCATTTGAAGCTGCTTTTCGTAGTCCTTTTCTAACTGTGCTCTCGTTTTTTTAGTCAATGTTGCCTTAGAAATATTTTTAAATTTTGCTGGTACTTTCCTTTTTCTTCCGGTGGTCGTAAAAGAATTTCTGGATTTTGAAACTGTCTTTGAAGCGCCAGGGGCAAGTTTTCCTGCTGTTTCAGCAATGTTCTTTTCCAACTGAATGACCTCTCGTTTTTTAGCGTCAATCGTTTGCTTTCTGATGCTTGCCAGCTTTTTAGCCTGTTCCGGAGTCTGTGACTTCGTCAATTTGAACACGGTCGGTTTCACTGGAGGTTCGTTTAGGATTATGTCTTTGTATGATTGGAGAGAGGTTGGAATTACAAAAATAGATGATCCTTTTTTGACCCATTCTTGTGTCTTACTTCCATTTTTTTGTTTCGTTAACTCGACTTTATCCAGATGATTGAACACATCCATTACGATTGTTTTCACTACATTTACTTTCAATTTATGTGACATGGTCTTGTCCGATTTGGAAAAGCATTTGAACTTGCTGTCATTGGTATTAGAGCTCGAGACAGACATGTCTGACGCACATAATTTCGAAATCATTGTTTGCTGTCGACCCTGCAAGAGACCAAGAAGTCGCTGTTCCTGATTCAGGGTCCCCTTGTTGGTGTTGGGATCTTCCTTAGTAATGATATCATGAACCTTCTTTATATTTGTGAGCGCTCTCCTTCTTGGCTGTAACATTTTATTGTGAATAGGAGCAAACGGAACTTCCAGTGGATATACGCAGGGTTTGTCAAATTCAAATTTCCGTGTAGTGTTTGTAAGAATACTACATGTTGAAAGGGACGCCTTGGGATACAGCGATGCGTCCTTTGCTGTACTCCAGTGGCTTATGAACCCACTGACACCGTGTGTGGCATCCGTCACAATCATTTTACCTGACTTGTTGTATATACTGTTGAAATAATCGATACAATCTACTGTGAGTTCTGCAAACGTTACTGCGTATTTAGCATTTTTATGACCCTTCATCTTCCCATTGTTCCCTACAGACTCTAGGAAGTTTGTATTTTTCGTGTTATTCTTTATATTTTCACCAATCATTTCAGAAAATACCTTTAGAGAGAACTTTGACGGAACTGGCTTCGATCTTATTATACTTGATGCAACTGGTGGTGATTCTCTCAAATCTTGTTTGTTCAAGAACATCTTTGCAAAGTTTTCATTGGATATTCCACCGACATTATTGACTTGTCCATCATCTTCATTGTTTTCATTGTAATTTTCATCATTATCTTCCTCATTTTTGTTTAACTTGGTCAGAACTATCTTTTCATTATTCTCATCTACTTTCTTGTTCAGGAACTTGGAAGGGGTCTTCATAAGACTTTTTCTAGGACGAGGATACAGCGTGTAAACTAAAGCACCCACACCACCGACACCTGTTACGTGCAATGCTGTTGCGGTCATCAAGACGATTTTACAACTATCATGTGCAAACATCAGCATTCCAAGCAACGCAAGAGAATTGACGTATTTGTAATTACCGTCTTTCTGTTTTGTGGAATCGATACACTGATGACATTCATCTACTACTATCAAAAAGTTTCTAGTGTGTGCCCTTATTTGGTCTTTCAAAGTCTTACGCCTTTGTGTGTTATTTTTATCCTTCACAGTTAATGTTGATTGAGCAAACGGATTACTTTTTCCAGGCCATTTTTCCGAAAAATCATTCAATGCGCATAATGACCGAAAAACAAAGTCATGAGTGTCGATATAGAACATTCCAAATTTACTGTTTTTTCTTGACGATCTGAATTTTTCCCATTGAGATCTGTAAATGCCTTTAAGTACTCGAGATGAACTCAAGTCAGAGTCATCAAGATTCTTGGGGTGAAAATTCCAAAATTTATATATAAGTTCACCACCACCTCTATACTTGAAAATCTCTCTTTGCCACGTCGAAATATTGTCCATGTCAGGGCATGCAACAACTGCATGCAAACCTTTCTTCAAATGATCATTGACTATTTGAATAGCTAACTCTGACTTCCCAGATCCAACTTCGTGATCCACTAGAACGCGTGGAATGAGCTCCGCCTTGTTGAGGTTGGATGGCATACTCTTATTTATTCGCTGTTTCACATATTTTTGACCATGACTTAGCTCAAATTTTCTCTTGCAAAAAGAATACGGAACAAAGTCAGCACAGCACGCGGTAGAGGTAGCAACAACCCCACCCTTTTTCGTCACTCTAAAGTCTTTAACGGCCTGGACATAACCATTTGGTTTCTTCTTCATTTAGTATAAGCAATTATTTTTTTAAACAAATTACAATATTCATCCACACTTCGCCATACAGCATTGCCACCTCGTGGGCAACACACAACACTGATTGTGCCCTTGGAGGAGGAGACTTGTGGTGTGGTGTGAGTTCTATTTCTTTAAACAAAAGTAAAAGGCTTTCATAAATGAACATAATTGGTACATTTCATGCTCTAATTTATTTGTTCATGATTTGGGGGATGTTTTCATCAAATTTCAGTATCATTTGGACACACATAATTATGAGTTTTGCACTACTATTACATTGGATCATGAATGATAACAAATGTATTTTGACGGAAATTGAATGTTACTTTATGGAAACAACAGACGACAAAACTCTGACGAGACAATTGCTTGCACCGTTGCTAAATCAGTCTTCGGATTTGGTCGTGGTAGGAACACTACTTGGACTGATACTTTCAGTTTTTAAACTGTATTGGTTTTTGTGCTTGTCCCGTGCACAACATCCAATGATAGTAGATGAAGAAATACACCCTTGCTGGTATAACTATGTCGTCGAGAAAAACTTGACCACGTTGTGAAACTTGTAGGTTTGGGAACATTTTTTCATGGAGCCTCTTTATGAAATTGATCAAATTTATGTCTTCGGACTTCTTGCTGGAGCGATTGTAGACACGCAGCTCTAATTTGTTTAGTAGATGACCTGCATCGCCTCCACGGAGAGTCAGGCTGATGATTTGTGGGACAGACAACCCAGTGCTTGCAATCCATATGTCTGAATACCGATCGTTTGACTGAGTGAGTTTAATATTCCTTTCGTCCCGTTGCTGCTTTTCGATGTCATGCTGGTAGTTCTGCAACTCTCTTGCTTCATTCCGTTCTGTTTGCCGCAGTTCTTTGGCCGCCTCTCGTTCCTGCTGTCGCTCGAGATGATGCTGTTTCTCACGATCCATGCTCGTTTTCACGCGCGCAAGATATCTTTCATTCTCCTTTGCTATGTGAGACATATTGATCTGAAATACAATGAAATCTTTAAATAAAAATCATTATTAATGAGAAGAGATGAGCACAACTGCATCAAAAACGAAAAACGACACTCCCAAAGGAGGTACTTCAAGAAGCGAGACAGAAGTATGTAAACGTGCATATGAGTCAACAGAGCCATTGACCAGGTATGATCCTGATGATGACCCTGCCAATCCTAAGACTCCCTTGTACGATCTTGAACGCTATTGGTTGGATGAAGACAAAGACAAGCGATTTGAAGTATTCTCAAAACATGTTATTCAAAAATACCTTAATTTGAGTGATCCTTTTCTGCTAAAGACACACGATCCCAATACTAAATTGACAAAAACAAAGCTGGAACAAGCAATGAATTGTATCTGGGAAAAATACTATGCACCACTGGAACGAACATATGATCAAACATTCATTGACAAATTAAGACAAAAGAAATCGAATTATAGACAAAATAATTTCAACAATTTTTTTGATGTCAAAGGAGGATACATTAATCAATTGAGTTTAAAACCCATTTTTGAAAAATTCGTTCAACACATTTTGACATCAAGTAATTTGAACGTGACAAATAATTCTATTTCTGAAGAATGTTCCTCATTTATGAACCCTACGGATGTATTTTCTCCATGTATGCAAAACTGTATTGATCTCAGAAGATCAGGGGCACCCAAGAATGTAACCCAACCCCATTTGATGCAACTAGAGCTCACTAAGTTTCACGATACACTCATAGATATGCACACACATTTGATGACAAAAATAGATGAAACAAAGTATGAATTGAAAAAAGAACTAGAAGAGGAAGGGGTGCACACAAAGAGAATAAATGACATTCTTGATAATAAGTTTGGTGCAATAACAACTGTTCCGGACGTAAAGGACAAGTCTGACAGCAAAATTAGGCTAAACTTTGCCAAGTCTATGAACATGTCGTTGAGTCCAGAAACACAAAAAGTACAACACAAAAGAAACAAGGAAGTTGAAAAGAAAAGAAGACAAAAGCTTCAAAACAAGCTCATTAAAACAGTTATTGATAACAAAGGAAGACTGGCTTCAAAATATGATAACCTATTCACTCTCGAAACCCCATTTGACTTAAGTAACAAGGGTAAAGTAATTTCTATGGACACTGGTGTGCTAAAGACTAAATACGATAGAAGTAATAAACGAGTGGAACTACAGCTCAGATTCAAAGCAAACCAGGTGTTGAGAAATACACAGGAGGCGTTAAACAAAAAACTCAAAGAAGGAAAGAATAACAGCGTATTATCTGAAAAAGCTAAGTTGTTGAAGGAACTAGTTGATAAACCCCATACCGATAAGCCTCTGAAGTTAGTAAGAAAGGGCAAGAAAACTACTGTTTCTAGAGGGGGTGATAGAGCAATGCGTACAATTATTGCGCTTTTTGGAATACAAGAATTCAAAGACAAACAAAACGGTATGAAACAAAAATATGCACTCACAAATAAGACTGAAAAATTACTCGACTCTTCAATTGTAAAAGTGAACAACCAAAACCACCCCACTGTCAAAAATTTCAAGTATTTTGAATTGAAGGACTTAGAAAGTAGTGTATACAATTTTTTTTTAGATTTCTTGTACAAAAAAGTGAAAAATTTGAAAGTTTATGAGATTTTTACCCTTGGTGAACTCAAGAAATACGAAAGAATTGACATTCCTTACGTGATAGAGTACAAACTTAATTATGATAATTACAGTTATATTTTTAAAACTGCAGACTTTCAAAAGTTCACATTGATGAAAAAATTTGCAGTGAATACAAATACATCTTCTCTTACGTACAAAGTGTTTAAAAATGCTTCCAACACCCCAAGAGAGCGCATTCCTTTCGTAAACTACAACGAAGCCGTGAGAATGGGTAGAAAGTTTGTGAGGTCAGAACCAGGGGGTTTCTTGCAAAATGACTCCCTTGCACGCTTTTATTTGAGAAATGATGACAGGTACCGTATGGAACCGATTGGAAACATATTGAAAGTAGTTGATCTTCACAAAAATGCTAAGGCGTCTTCCAGGGCGTCTTCGACACCCTTCCGCTTGCAAGGATCCTCCTTCAAGATCGACTCCCTCCCTCCCAAGTCTGCAGGACATCTAACCTTTGATCAAGTTAGCAATATTCTATTTAGATAGTCCATCACGCTAAAGGAAACTTCCACTTGACAGTCTTGTACTCTTGTTTGCAATCATTGTATATGCCTTTTCTTATCATCATATCACGAAAAGGATGTACTGAAGAGCCCATATCGTAATCTACCCTTATTTCTGTGCCTGCTGGTATGAATTCTCTTGCAATCAATACTATATTGCACTGACCACCTTTACATGTATTATCCATAAAATATGAGTTAGCGTGCTGGTTATCACTGTAATTAGCATAACCAGAAATGTTAGAAAACTTGCGTGGGTCTCCGTCAATCACAATTCTTCGTCTAAGATCTTCTGGGTCACGCGCTGTCATCAAATACTCTGAAGTAGATGTGTTTTCTTCGTCTTTTGTCAAGGCTTTTCCAGTGTATTCACATAGAACAGACTCCTTTTTTATGTCCCATTTCGAGAACAATCCACCCACCCAATCCCTGCTTAAGAGTGTATGACTTGCGTACACAACACCATTATCAAGAAGACACACATCGAGATGCCCTGGTCTCCTCTGCATCTCACTGCAAGCGGGAGCATCTCTTTAAGCTCACATTTTGGTGAGCTCGCCATCCTCCTCACCCTCAGAGAAGGTGGGAGAGTGAACACGTTTGTAACGGTGAGGTTGGGACTCACCCCGCTGGCGACGATTCATCGACTGAATGTGCGTACGGAGCTGGCGATTGTTGGTGTTGAGATGCTCGAGGAGGGAAATGCTGCGATCCAGCTCGCGAACCTCTTGAATCAACCGGGTGCGTTTCTCATTCCAGACCCGCAGCACAAACTGGAGCTCCTCGCACACATTCGTCATGCGATCTGGTGGGCTGGTCGGGTTTGAGTCGGTTGGGTTTGGTACCATTGGTCGATCCGGTGTGGCCAACGGAAGGGTTACACATGTGTAACCCTTCCGTTGGCCAAACCCAACCGACTCAAACCCGACCGCTCCAATGACATGGACTCTGCGTTCCAGGGGATCTCCCTCGAGACCATCTCGGGGAGATACTCTTTCAAGCTGACGGAGACGGTTAACACTATCCTTATGGGAGCTATGCCGACCATCAGCCGTGAGCACGTCATGAGTTTCTGCAAGAAACTCATGCTGGGCGACGACAACCCTCCGTTGATGAATGAGAAGAGTCTCCCCTACATCGCGAGGTTGTGCACGGGTGACCCTCCGGTATGGAAGATAGTCGTGACCGTGGCCCAGGTCACGGAGAACCTCAAGGAAGTCCTCGTCAACCGCGCGAAGATGTACGAACAGCTCCACATCATGCAGCACCCCATCGCCATCGTCACGACGTGCCTCAATATGATCATCTCTGACCCGCGGAAGTACGCACCAGATGAGCTTGGTATCATAATGAACGGTACCCTCGCGAACAAGCAGGTTGATGAGACTACGCCATTCACTTTCATGATGAAGCCCGGCCAGTCGGGGACGTGCACAAAACGCAGCGAGTCAGCACTTGACGAGCCCGGCGGCAAACCTTCTCCCAAACGCACCAGGGTCCACGACACATCCTATGACGTCCTCGAGGGGGCGGAGGGCCTTGTTGTTCTCAAGACATCACCTCCACGAATGACCATCTACGTCAGTCCGAGAAGCCACAACATACCAACTGGCTCTTCCGTGATGTCGGAAGCCAGTGACGTGATATCGATGGGCAGAGCGGGTCTCAGCAAGGCCGCTCGCATACTGGAAGGTTTTTACACCGAGAACTCGGACTCTACCTCGTCATGAGGACTTCGACCTGGATGTTGTCTAAGATACTTCGCAGAGTCCGTTTGACCACTGTCTCCGAATTAGGATGTGTCTTGTCCTGTCTGCTTTTCAGTGGAACGAATGTGTGTATACCTTCAGTTGTTTGCACTTGGCACTCAAATATTGTGTTCACGTCAAATCCTTCCACATCACTATATTGAATTTGTTGCTTGATAATGTATGAATCGTCACTATCATCATATGATGCCAAATAGAATGGTTTTTCATCATCATCGGTATCCTGCATGAGTATTAAATCTACAGTATGATCAAACTTCAGCTTGAATTGAGCTTCGTCACGGCCATTTATGCAGTCGTTTCTTCCACTAGGTACTAAAATTATTCCATCAGTTTCATATTCTAGGAAGTGTTTGTTGTTCAAGAATGAAATCGCAGTTTCTATATTAGATTTTTCAAGTTTGAGGTATGGTTTAGCTTTAATGATCAATGAGTCCGTCTCATTGTGATCACAGCCCTCAGCAAGCTTTTCACATCTCGCATGACGCCTGTCTAACGCTAATGAACGTAAGTTGCTACCTCTATAATTATAACAATCAAATAGCAAAATGTGATTCCACCCACTTTTTGTCGAGACCAACTCGCCATCAAACATGCTCCCACCATTGTCGTTCAAGTCTGGCGGCACACTTATGTTAAGAAGATGACAAGATCCGTCCCTGGATATCATTACACAAAGTCTTCTCCAGTCGCCATCAATGTAATACATCAAAAAAAGTAGCAGCACTCTAAATCCATCCGCCTTTGCAGTAAAAAAGTAATTTGCATTTCTAATCCGATTCACATGACATCGTTCTGGAGTTATGGGCATTCCTCCAGGAAACCGGAACGAAGGGTAACGTTTCAAATTAGGATCATTGAGTTGCATAGCAGATTGTTGTGCAAAATTTATGAGTCTTGTATCAAGTATACGATGGCATGTAGAAAAACCCAGGGGTTCTTCCTGAAACATTTTGAACATCACGATAATACTCTTTTTAATAAAAAAAATTGAATATTATATTAATGAAGCAAGTCAATTTGAAAACGATTGCCAAAGAAGCATTCTAGGTTCGAGATTGACTAACCGTTTTATTCCTTCATCTTTCCCGAAATCTTAAAAGCCTAAGTGATTTTGTCTGTTATTTGTGAAAAAACTTATACAGCAACATAAAAGAATGATGTTTATGATTCCATTTTTGTTCGTTGTAATACTCACTTTTTTGTATCTTTACTTGACTCCTTCTCAAACCAATCAATCATCAGGAGGCATGATGAATACTATTATCGAGAGCATGCAGGCTATTGTGCCACAAGGGGACTATAGAATTGATGAAATAAAAGAATATCTTACGTTAATTTTTAAGATTACAGAAGGAATAAAAAAAGACAAAATAGCTTGTATTGTACCAACAAAAGATGATATTAATCTTATTAAAAAAAATACAAATATTATATTGCCTGATTCTGCGGCTTTTGGTGGAGGAGATGCAACATTAGGGTCTAAAAATTTCATCAAGCAAAAGAATCCACTTTTAGAAACAGTAAAAGAAAAGGAAAGAAGAATACACGAATTATTAAATTCAATTCATTTGGACTTGGATGTAAAAGGAGATAAGTTCAAGACTAGATTTATGAAAAAATCTTTAATTCTAAAAAACGAAATAGATGATATGAAGAACAAAGTAGTATCCGGGTGCGCTAGACAGAAAATACGACTGAGAAATTCTCATCCTCATTTATCTAACTATGAGTTTGTTGATGAAAATACTAACAATAGTATGATACCTCCATCAAACTATGTTCATGGCAAATCTGTTACACCGGTGGGTCGTGACTACAATGTAGAAGATTCGAAATTAGGTCTAATGCAAGAATTTTATTCTTACTGACATCTCAATTTTGGAATTGACTTGCATGAAAGCACTTTATTGAAAAACGTCTTGTGATGTGACATGTCTCCAAATATTTGTAGCTTGATACTGGTATCTATCATCTTCTTCATGCTTCCAGTACACTTGCCAGTTTTGATAAAATCACACAAAAGTCTCTTTACTTCAGACAAAAACAAATCTTCAAGATCAATGAATGTTTCTACGCTAAATGGAAAATGACGCAGTACTTCCCTGGCTTTTTTGTGAGAGAAAGGTGATATATCAAAATTAGAAGAACTTTTTTCTAAAAGGATTGTGTTCAACAAATACACTTTAACATTAATGTTTCCATCTTTGGTCTTATTCAATATTGATTCGATACCCTGTGCTTTCTGAGGATATAGAGCTAGACCTGTCTGCCTCATCCCCTTGTGTGGAGACACAATCACATCAGTGCGTTTTTTATTTTTCCCTAGTCTTGCCTGTATTTTCATAATAATTAAAGTAAAGTAGCATTTTTTTTTATATATCGTATAAATATAATGAATATGTATTCAAAGATTTCAGAGTATGTAAAACCATATAAGGATTATGAGCAAATGCCATTTCAAAAAGTACCTGAGAAGGTCAAACAAGCACATCTCAAACATATGTTAAAGCACGCACCTCAAATTGCCAAACTTTTGAATCTAAAAATTACTCAATTACCTATGATGAACACAGCTGAAGCAGAAAATCAGATTGTAATATTGCAAGATAATTCCACGCAGAAAATATGGTATTTGTTTAGCCTGGCAACTGTAATGTCACATGTTGATAATGAAGACAATGTCCAATTCCCAGCCTTTATTGAGAAAGAAAGAAAACAATTGAGAAAACAAAATCCAATGTTTGCCCCTCAAGATCAATCATTAGTGTATTTGATTAATGTTATGAAAAACAACAACACAAAAAAATATCCGTTCAGCAAAAAGCCATTCTTTCTTGCATCTAAATACGGAGGTATATTATTAAATATAGTACCAGTAGTAAGAAACAAAAATGGTATGTCAACATACAAAATAAATTTGTTAAGTCTGGGGTACTATGCTCATCCTACTACTAAAGATAGACTGAAAAATATATCAAGTTATGGAGAATCTAACAAAGAAAATCTCATGAAAATGGTACAATTTTCACAATTTCAGACACCCCGTCCAGAGTGGAAGCTTATGGATGCCTCACAAAAATCAGGCGTACCATTCTATATGTTGTTTTTGAATACCGCCCTGAAACCAGGGGGGGTCGCACCCAGTAGATCAAAAGTTGGGACGTATAACAAATTTGTAACATATCCAGAATCGGCTTATCAACTAGTCAATGCACTCTACAAACTTCCAAACAACACTAAAAAGAGACTAGTTCATGAGTTAGGGGATGGTACAAATTCCGTCTTGTCGAGAATAGTCAAATCAGAATCATTTTTAAATGTTAAATTACATTCCGATATCAACAAACGATACAAGTCGTCTAACCCTCACGTTAAGAAAAGACCGGTACAAAAAAGAATAACATCACAAGACAATTTAGCTCTTATTATGAGAGGTTGGGGACAAAAGGGAAGTCAAGCGGCCAATAAAAAGAAAAAAAGTTATCACCTTAAGTCTTATACACACGGAAATTTGAAGAAAGTTCCCGGACTAGAACCCTCAACTCATCTCACACCTGCGGAAATCAAACACAGTATGAAACCACCTGGCAGGATCCGTTTCGCCCCTGATCCAGTGTTTGAACCAAGGCGTGCTATCATCAAGGCACGACCTCAGAAAGCGCCTAGAAACGCCTTGGTTAGAAAGTCTTTGCAAAAGCCAAGGGTTAGATCGACACCGGCACGTTACAGAAATCCTAATATGTTGCTGTATTAAGGCAGCTTATCAGAAAGGTTATCTAAATCTTTCATAAATCGCTCAACATCTCCAACAGTTACAATATCTTGCACTGCAACATCGGCTTGTTTGATCTTCAGCTTTGCTTCTGTGTAAGCAATTGATTTCTCATCACAATTAGGTTCTAAGAATTTACAAGGGTCGTTAAATTGTGCTACATTCTTGTACTCGTAACAGGCACACGTTGCCTCTCTGTCGGAAATTTCACAAACACCCCTCACACACCCCCCCTCTTCTGGTAAAGTGACAGACTGTTCTTCTGTGATATAGTGTTCACAAACCCCCTTTGTTGGAAATCCGTGCCCCTTTGCTCTGGGGTCATTCAAGTCATACGTCTGGTAATTGCCCCCCTCTTTGTAATTCCACCCGCGGTACTTACCATTTGCGAGTTTTCCAAACCAGCAGAGACTTCCGTGTGCCTCTTTACAAACTTCTTCCCGATTGAACACAGCTTCTGTCGTAGTCGAGACTAATCTTGTTGTCAGGTCTTCACCATCAGTCTCAAATTTTGAACTGTTTTTTGGTGGATCCAGTATGTCTAACACCATATTGACATATTCGCAGTCACTGGAACTATAAGTACACTCAGTAACTTTAGGAGGTGAGTTGACGGTGCATTCATAACATTCTTTCGCATCTACGTCCCTATTTTTAGATCCACAACCCTTTTTGGAACTTTTGAATACAATGTTTTCGGAAGGATTCTTTTTCGCACACTCAATACACTTAGCGTACTTACCCCTTTGAAACAAGTAATTGTCGTATACGGGGGTTGCTCTACACACAGCAAGTCTTCTACAATGGTTCAGGCCGGGCTTCCGTGTAGACACTGGAAGTTCCTTCAATTCTGGTAAAACGTCTCCGACTGCTGATTCCGCAACCACTGGTATCATGTAAATAATACCATTATACAATAGGTAAAGTATTGTCACAAGAAACACCGTACACTCATATCCATACCGTCTGAACAGTTCAAATACAAATACTACATTGATTATCAGTAGGAAGCTATAATTCAATGATATGCTTCTGTTCACAAACAAAGACATCTCTCGCGGAATACGAAACACAACATACCACAAATAGAATATGAGAAAGAGTTTCGAGTAGAAAAACTTTTCATATTTGTTCATTGATGGATTAGGATTTTGTGCTAAACTCCTCACAAAGTCCTTCAGAGGAAATAGTGATGTTGAAAACAAAATATCACCTAGAGGGGGTGGTGAGTCGCAAGGGATACCAAAAATGGATGCCATTTGTTATAAGGTATCTTTTTTTATTTCAGAATATCGATTTGAAGGATCGCTCCTTGGAATCTCTTGTATTATGTGGAACGATAAGATCGAATGCCGATTGTGATGCACCAAGGGGTCCTGTATCATTCATATCATTTACGTATTGTACATAGTACCCTATGTTATTTATTATATTCTCAGAACACTTATTAACAACCAACTTGTTCAACTCGGTAATAGGAAGATGGTGATTGTAATTGGTTTGAAGTGTATGAATCATTACTACCTGAAGCTCATTATCTGATTGTTTTCCTATTTTGGCTTGTCCATTTGTCTTGTCGTAAACTTTCTTTATTATAAGATCTTGTAACTTTTCACGATTAGCTACACTCATAAAAAACAATATCGACGGGTCATCTTTGTTGCTTACATATCTTGAAGACTGATCTGGGATGGATATTGTTGGTAGCTGCATATTATATAACCAAATATTTTATGTGGGTAAAATCACCCAAAAAGAACATATTGTTTTAATAAGATACACTATGAGGGTAATCAAAGCAAAATCTGTGGATATTCAGAAAATAAATATTTCGTTGCCTAAATCTATCATTGACGGTGCAAGTTACACATTCAGTTTGACTTATGATTCGGATACATTGACAATTCAATTACCAAGGTGCCAGGTATTTTCGGGAGTGTATGAATCCGATGGAAAATGCTATTGTGAAATAGCCATACCGACACAAGGAGTGACCAGTGTAATATATTTCAAAATTGCAGCTCATTTGGAATACTTAATGAAAGAAAGAGGATATGATAATGTATTATTTTTGGGGCATATGAGAAAAGTTATAGATGGCTTTTCATGCCTTAGGCTTAAAATGCCACAAAATAAAACAAAAGTACTAACTGAAATAGTTGAAATGAAAGAAGGATCAGAAGAACCTGTTTCAACTGGTAGATTCATCAAGGGTTCTACAGTCGTACCCATTGTATCCATCGAACATGTATATGTTATCAATGAAACTCTCGGATTCAATTTACTTTTGAAAAAGGTTGTTATTGTATAATAGTTTTTTTATCTGTTACCATTAAAATGGAAGAAAAAAGTATTTATATTGTTTACGTTCTTCTAATTTACTCCATTGTCACGTACGTATACGGGGTTGTGACCTACTTTACTTATAAAAATACATGTTCCAACTTAAAAAACACCGGTTCTGCGGGGCAGGTCTGTGTTTCGCCCGACTCTAGAACGGCAAGGTGCTGGAATTCAGGTAGCCAGCTGAGCTGCAGCCACTGTTTATTCGGATACAAATCGGCTCAAACAGGTCATGTATGTAAGTCAAGGCATGATATTATTAAAGTTACAACCACATCAACTACACCACCAACAGTGTCAACCACACCACCGCCAACATCAACTACACCAACAGTGTCAACCACACCACCACCAGCATCAACTACACCACCAACAGTGTCAACCACACCACCGCCAACATCAACATTACCACCAACATCGTCAGAATAAATGTATCATACTAGTAAATGCAGTTTATGTTTATACATTTCTTCACAATATTGATGATCCTGGCATGGTTCTTTGCTTTAGGATCACTCGATCTTCCTCATGGATTGTATGAGAATACGTACACATATATGGTTCAACCTTACAACGCATTTAGAATAAAGTGTAATGCAGTGAATGACTTTAGAAAGGCAAAATTCAACTTTCAAAATGAAGAAAATGCTATGAATTTCGATCTTTTATTAAAAACTATAGAAAAAGAAGAAGAGGGTTTCAAAGAAACAGAAGAAAGCAAACCCCAGGTATTGCCTGAAGAACTAACAAGACTAAAAGAACTATTCACAAAATATAGTTTGAGTAATTGGGCCATAAAAGATGACCATGGATATGTATATCGCGAATGTCTTACAAAAGAGCTAAAAGATTGTACATACCCATATTGGGATATGTGGTGGCTCAGTGCAGGAATGGGACTTCTGTATTTTGCAGGAATCGCAAGCGTTATATTCAATATTCCTTTCATAAAAAAAGTTCCTATGTTATTGCTCATTTCCAATGTGTTACAGGGTGTAGGCCTTCTCACATATGAGCCAGGTTTCCCTTTTTATGCAGTTTTTATTGTTGTCATGGTGAGTATTTATTGGGGTGCGATGGAAAATAGGTACAAAAATGATTGTCAGTCTGTAATTGATTCGAAAGAAGAATGGTATGACAAGGTGCCCGCCTACGCTGTTGGTGGTTCAGTTTCATTAATGCTCGTTCAGACCGTACTGGCTGAACGCAAAATGGCGCAAGTAAAACTGGTACTCAAAAAAAGAATTAAGAAGCTAAAAAAGGAAAAAGAAATGTCCGAAAAAGAGAAATGGAAAAACTTCATGTCGGCAGGCAGTCGCTTAGACAAATTTGTTGAGAAGTCTAGTGGACAAAAGTTAGATCAACCATTGGATGTGGGCAGCAAAATTACCAGTGTGTCTAACTCAATCAAGAATCTGGAAACATTAAAAAAAAATAAAAATAAATAATGTACCCCTGGTCCGGATGAACAATTTTTGACGCGACAAATTTCTTACAATATTTTCTATTGTAAACTTAGTTATGAAACACATAACGCCTCAAGCACAAAACCACATTTTCAAAGAGAGAAGAGGTAGAAAACCGGTGGCGTTCAAAGAACGTAAGCACGGGCAAACAGGTTTTATTACATTAGATGAGTTAAAGACATTGGAAAAAAGAGGCAAAAACGCTATGGATTCTGATTCTGATAGTGATGATTATCCTCCTCTAAGTTCTGTTGATGCAGATACAACAAATGATAAAAATACTGAAAGCAATGACGAAACCTATGAAACCAATGACACATTTACTGATGGAAAAGAAACTTACAATGAAGAAGATGAAGAATTATTTGAAGAGGATGATAATAGGGTAAATAAAAAAGAAATGACTGCTGATGATAGAAATGATGATTATAAAAAAAAAGAAGAAAAAGAAGAGTTAGGGTTGAAGCAAGAAGGGTTCACTGTCAAAAAGATTCTGAAAAAAAAACCAAAGAAATTAAGTTTTACAATGAACTATGAAGAAATTGATGATGAATGGTAAATTTAAAAGAAGTATAAGTGTGCTCCGTATGATCGTTGTTCACACCTACAAATACAGGAAGATATGTATTATAAAGAGTGTGATCCAATACATCGTATTAAAAAAAGATCATTTAAAATTAGTAAATGAGTAACACATACATACCTGTGAAGAAGAATAATGACGAGTGTTACACACAAGATGTTTCAGTCTATCCCATACTCAAATTCATACCAGAAAACGCTATTGTTTGGTGTCCATTTGATAAACATGATAGCAATTTTGTGAAACTCATAAGTAAAAAGAATAAAGTAATATACTCTCACATAGATACTGATCAGGATTTTCTCAATTGGGAACCTGATGAACATTGGGATATTATAATTAGCAATCCACCGTTCACAAACAAAAAGAAATTCTTTGAGCGTGCTTTACGTTTCAACAAACCATTTGCATTAATTATGTCAAACACGTGGCTAAACGACAGTGCGCCTCATAGAGTATTTTATGAAAAAGACCTACAATTGCTAATGTTTGATCGCAGAATGAAGTTCAATATGCCAGATGAATCTCATTTAATCGGAAAGCGAAAAGATCTCATTTCTTTTTCCAGTAGTTACTTTTGTTGGAATTTTCTTCCAAAACAAATTATAATGGATACTATACCAAAACGGCTGACTTAAAAAGACTAAAATAAGTTGTATAATAAATGCATTTCTATTCAAAGGTATATGAAACAAAAGAAAGCAAGGAGTTGTTTGATTTCCTAAATCAAATAGAAATAGAATATCACAAGAAATACACTAGATACAATAAAGAATTCAAAGTGCCAAGAGGGCAAGCCTCATTCACATATGACGAATATGTACATTATAATTACCCTGCTGCAGGAGGTTCTCCACCAAATTATATAATGAATGCTCAATTGAGAAAAATAACAGAGAAAGTCAACAAAATCCTATCAACTAATTTCAATACAATTCTTTTGAACAAATATGTTGATGGAGATGATTGTATAGGATTTCACAGAGATAACCAAATAGGGTGGGCTCCGGGAAGTGGATTCGCAACTCTTGCATTTGGAGTTGCTCGTGACTTTCAAATTAAGTGCGATGCAACTAAAGAATTGACAACGATACTTCACGAACCAGGATACGTTATCTACATGCCCGACCCCATGAACTCTAAACATACACACTCAGTTCCAAAACGCAGGAGTCTTCGCGAATGTCGTATATCGCTCACGTTCCGAGAGATCACCACCACCACACCTGCCAGCACCCCACCCGCCGCCGCCACGTTGCGCAAGAAGGCGAAGAAGACCTCCTAAGCCGCAGGGGGGGACACGGTCGCCCTGAATGCCTGGATGACCCGCGCCATGCGCTCCTCCTCGGTCCCCTCATTCCCGCCATGCTGGTTCGCGTAGCGGAACAGGAAGCGCAAGAAGAGGGGGTAGACCCGCCCCGAGTAGTAGGGACCAAGCGCATGCTTCATCTTCGCGCGCGCCCCCTTGGTCGAGGAGCCGTCCTTGATCCACTTCACGAAGTCGCGCAGGTCAGTGAGGCCGACATCTTTGAAGAGGCCCTTTCCCAAGAAGGTGACCAGGGAGGTGGTGCAGTGGTTGTACACACTCGTGCCGGGCTGATTGATTCTCGTGACGGCGTTCTCCGTTTTGCCCTCGTAGCTATCGTGGGTCATCCAATCCGGCTTGGGGGACGATAATTCCAGGATGCTCTTGCCCTCCTCCCAGAAGAGCTTCAAGACCTGGCCGGACTGCAAGAGCTCCTGGTGGCTCAGGACGTTCAGCTGCTGAACCTGGCCCTTAGCCTTAGCTTCAGCCTTACCCTTGCCATTGCCCTTAGCCGCAGCCGGAACGGGAGCCGCAGCCGGAACGGGAGCCGCAGCCGGAACGGGAGCCGCAGCCGGAACGGGAGCCGCAGCCGCCACGACGTCAGGCTGGATGGTATCGAGATCCGCGAAGGCATCGTCAACAATCTGCTCCTCCTCGTCACCACCGGTGGCCATGTCGTAAAGCCCTTGAAGGGGAATGTGGCCTTCCTCATCATCCGCATCCGGAGCCGGAGACGGAGCCAAAGAGGAAGCCGCACCTGAAGAGAAAGCCGCAGCAGGGAGCGGGACCATGTCCTCCATGTCGTCGACGGAGTGGTAGGTGTAGCGGTAGTCCTTGAAGTGCTGCGTCAGCTCCTGGAGAGCGCCCGGGAACAGGACCTTGTCGCCCTCTTCCCTGTCCACATTCGACAGGTTTATCATGCGGAAGGCCTGAAACATGTTCGGGTCGTCCTCGGCCCCATCCTCCTTCAGCGCCATTGGGGGAGCATACATGAAAAGGAGGGTGCCGCCGCAGGCCGCGTGGAGCTTGGTCATCCGCTTGACCGCGGCCTCCATCTCCCGCTTCATGCCGTGCCACAACACCTTCTTCTCATCGGAGGTGAGCTTGACATCATCGTACACCTTATGCATGACGGCCTGGAATCCCGACGCCCATTTCACTCGCTGCTCCTCAGCCCTGTTCTGGAAGTACTCCATGGCTTCCTGCTCCTGCTCATAATGATGCTCCTCAATAGAGTGGCAGGAGCGCTTCGAAGCGCGCGGCTTCTTCTCCTCCTCGGACGCGGCCTCGGTCATGAACCAGTCGGGGTCTTTTTCCATGGCGGGCGCCTTTCTGGACACGGTCGGGGTTTGACCACAGTGGGTGGGAAAGGGGTGCTCGCTTTCGGAAGTGCTTGCTTCGTGATGCGTGGTCTTGGGGTCCGCATGTGTACCCCACGACCACAAGGGAAAGTAACCGTCAGTTGGGGTGTCGGGACGTCCCTTGTGGTCGGGTTACACATGTGTAACCCAACTCAAACCGAGCGACCACGCGACCACGCTTTGCTCGCGCGCGGCCATGCAGACCATGGCGGGGGACTACGTGGCGCTCCGGGTCCTCACTCACCTCTCTGGCGTGCCTGTCAACTTCGGGTCTGATCCCTCGCTCCTCCGCAAAGCGTTCTTGCTGAGCTCTCTCCGCGTCCACCCGGACAAACACGATGCTGACAACAAGGTTGTCGCCGAACAATCCTTTATGGTGGTGAAGAAACTGCACGAACGCATGCTCGATAAACTCAACAAGCAGCCGGGTTCGACCGACTTCTCGGCCTTCCGAAACAATCAGTTTTGGGTTCAGGAGAAGGCAGACCTTCAGGGCAACTACTTGAAGATTCTGTCCGATGCCATTTCTTTGGCGCTTCAAGATGCTAACTTGCATCAGCTTGCTGCGGCCCCCGCTCCGGCTCCGCCTCCGCCCGCTCCGGCTCCGGCTTTCGCCAACAAGAAGAAGCGCAAGGCGGACTTCTCTTCGGCTCCCGCTCCTGCGGCTCCGGCTCCGGCTCCGGCTCCGGCTCCGGCTCCGGCTCCGGCTCCGGCTCCGGCTCCGGCTCCGGCTCCGGCTCCGGCTCCGGCTCCGGCTCCGGCTCCGGCTCCGGCTCCGGCTCCGGCTCC
>Ga0209716_1000646_pt1 | contig 31402 bp, 31 predicted proteins | sample COGITO_mtgs_1205_FD_184811 | JGI IMG/M metagenome (GOLD analysis project Ga0209716, IMG submission 184811) | Pelagic marine microbial communities from North Sea - COGITO_mtgs_120531 (SPAdes) (version 2) | ecosystem: Environmental > Aquatic > Marine > Epipelagic ...
AATATAAACCGTACACATTTTTATAAAATAAGAAAAGCTAAAATCATAAGATTTTAGCTTTTTAGTCGGGGTGGCAGGATTCGAACCTGCGACCTTCACGCTTTTAGCGTGACGCGATTTCGTTTAAATATCTTTTGGCACCTCTTTTTTTGATTTTCTTTTCGAGTAATAAAGCTTCAGATTTTGAATTCAATTTTAGTTGATAAATGATATTCCAATCTTTTGTTTTAGCAGTAAATCCTTTGTGATTGTATAAATGTTCTTTGAGTCTTTCTTTGATATTTTTACTTGAGTACCCGACATAATACTTTTGTAATTGTTCAGAAAAAAGAATATAAACCGTGCACATTTTTATAAAATAAGAAAAGCTAAAATCATAAGATTTTAGCTTTTTAGTCGGGGTGGCAGGATTCGAACCTGCGACCTTCACGCTTTTAGCGTGACGCGATTTCGTTTAAAAATCTTTTCAGCTTTTTTTGTCGGGGTGGCAGGATTCGAACCTGCGACCTCCTCGTCCCAAACGAGGCGCGATGACCGGGCTACGCTACACCCCGAAAATGATTCCTCATTTAAGGACTGCAAATATACATTCTTTTTATAAAATAACAATTAATTCAGTTGTTATTATAGATTCCTTCAAGTTCATTGATTTGAATTATATTTTCATTATTAAAACTTATAAACATTGGTTTTACTTGGGTCTAAAAATTGATACATTTACGCCATTAAAAAGAATGATATTATGTCTGAAAATATAGAAAAAATAAAATGTCTCATCATTGGTTCTGGACCTGCTGGTTATACCGCTGCAATCTATGCTGCAAGAGCAGATATGAAACCTGTTATGTATACAGGAATGCAAATGGGAGGTCAATTAACAACTACTACAGAAGTAGATAATTTTCCTGGATATGCAGAGGGTACTGATGGAACTGCAATGATGGAAGATTTGAAAAAACAAGCAGAGCGTTTTGGAACTGAAGTTCGTTTTGGTTTGGTTACCAAGGTGGATCTAAGTGATGAAATAGGTGGAATACATAAAGTTATTGTTGATGAATCGAAGCATATTGAGGCTGAAACTATAATCATTTCTACAGGAGCAACTGCAAAATATTTAGGCTTAGAAAGTGAACAGCGTTTGATTGGTGGAGGAGTTTCTGCCTGTGCAACCTGTGATGGTTTTTTCTATAAAGGTCAAGATGTTGTTGTTGTAGGAGCAGGAGATACTGCAGCAGAAGAAGCAACGTATTTGTCTAATATTTGTAGTAAGGTTACGGTATTGGTCCGAAAAGATTTTATGAGAGCTTCTAAAGCAATGCAACACAGAGTCAATAAAACACCAAATATTGAAGTATTATACAACACAGAGATTGAAGAAGTTTTAGGAAGTAATGTTGTTGAAGGCGTGAGAGCGATCAATAACCAAACAAAAGAGACACATGATATTCCTGTAACTGGAGTATTTATTGCGATTGGGCATACGCCAAACTCAAATTTATTTAAAGGTGTTTTAGAGATGGATGAAACGGGGTATTTAATCACAGAGGGAAAGACCACTAAAACAAATTTACCTGGTGTTTTTGCTGCCGGTGATATCCAAGATAAAGAATACAGACAAGCGGTAACTGCTGCGGGAACTGGTTGCATGGCAGCACTAGATGCAGAGCGATATTTAGGTGCTTTAGCGTAAAATATTACTAACCTTACTTGCATTAAAAAAGAGCGTACATTTTTGTACGCTCTTTTTTAATATGAATGGTATTGTATTGAAAACTTAGACTTCAGTAGCAGCTTTCATTGATTTTCTGTACGTAAAAGAGTTGAAAATATTTCTTTTCCCAAAATTATTCATAGATTTTGCATTTATAAATTTCCCAAAAAGTATTTTACTAACCCCAAAGTATTCATATGTATTACCGTCTGTAAAAGTTACTTCTAGTAACATACTTTTATGATGCCAATCTGCCACTTGAAATTCTGAAATAGTAGTTTTGTAAGCTTCTAAATTAGCTTCTTTAGTTTCTGGAGCAATGCTAACTAAAAAGTGATACCCATCTATAATTTGAGTACTCATAACATCTGCTTCATCCTTTTTCTCTTGGTCTTGAAATTTATCCGGATGCCATTCTTTTACCAAGCCTCTGTAGGTCTTTTTTAATTCTTTTAAATTAATAGGGCCTTCCACTTTAAAAAGTTTTTTGTACTGTTTTATACGCTTCATTTAGATTGTTTTCAAATTGCGTGCAAAAGTATTGATATTAAATGAATTGTGATATAAAAATCAGTTATATGTTACAATCCCAATAACGTCCTTTCTTGCGTATCTGTAACTCTTTTTTTATTCCAATACGCAGCTTGTATTGTTTTAATTTTAGTAGCTTCTGAAGTATTTTCTTTTCCATTTTTGGTAAATGTCTCTTTCCAATTCTCAATTGTAAAAGGAAATTTTTTGGTTGCCTTTATAATTAGTTCTCTTTTTAGTGATGGATAGTAAATAGAATACGTGATGAAATCACCTTCTTCTTTTAGACTTGCATTTGCCTGATATGCCGCTATCTTTTGATGATTTAATGCTAAAAATTCAAAAGACGGAATGCTGTTGAAATTTCCTGTAGGTAATTTTTTTGGATTGATGCGGAGTAAGTTCCAAAGATCATTTTCTAAGATGTTTTTTGTCAACACGATTTTTTTATCTGCATTCGTTTCAAAATAGGAGCGAAAATCAATTTCAAATTGTGCTCTGTTATTTAACTGTACAAAAGTGTTACCACACCATTCTTGCGATGAAAAAGAAATTTTAATTGCTTTTTGTGAGGTGTAAATAGGAGTGAAGGTACTTGTCATTAGTGAATATGGATAGATTCCGGTAACAAATTTTTTAGTACTATTGAGTTTTAAAATTGAAATGTTATGCTCATCTTGATTATCTGCTTTTACTTGTTTATTTGGTAAAAATTCTTCAGTGACAAAAATATTGACAGCAGTTCCTTGGTGGATTTGTCCATACCTGCTTTGAGTTAATGCATAAGAAGTAATTTCTGCCTTACCGGTATTCCAATAGGTGTTAAATTTTGGATGTTTTTGAACACTTACAGTAGTGTCTTTTTTTTCTATTGGATATGTTGTTTTCTCTTCTGGCTTATTGCAAAAAAGGAATAAAAAACTCATTAGAATATAATAAACGGATTTCATAAGATCTATTTTACTTACTAAATTAGGATAATTTTATAAAAAGGGATCTTATAACAGTAGATACCTCCTCAATAAAAAAGAGACCATCCTGAGAATGATCTCTTTTAAACATGCTACTAACTAAATTTTAAACTTACCATAGGTTGTAAATTTTTTATTTTTTAAAAGCAGTATTTATTTTCTGCTTTTAATTTCTCAGCAATTAGATTTCGCAATTCTATTACATTAGGATAATTAGCATACTTGGTAAAACGCTTTAGACCCATTAATAGCATACGTTGTTCATCACCCTCCGAAAAAGAGACAATACCTTCTCTACCGTTTTTTATAACGATATCAACAGCATTGTATAGATACAGTCTTGCCATAGCGATTTGTCCTTCTTGTGCATCTTCTCCAAAACGTTTCGTATTTTTTTCTGCACGCAATAGGGTAGATTCTGCCATATACACCTCATTTAAAATATTAGCAGCTGCCAATAATAGTTGTTGGTGTTTTTCTAAATCAGGTCCAAATTTTTGAATTGCAGCTCCTGCAACCATTAAGAAAACCTTTTTTAATTTCGAAATCATTTCTTTTTCTTCGGCAAATAATTCAGAATAATCAGGGGTGTCAAAGGAAGGGATTCCCATTAACTCTTCTCCCACTGCCGTTGCAGGCCCAAGTAAATCTACATGACCTTTCATTGCTTTCTTTATCAACATTCCAACGGAAAGCATTTTATTAATTTCATTGGTTCCCTCGTAAATTCTAGAAATTCTAGAATCTCTCCATGCAGCTTCCATCGGTGTTTCTTCTGAAAATCCCATCCCTCCAAAGATTTGAATCCCTTCATCAGCACAGGCCTGAATATCTTCCGATACGGTTACTTTTAAAATAGAACATTCAATAGCATATTCTTCAACTCCTTTTAGTTCTGCTTCACTATGAGTATTTCCATTAGCAAGACGTTGATTAATTCGGTCTTCTATGTCTCTAGCAGCTCTATAACTGGCAGCTTCTCCGGCATAAGTGTTGGTTGCCATTTCTGCTAATTTTGATTTAATGGCTCCAAAATCTGCAATAGGAGTTTTGAATTGTCTGCGTTCTGTTGCATATTTTAAAGCAGTTTCAGTAACTCTTCTTTGAGAGTCAATACAGGCTGCAGCTAGTTTAATACGTCCAACATTTAATGCGTTTACAGCAATTTTGAAACCACCACCACGCACTGATAGCATATTTTCTATCGGAACAACAGTATCATTAAAAAATACTTGACGTGTAGAACTTGCACGAATTCCTAATTTGTGTTCTTCTTCCCCCAAGGTGATTCCATTTGGGCTAGCTCCGTCGTATTCAACAATAAAACCTGTAATGTTTTTATCGTCTTCAATGCGAGCAAAAACAATCATCAAATTACAAAACCCAGCATTTGAAATCCACATTTTTTGACCATTGATCTTATAAGACTTTCCATCTTCAGAGAGTGTAGCTGCTGTTTTTCCGGAGTTTGCATCAGAACCAGCACCTGGTTCTGTTAAACAATAAGCACCCATCCATTCTCCACTTGCTAATTTTGGAACATATTTTTGCTTTTGCGCATCTGTTCCATACAAGGTTATCGGCATCGTTCCAATACCGGTATGCGCTCCAAAAGCAGTGCTTAATGAACCATTTCCACTAGAAATATATTCACAAGTGATCATCGTAGAAACAAAACCCATTCCCATCCCACCATATTCTTCAGGAACTGCTACACCAAGAAAACCAAGTTCACCGGCTTTTTTCATTACTTCCTCGGTAAGCTTGTAATCTTTTGCTTCAAAACGTTCTCTATGCGCTACAATTTCCCGGTCGTTAAATTCTTTAACGGCATCTCGCATCATGATTTGCTCTTCCGAAAAATCTTCTGGAGTAAATACATCTTCACATTTAGATTCTTTTACTAAGAATTGTCCTCCTCTTAAAATGTCTTTTTCTAGTGTTTTCATTTTCTATGTTATTTACCTTATTGTTTACTTTAAAAATTCGAATATACCTGCAGCTCCTTGACCTGTTCCTACACACATGGTTACCAAACCATATTTGTTTTTCATATTTCTCTTTCTCATTTCATCAAATAATTGAACAGAAAGTTTGGCTCCTGTACACCCCAATGGATGACCTAGTGCAATGGCTCCACCATTTACATTTATGATATCTTGGTTTAAACCCAATTCACGAATTACCGCCAGAGATTGGGAGGCAAATGCTTCGTTTAATTCAATTAGATCGATATCATTTTGTTGCAAACCAGCTTGTTTTAGTGCTTTGGGTATCGCTGCAACAGGACCTATTCCCATAATTCTTGGTTCTACTCCAGCAGCAGCATAGTTTACCATCCTAGCGATAGGCTCAATGTTTAATTCTTTGACCATGTCTTCACTCATGACCATTACAAAAGCTGCTCCATCACTCATTTGAGAGGAGTTTCCAGCAGTAACGCTTCCGCCAGCAGCAAAAACTGCACGTAATTTAGCCAAAGCTTCTTTACTGGTTCCGGCTCTTGGTCCTTCATCTTTTGTAACGGTGTAGCTTTTGGTAGCCTTCTTTCCGTTTGCATCTAAGTAGGTTTGCTCTACAGTAATGGGTGCAATTTGGTCTTGAAAACGATTTTCAGCTTGAGCTTTTAGGGCTTTCATATGAGAATGATAGGCAAACTCATCTTGATCTTCTCTAGATACTTTAAATTGGTTTGCTACTGCTTCTGCAGTATTTCCCATTCCCCAGTAATAATCTTCATGTCCTGCCTTGACAGTATTGTAATTTAATTCTGGTTTGTACCCTGTCATAGGAACTGCGCTCATGCTTTCCGCTCCACCAGCAATGATACATTCAGCCATTCCGGCTTGTATTTTAGCAGTTGCCATGGCAATAGTCTCCACCCCAGAGGAACAAAATCTGTTAACGGTAACCCCAGGAACATCTACACTTTTCAACCCCATTAAAGAGATTAAACGTGCCATGTTTAGCCCCTGAGATCCTTCTGGCATCGCATTTCCAACAATGACATCATCAATGCGTTTTACGTCTAATTGAGGAATCTCTTTCATCATATGCTGAACGGTTTCAGCAGCCAATTCATCGGTTCTTTTAAATCTAAACAATCCCTTTGGAGCTTTCCCCACGGCTGTTCTATATCCTTTTACTATATATGCTGTTTTCATTTTGTTAGTTTCTTAATGGTTTACCAGTTTTTAACATGTGCTGAATACGTTCTAAAGTTTTACGTTCTGTTGTCAAACTTAAAAATGCTTCACGTTCTATATCTAAAAGATACTGTTCAGTAACTTTGGTAGGTTCTGATAAATCTCCTCCTGCCATTACATAAGCAAGTTTGTTAGCGATTTTTTTGTCGTGTTCCGAAATGTAATGACTTGCTTCCATAGAATCCGTTCCTACTAAGAACATTCCCAAAGCTTGTTTACCTAATACCAATACATCCTTGCGAGCTGATGGCTGAGTATACCCTGCTTCTGCCATGAGTAAAGCGTGTTGTTTTGCTTGCGCAATTTGTCTTTCTTTATTGATAACAATGACATCTTTGCCTTTTTGAAGCAATCCTAAATCGAACGCTTCATAACCGGATGTTGCTACTTTTGCCATTCCAATGGTTAAGAAGTGTTCTTGTAATACATTTAACTGAACATCTCCTTTATGGAATAAATCAGATGCTCTAAGAGCCATCTCTTTAGAGCCACCTCCACCAGGAATCACACCAACTCCAAATTCTACCAATCCCATGTAAGTTTCAGCAGCTGCCACCACTTTGTCTGCATGTAAAGAAATTTCACAACCACCTCCTAGGGCCATTCCGTGAGGAGCAGCTATGGTTGGAATTGAAGAATAACGCATGCGCATCATGGTGTCTTGAAAATATTTGATGGCATAATTTAGCTCATCATATTCTTGTTCAACAGCCATCATGAAAATCATTCCGATGTTGGCTCCTACCGAAAAGTTAGCGGCCTGATTTCCAACAACGAGTCCTTGGTAATTGGTTTCGGCTAAATCTATTGCTTTATTGATCCCAGTTAAAACATCTGCTCCAATAGTATTCATTTTAGATTGAAACTCTAAATTTAAAATACCATCGCCAATATCTTGAATCACAGCGCCAGAATTTTTCCAAACTTCATTGGTTTTTCTGATGTTATCTAAAATAATAAAGGAATCTTGTCCTGGTTTTTTAAGATGTGATTTCGCAGGTATGTCGTAATAGAATGTAGCCCCTTCTTTAACAGAATAAAAAGAAGTTTCTCCATTTGCTAACATTTCTGTTACCCAAGTCGCAGGTTCTTTCCCTTCAGCTTTCATCATCTCAACTCCTTTGGCAACACCAATGGCATCCCAGATTTGAAAAGGACCCTGTTCCCATCCAAAACCAGCTCTTAGCCCATCGTCAATTCGATAGAGTTCATCAGAAATTTCTGGAATTCTATTTTGAACATACGCAAACATCGCTGCAAAACTTTTTCTGTAAAATTCACCCGCTTTATCTTTTCCTGCAACCAATACTTTAAACCGATCAGCAACGTGATCAATCTTTTTTGTTTGTTCTAAGGTTTCGAATTTTGCTGATTTTTTCGCTCTGTATTCTAGGGTATTTAAGTCCAGTGATAAAATTTCTTTTTTACCATTGGCATTTTTAGTCATTTTATAAAAACCTTGTTTGGTTTTACTTCCTAACCAATTGTTCTCCATCATGGTGTTGACAAAATCTGGAATGACAAATTGATCTCTCATTTCATCATTTGGACAGTTGTCTTTCACTCCATTGGCGGTATGAACCAACGTGTCTAACCCCACCACATCAATAGTTCTAAAGGTAGCAGATTTGGGTCTGCCGATAACGGGACCTGTTAATTTATCAACTTCTTCAATAGTTAACCCCATTTCTTTTACTACATGAAACAGACTCATGATTCCAAAAATTCCAATTCTATTTCCAATAAATGCAGGGGTATCTTTGGCTAAAACAGTTGTTTTTCCTAAAAATTTATCCCCATACATCATTAAGAAGTCGGTAACCTCTTGCGTACATTTTGGACCAGGGACCACTTCAAATAATTTTAAATATCTCGGTGGATTGAAAAAGTGAGTGACTGCAAAGTTTTTTTGAAAATCTTCGCTTCTTCCTTCATTCATAAATTTAATAGGAATACCAGAGGTATTTGAAGTAATTAAAGTTCCTGGAGTTCTATATTTTTCAATTTTCTCAAAAACTTGTTGTTTGATGTCTAGACGTTCTACAACAACTTCCATTACCCAATCTACTTCTTTAATCTTATGCAGATCATCTTCAATATTTCCTGTGGTAATTCTATCAGCAAATTTTTGAGAGTAAATAGGAGAGGGTTTTGATTTTAATGAAGTCATTAATGCTTCATTGACCAATCTATTTCTAACAATACTACTTTCTAGGGTAAGTCCTTTTGCTTTTTCTTTATCATTCAGTGCTCTTGGAACAATATCCAATAAAAGCACTTCAACTCCGATATTTGCAAAATGACATGCAATTCCACTTCCCATAATTCCAGAGCCAACGATTGCTACTTTTTTAATTCTTCTTGTCATTCGTTTAGTTTGTTTTTACTGATTCAGTAACCATATTTTCATAGATGTCTTTGTCTGAAATCATTTTATTTATTATTGATGTCACTTTAAAAAAATTCTCTAATTCTTTTTCAGAAAGATGGTTTTTAATAGTTTCATTAAATTGAATTACATGGCCTTTAGAAATTTTTCGCATTTCTTTACCATAGTTGGTCAATTTAATGATAACACTTCTCCCATCATTGGGGTTTTTCTCTCTGCAAATAGCACCTTTATCTTCCATTGTTTTTAATATTCTTGAAAGACTGGTGGGTTCCATTCCCATTGAAGGTCCCAGTGCTGTGGATTGTGTTCCTTTTTTTGTGTCAATGTTAAGCAAAACAAAAGCTGTAGCCATGGTGCTATCGTGCTTCGCTGCTTGCTCATTATACATCTTTGCAACCGCTTGCCAGGTTGCTCTTAGTTCATGATCGATCGATTTGTGTTTCTCCATTGGATCAAATATAGGTAAATTTATTATGCGTGCATAATAAATAATAAAAAAGTTATGCATGCATAGTAAATTTAACACAACAATCCCTGAAGCTTTGTGTTTTTTTAATTTTAATGTATCATAAATTATGTAGATTTGAAACTAGATTAGACAGAAGTATAAAGATCAAACTTAATGAGGAATTTATTAGAAGTAAAGAATGTTGTAAAAACGTATGGAGATTTTACTGCATTAAATAACGTTTCATTAAACATACCAAAAGAAAGTGTTTTTGGGTTGTTGGGACCAAACGGAGCAGGAAAAACATCTCTAATCAGAATAATTAACCAAATTACATTGCCAGACAGTGGTTTGATACTGTTGGATGGAGAGGCGCTAGCTCCAAAACACATTGCACATATTGGCTATTTACCGGAGGAGCGTGGTTTGTATAAATCTATGAAAGTTGGTGAGCAAGCGTTGTATTTGGCACAATTGAAAGGAATGAGTAAACACGAAGCAAAAAAACGCTTAAAATATTGGTTTGAAAAATTTGATATCGCTGCTTGGTGGGATAAAAAAATTGAAGAATTATCTAAAGGGATGGCACAAAAAGTACAATTCATTGTGACTGTATTGCACCAACCAAAATTATTAATATTTGATGAACCATTTTCGGGTTTTGATCCTATAAATGCCCAGTTAATTGCCAAAGAAATTTTACAGTTACGTCATGAAGGAGCCACCATTATTTTTTCAACACATCGAATGGAATCTGTTGAGGAAATGTGCGATGAAATTGCGTTGATCGATAAATCAAATAAAATTTTAGATGGAAAGTTAGATGATATAAAACGTACCTTTAAAACCAATACGTTTCAAATTGGATTAAAAACAAGTAATGCAAAAGAGGTAACATTTGAATTGAAACAGAATTTTGAGGTATCTCCCTCAAATTTTAAATTACTAAACGATAGTTTAACTTTAAACGTAAAATTGCCGAAAGGAAACACTGCAAATGATTTACTGTCTTTTTTAACAAGAAGAGGAGAGGTGCAGCATTTCGTAGAATTAATTCCAACCGCGAACGATATTTTTATTCAGGCAGTCCAAAAAAACAGTTAAATGATGAACAAATTAAAACTAATTATTCATAGAGAATTTATTGCGAAGGTTCGCAACAAGTCATTTATTGTCATGACCTTTCTAAGTCCCTTAATTATGGTGGGCATGGGTGCTTTGATTTATTTTTTAATGCAAAAGAATGATGAAAAAGTAAAAAAAATAGTATTTGTCGACCATTCTGGGTTATTTTCCACAGAAGATTTTAAGGACACTAAAACAATTCATTATACAGATTACACCGCCTTGGGAATTGAAGAAACAAAGAAAAAAGTTGAAGCAGGGAGTTATTATGGAGCCCTATTTATTCCGAAGCAAGACAGTTTAGAATTGTTAGCACAATCGATTGAATTTTATTCCAAAGATTCTCCAGGAATGTCATTAATGAATTCCCTGGAAAATAAGATATCCTCTAAAATCAGAAACGAAAAGCTCAATAATTTTGGCATTGACCTGGCAAAAATTAAAGCCTCTAAAATTAAAACATCGATAAAAATGTTCGATTTTTCAGGGGAAGAGTCCTCAAAATTAATCAATGAGTTAAAAATAGGTTTTGGTTTTATTGCGGGTTATTTATTAATGATGTTTGTAATGATCTACGGAACATCGGTAATGAGAAGTGTTATTGAAGAAAAGACAAGTAGGATTATTGAGATTATTGTTTCTTCTGTAAAACCTTTCCAACTTATGATGGGTAAAATCTTAGGAAATGCTGCTGCAGGATTGTTACAATTCTTTATTTGGGGCGTCTTAATTTTTGCAATCTTAACCGTTGCTTCCACTATTTTTGGAGTAGATATTCTAGAAATGCAATCAGCAGGAATTTCATCAGAACAAATGGAAACCATAAAAGATAGAGCTGTAGGAGATAAAAGCATGCTTATTATTCAGGAAATTTTACAGCTTCCTATTTTAAAAATGTTTGTCTTGTTTATTTTTTATTTCTTGGGAGGTTTTATGCTTTATAGTTCTTTATTTGCTGCAATTGGAGCCGCAGTAGATAATGAAACAGATACACAGCAGTTTATGTTGCCGATAATGCTGCCTTTAATTTTAGGAGTGTATGTTGGTTTTGCAACGGTTATTAATGATCCACACGGATCTATAGCCGTCTTGTTTTCACACATTCCATTTACATCGCCAATCGTTATGTTGATGAGGGTTCCCTTTGGAGTTTCTTGGTATGAAATCGCTATTTCTATGGCGTCCTTACTGATCACATTTGTCTGTATGGTGTGGTTGGCTGCTAAAATTTACAGAGTAGGTATCTTAATGTATGGTAAAAAACCCACCTACAAAGATTTGTACAGATGGTTAAAATATAAAAGCTAGTATCCATGAAAAAATTAAAAGAGATTTTAAGTTACTCCATAAACATCACAGATGATATACATCTTGATGTAAAAACAATTTTGTTTGTAATCCTTGTTTTTTTCTTAACAAGCTTATTTTTAAAACTCTTCAAAAAGATTGTCAATAGAAAATTAGATGAAGAAAATAAAGGGAAGTTCAAAGCGGTATTTTCATTTATAAAATACTTTGTTTATTCTATCGTATTCATTATCGCGCTTGAGTCTTCAGGAATAAAACTCAGTGTATTGTTGGCGGGATCAGCTGCTTTATTGGTGGGGATTGGATTGGGGTTGCAAACCTTATTTCAAGACATCATGTCTGGTATTTTTATTTTGGTTGATAAATCACTCCATGTAAATGACATTATTGAAATAGAGGGTAAGGTTGGTAAAGTAGAGGAGATTAGATTAAGAACGACTAGAACGGTTACCATAGATAACAAGGTTTTAATCATCCCAAATCATAAGTTTTTAACAAGTAGTTTGTTTAATTGGACTCAAAACGGAACCCAAACCACCGAAGGAATTCAATTAAGTGTTTCTTATGGTTCTGATTTAGAGTTGGTAAAATCTGTATTAATTGGGGTTGCAGAAGCACATCCCAAGGTGTTAAAATCCATGACTCCAAAAGTACTGCTAACAGATTTTGGAGAGAGTTCATTACAATTTAAACTGTTGTTTGTGATCAATAATAGTTATGAGCATGTATCTATAAAAAGTGATTTGCGTTTTGCTATAGATAAAAAATTTAGAGAACATAACATTACAATTCCTTTTCCACAGAAGAATATTCATCTTATAAATCCAACAAAATAAATATGTCTAAAATATTAATCATAGAAGATGAAGCTGCGATCAGAAGAGTTTTAAATAAAATTATTTCAGAAGAAAACGAATCGTACCATGTAGAAGAAGCTGCAGACGGATTGGCTGGATTAGAAATGATTAAAAATAATGACTATGATTTGGTTTTATGTGATATTAAAATGCCAAAAATGGACGGTGTTGAGGTCTTAGAAAAAACGAAGAAAATGAAGCCTGAAGTTCCCATTGTGATGATTTCTGGTCATGGAGACATAGATACTGCTATTCAAACGATGCGTTTGGGGGCTTTTGACTATATATCCAAACCACCCGACTTAAACAGACTTTTAAATACGGTAAGAAATGCTTTGGATAAAAAGGTATTGCTGGTAGAAAATAAAAGATTGAAGAAAAAAGTGGGTGAGAGCTACCAGATGATTGGTCAAAGCAAAGCAATTGTTCAGATAAAAAATATCATTGATAAGGTAGCTGCTACAGATGCAAGAGTGTTAATCACAGGAGGGAATGGAACAGGGAAAGAATTAGTGGCGCATTGGTTGCATGAAAAATCGGACAGAGTAAAGGCTCCCATGATAGAAGTAAATTGTGCCGCAATTCCTTCAGAACTGATTGAAAGTGAATTGTTTGGACATGTAAAAGGTTCTTTTACAGGGGCTAATAAAGACAGGGCAGGAAAGTTCGAGTCTGCCAATGGAGGAACTATTTTTCTCGATGAAATTGGCGATATGAGTTTGTCTGCGCAAGCAAAAGTTTTAAGAGCTTTGCAAGAAAGTAGGATTTCTCGGGTTGGTTCTGACAAAGATATTAAGGTCAATGTAAGAGTCATTGCTGCGACCAATAAAAATCTAAAGGAAGAAATTGCCGAAGGCAGGTTTCGAGAAGATTTGTATCATCGATTAGCGGTGATCCTTATCAAAGTTCCTGCATTAAATGACAGAAGAGAAGATATTCCATTGCTAGTAGACTTTTTTACAAAAAAAATAGCGGAAGAACAGGGTACTCCCAAAAAAGAATTTTCAACAGAATCCATTCAGTTATTACAGGAGTATGACTGGACTGGTAATATTCGCGAATTGCGAAATATTGTAGAGCGATTAATTATTTTGGGAGAAAAAACAGTTTCTAAAAACGATGTAGCGCTCTTTACCTCAAAATAAGAGCCCTATGTTCTTATTTACCTCATAAAACCCCCATTTCATCTAAATACATATTTTTTACTTCTGTTCATTGTTTTTCATACGTACTTTTAATGATGAATGAGAGCAAAAGCTCTTGTTACACAGGAAACAGCAACCTATAATAGTGGAGGGTTGTTTTTTGTGAAAGCCTTTGGCTCGAAATTAAAAAGAAATATAAATCCGCTTGATGATTTATAAAAGAGAAACGGTAGCATATATAACTAAACTTCCGTTTATCCCCTCAAAAAGGAGTGATAAGCAGATAAAAGTTCTGCATATAAACAAGTTAGGCGCAATGCAACCTATTCAAATCGAGCTGCATTAGATAAATAAAGAATATTATGAAACTGAAAGCTATACTAAGCATTTTCCTTTTAACCGCAATTTATAATCTTAGCTTTTGTCAAGTACCAATTATTACACAATCCGATTACTTTCAGCTGGGAGGTGAATATTTAAGAATAAACAAATTCGATATTGAATTAAATTCAGTCTCTATAGGTTCTTCAGGAACCAATATTACATGGGATTTTTCAACAATAGACTTTGGGCATCCATCTGTGATTTTTGACACAATTTCATGCATATTACCAAATGGTACTCCTTTCTTTAACGAGCCCGGGGTAAGCTATGACCTCTCTAACTATTGTTTACGCAGAGACACTGAAACATTCTCACCAGGAGATGATACGTATTTCTATTATAGACTTGAAAATGACTCACTTAATTTCATTGGCGATTGGGCAGATAATGGCGTTTCTGAAAAATGGTTTTATTCTTTCTCTAATCTGAGAACAGATTTAATATTTCCCTTCACATATAATGACAGCCATATAGATACCTTTGAGTCTTCTTATAATGACATGTCTGGAAGTGGTTGGCATTACCAATCCGGTTCAACTGAAGTTTTCGTGGATGGATATGGAGAAATAATTACCCCTGACGGAAACACAATATACAATACAGTAAGAGTTAAAGAGGTTGTAAATATTGTAGATTCAAATGTGTTGTTTGGAGTTAACAACTACATTAATACATCCTACTACTGGTATTCTACTGATGAGGAGGGTCCAATTTTACAATTTGATATGCACCCCACTCTACCCAACACAATTAATAATGCCTATTATTTTAAAAAAATAGGGCAAACTGCTTCCATTTCTGAGATACCTGAAACACCTTCTTTTAACATATACCCCAACCCAACATCAAACACGTTTAGTATCTCAATTGTGGATAATAGTAATGACGATTTTGCGATTTCTATTTATAATTATTCAGGGAAATTGGTAAAGAAAAAAGAGAATGTTTCAGCGAATACAGTATTTACAAATAATGAAGACTTGTCACCAGGTATTTATATCATTGAATTGAGCGAAAAAAAGATGCCGATCGGTAGACAAAAACTAGTGATACAATAGAGAAACATACGCCTAACAATGCATAAACGGCATTAAAACGACCGTTTATACTAAACGTTGGTAGTAATACAACAAAACTATGAGAAGTATTATAAGTGTAATTTTCTTTTTTGGGATTTTAGGAAATTTGTCAGCACAGAACAAACATATGAAACAAGAAATATTAAAGAAAATAGAACTAAATCATTTTAATAATCGAACTGGACTTGAAATGGGTCTGGCAATTCTAAATTTATCAAAGGAAAGAAATCAAAATATTGCTGTGAAAGTTGAGAGACTGAATCATACAATTTTTCTATTTGTTGACGACAATCTTCCTGCTGACAAACATCTTTGGTTAAGAAGAAAAGCAAACGTGACGAAACATTTTGAAGAGAGTTCTTTAAGCGTAAAAAATGATTTGGTTAATGGAAATATGACATTGGAAAAAACTTTTGCTCTTGATGAAAAAGAATTTTTAGCCAAAGGTGGTTCAATTCCTGTTTTTGTTAAATCTGCAGGAATGATAGCGATTATAACCGTTTCAGGATTACACGATGAAGAAGACCATAAAATAATCATTGAAGCATTAAAAGGAAAGTATATTGAATAAAATACTATTGCCAACACGATGTATAAAACATAGCTAGTAATTACTAAACCGAAAGGTTTGGGCCTATTTAGTATGTCAATCAAATTTTTAAATTCGGCTTTAGTTCAATCCGAAAAGTTAGCGTCTTTTTACATGCTACTTTTCATACATAAATCCGTTGCTCATCTCACTATTCACATTTATCCTTCCCTTAATCAAAACCTACCCTACAAAAGAAAGCAATTAGAACTCCTCTTTGATGCTATAAAAAAAGTTGCAAAAGAGAATCAGTTACAACTTCACATAGCGCATACATAAGCGTACTATGCTCTTGTTTACCTCATAAAAAAACCATTCCATCTAAATACAGAATCTTTACTTGTGTTGATTTTTTTTCGTTCGTATCTTCCTAATCAATGAGAAAAAAAAGTTCTTATTATTCAGATATAGTAAATTGTAAAGAGGAGGTTTTTTCTTTGTATAAGGAGTTGTGTGGAATAATTTAAAAATTGCAAAAATGAGTATTATTCAGACAGCAGAAAGGATTAGTCATAAAGAATTATCTGACAATTTTGTCTTCCAAAGATCATTATTAGCATATGAGGAAGCAGCAAAGATAGTTTCTGGAAATGTTTTAGAAATTGGAACAGGTGTTGGTTATGGTATTGAAATAATCGCTTCTAATACTGATAAATTTATGACTGTAGATAAATATGAAACGAACAGCATATCAAACGAGAATGTTGAATTTATCAAAATGAATGTTCCACCATTAAAGGGTATTCCAGATAGTTCTTTTGACTTTGTAATCACTTTTCAGGTTCTCGAGCATATCAAAAAAGACAAAGAATTTGTTAAAGAAATTTATAGAGTACTTAAAAACAAAGGGAAACTAATTGTAACTACTCCGAATAAAAAAACATCTTTAACAAGAAATCCTTGGCACATTAGAGAATATACAATTAGTGAATTAGATAGTTTGTTACAAAAGGATTTTAAGTTGGTAAAGAGATTAGGAGTTTTCGGGAAAGAAAAAATACTGGAATATTACTATCAAAATAAAAAATCGGTTGAAAAAATTACTCGTTTTGACCTATTTAATCTTCAATATATATTACCTAGACAATTGTTAAAAATCCCTTATGATATTGCCAACCGATTGAATAGAAAAAAACTTCTTAAAGACAATACTTCCTTAGTGTCAGAAATTTCTATGAATGATTATTATTTAGACAAAACAACAGATAAATGTTTCGATTTGTTTTATATCGCTGAAAAGATTACGACACCTAACAATGAATAAAATAAAAGCCCATAATTAAGTGTATAGTTAATGATGGTTTTATGCTGAAATCAAATAGTTTAAAATTTAATAAATCAAGTGCTAAATCGAAATTTTATTGCTTTAAAACCCAAAACAAACTATACACTCACTGATGTAGCCAATTTAAAGAAACGCTTAATATTAGATGAAAAAAGTACTAATAACTGGAGGGTTTGGAAAAATAGCAAAACATTTTATCCAAAACTTCGAACATAAATATGAAATAACAGTTGTGGATATTGTAACAAATAGCGAGGTTTTTACGGACAAAGTTCGAATCGAAAAAGCGAATTTGATGGACTTTTCAGTCTGCTCAAAACTATGCGATGGAATTGATACGGTAATCCATTTGGCTGGAATAGTAGATCCTATTTCGGAATCGGACGAAATTTTGGAGACGAATATAAAAACAACTCAAAATATATTTAAAGCAGCCGTAAAAGCAAAATGTAAAAGACTAATTTTCGCAAGTAGTGCCCAGACCATCGAAAGTTATCCGACCGATATTCAAGTAAACAAAAATATGCTCGTAAAGCCAAAAAATATTTACGGAGTTTCAAAATGTTTTGGAGAGGCTTTAGCCGCTTATCACGCATATAATAGTGGGATTTCGGCGATTTGCTTACGAATTGGAGCCTACGAATTACCAAAGGACTTTACCGAAATGAACGCAAGAGATTTAAGTGCTTTTTTGCATCCTGACGACTTTAATCAATTATTGATTGGATGTATTGAAACAGAAAATATCCAATATGAAGTTCTGAATGCTATTTCAGATAACAGATATAAACGATTGGATATATCGGAATCTAAAGAAAAAGTCGGATATCGACCAAAAGCGGATGCGTTTGAGTTGTTTAAACTGACAAAGGAATAAAAACTGGCTACAACACTGCATAAAATTAATTGCTTGTGCAAGCCTACTTACGAAGGTCCTCGCAGATTTTCCATTCAGTTTGTATTTGCTTAATTAGTTGTTCAAACACGCAGCGAAATTATACATAAGACCGTTCACATTTCTACCTACTTTAATCAAAACATACCCTTCAAAAGAAAGCAATTAAAAGCCCTCTTTGAAGCTATAAAAAAGTTGCAAAAGAGAATCAGTTACAACTTCACATAGAGCATACCTAAGTGTGCTATACTCTTATTTACCTCATAAAACCCCCATTTCATCTAAATACAGATTCTTTACTTGTATTGATTATTTTTCATACGTAATTTTAATGATGAATGAGAACAAAAGTTCTTGTTACATAGGAAATAGAAATCCGTAAATAGGAGGGTTATTTTTTGTGAAAGCCTTTGGCTCGAAATTAAAAAGAAATGAATTCAATAAACGTTAATGAAAAACTTGACCTAATCAATGACTTATGGAAACCCAGAGTCATTGCAGAATTAAATGGTCAACAAGTTAAAATATCGAAAGTAAAAGGTGAATTTGTTTGGCATGATCACAAAGATGAAGACGAACTCTTTTATATTTTAAAAGGGAAAATGATAATGGAATTTAGAGATAGGAAAGTTGAGGTTAATGAAGGAGAAATGATTGTTGTTCCAAAAGGAGTTGAACATAGACCAGTTGCTGAAGAAGAAGTTTGGATGATGTTATTTGAACCTCAAAATATAAAACACACAGGAAATATAAAATCTGATTTGACAATTGATAGTTACGAAAAAATATAAAACTGGCTACAATAATGGTTATTAGTAATTGCATGTTCTCGTCTATTTCTAAAAATCCTCGCAGATTTTCCATTCAGTTTGTATTTCTTAATTAGTTGCTGATATACGCAACAAACCATATACAAAGGAGTTAGCAATAAGCTAAAAAAAGTAAGATAATGAAAAAAACAGGATTCGTGGGAGGAATTATAAAAGTGATACGGTAGGATATAGATAATGAAATTTCTGTTTATCCTCCCAAAAAGGAGGGATAAGCAGATAAAAGTTCTGCATATAAACAAGTTAGCTTTAATTATGAAAAAAATAGCATTAAAAACATACGAATTACTTCCATTCAAAAAAGAAATTTGTTTCCTTATAAAGAAGATTACGACACCTAATAAAAAAATTTACAGGAAATTATATTTTGAAGGAGTATTTACTGTAAAGCACAAGAAACAGGAATATTTCAAAATAAAAAATTATAATTATTTATACATTGAAAAATGCCTATTTTGGAAAGGGCTTTTTGGCGAATGGGAAAAAGTTTCTTTACAATTATGGGAAGAATTATGCAAAGAATCAGAAGTTATTTTTGATGTTGGTTCTAATACTGGAGTATATTCTTTATTAGCAAAATCGTCAAATCCTAAATCAAAGGTTTATGCTTTTGAACCAATAAAAAGAATTTATGACAAATTAGTTTTTAACAAAAATTTGAATAATTATGATATTTTTTGTTGTCAAAAAGCTGTTTCCAATACTGACGGTAAATCTTTAATTTATGACCACGAGACTGAACACACCACTACCGCAAGTCTGGATGAGGGAAGTATTGGAGAAAACAAATCATCAGTCGTTCCAATTGAAATCGATCTTATTAAATTAGACAGTTTCATTGAGAATAACAATATAAAGAAAATTGATTTACTAAAAATAGATGTTGAAACTTTTGAAGTAGAAGCTTTGGAAGGTTTCAAAAAGAATCTAGAAAAGTTTAAACCAACAATACTGATAGAAATTTTAAATAATAAAATAGCTACTGGAATTGAGCATATCGTTTCAGACTTAAATTACGAATACTATAATATAGATGAAAATGGAACTATAGAAAAGGTTGAAAACTTAAGCAAAAGTAAATCCTATAATTTTTTACTATGTCAATCTGAAATTTCGAAAAAAATCAAATTTATTAGTTAAACTAACTAAAGCTAACACCGTATAAAATTAATTGCTAGTGCAAGTCTACTTACGAAAACCCTCACGCATTTTCTATTCGGTTTGTATTTACTAAATTAGTTCCACAAACTGCGCAACTAATCTTATACAAAACCGTTATCCTTCCCTTAATCAAAACCCACCCTACAAAAAACAGCAATTAAACCCCCTCTTTAAAGCTATAAAAAAACTTGATGCAAATATAAAAAGTTCGCATTAACTTTTTACAGTTAGCACCGGTACCTTATTTATCTTTGTACTAGAAAATAATAATTAATAAAAAATAAATAAACAATGGCAACAGCAGTTGGAAAAAAATTCCCAAATTTAAGTGTAGACGCAATGAATGAAATGGGAGATACATTTAAAGTAAATGTATTGGAAGAGGCAATTCAAAACAAAAAGAAGGTAATATTGTTCTGGTATCCAAAAGATTTTACCTTTGTGTGTCCTACAGAATTACATGCTTTTCAAGCTGCTTTAGGAGAATTTGAAAAAAGAAATACCGTTGTAATTGGTGCTTCTTGTGATACTCCAGAAGTTCATTTTGCTTGGTTGAGTACTTCTAAAGACAACGGAGGTATTGAAGGAGTGACCTATCCAATTTTAGCAGATAGCAACCGAAACTTATCCTCTATTTTAGGAATTTTAGACATTACGAATGAAACTTATGACGAAGCAACAGGATCTGTGCAAGTAGAAGGAGACAATGTGACTTATAGAGCAACCTATTTAATCGATGAAGAAGGCACTGTGTTTCATGAAGGAATCAATCACATGCCAGTTGGTAGAAATGTAAATGAATTTTTACGATTGATCGATGCGTATTCGCATGTACAAACAAACGGTGAGGTATGTCCTGCAAACTGGGAAGAAGGGAAAGATGCCATGTCTCCAAATGCAAAAGGAACTGCCGAGTATTTAGCTTCTCATTAATTCATAATCAATCATGGTGCAAGAACTAAGTCAAGATAATTTAGCTGAAATAGTAGCAGGTAATAAAACGGTTGTTGTTCAATATTCTGCGGGATGGTGTGGGAATTGTAGAATAATGAAGCCGAAATTCAAAAAGCTTTCTTCAGAAAATGAAGCGGTGGTTTTTGTGATTGCAGATGCTGAAAAATTTCCAGAGAGTAGAAAATTAGCAGATGTCAGTAATTTGCCAACATTTGCAGCTTTTGTCGATGGAAAAATGATCAATCAAACGCAAACTAATAAGTTTGAAGTTTTAAAAGACTTGGTAAACGAAGTGATTTAATTATGAAACTACCTATTATAAAGCATTTGACTACTTTTATCGAAGAAAACGATCAAGATTATGTGCTGGAAGCCATAGAAACCTTAGAATCGATTACAGAAGTTGCCTCTTTAAAAGACGAAGAACTGGATGTAATTGGAGAATTAATTTCTAATTTATATGGGGCCATTGAAGTAGATAAAATGATCAAGGAAGGCGTTTCTAAAAAAGAAGCACTCAATACCTTTATGAAACGTGTTTTAGGGTCAATAGATCAATAAATAAGAGGAAATACAATAAAAAACCCAAGCTTTTTAGCTTGGGTTTTTTTATGTGATTTAATTTCTAATCGATCGTTTCTTGTATTTTTTAGAGATAAATTCGCCCATTTCTTCTCCCCAAATACGATAGGTCAATTCAGAGGGGTGCATACCATCACTGAAATAAATGGAAGCGTTATTGGATTCTAACGAATTTTTTTCATTCCATTTTTTTAGGCTGATCATCTCGTTACAATAAAAAACAGCCTCTTTGTTTTTTGTGAAGCTGTGCAATTCTTGTCCTAAGATTTCTACCAAATTACCGATCACAAATCGTATACTTTTTGTAAAAGCTGGGAACTCTTTGATAGGGGGCATGTTGGTGAAAAAAATTGGGGTTGCTGGGTAGTTGTTTTGTAGTAAATTCACAAGACGGTCTATGTCTGAAATCCACTTCTTAGGAGAATTTAATGTAAACGCGTCATTTCCTCCCATACCAATAACAATCATATCAAAAGAACGTTCTTTAATTTTGGGAATTATTTTTGTGCATACGTGTTTTACGGTGTAGCCACTTTTTGCATATACCTTCCATTGTACATTTCGTTTTAATTTCTTAGAAAGAGTTTCTGCCAATGCACCTGTAAAGCCATTTTGATGGTATTCGACACCCACGCCTGCAATGGTACTTTCGCCGATAGATAGCAAGTTTATCGTTTCATTGAAATGATTATTTACAACACCTGCTGGTTGTTTTGCTTCGGGAAGCTTTGGGATTCTCTTCCTCATATTTTTTCCTTGAAAATACAACAAAGGAAGTAATGGAATTGAAATGATGGTCCCTAATAAATACTTAAAATTCATAGGATCTTTTCTGACTTTTTTAGGTCGTTTACCTGTTTGATAATCGCTTTTAAACGTTCCTTATGTTTGACTTTTTCCAACGCTACTTTATTCGTTTTTCTCGCCATCAATTTACTATGTTTTGCCTTATTTGCGGTGTTTTTTGCTTTCCCCTTTCCTTTTTTTGGCATTTTAATAAAGTTTTATTTGTAGGTATAATGCCTACTTTTAAATTGATATAAGTATTATTTTCTTCGGTACAACCACCAGTTCATGTCTCGGGTTACCTGATATCCTAGATTTTTATAAAGCGGAATTGCGGAGTTTCCTTTATCGGTGTGTAAAATTGGGATTTTCCCTTCTTTCAAAATTTCATTTGTTGTGTGGGCTACCAATTGCTTTCCATAGCCTTTTTTTCTATAATCTGGATGTGTCACCACCGCACTTACTTCTATGAAATCGTTCGTTTGCATGCGCTGTCCCGTTATCGAGATTAACTTACCCTCCTTAAAAATACCAAAGTATTTGCCCATTTCAAATGATCTCTTTTGGTAATATCCAGGCATTACCAACCAGATTAAGTCATAGATTTCATCGATATACTCTTCAGTTAACAAAACAATTTCTTCTGAGATTTCTACTTTAAGTTTTACTTGTCCTCTCAGGACCATTTGACATCCAACGATCTTTTTTTCCAAAACGATTTTTTTTGGATTGATCGTGGGTTCGATTTCAGAAACGACAAAGAACCGTTCCGCGATAGTAGCATAGGCATCCAATGCATCGGCTGTTTTTGAGTGGTCTTCAAAAGCTCCAAAAGTACACACTTTCGGCTGGTAAAATTGAACGGAATCATAGGCTATCAGAAATCTATTGTGCGTTTCTTTTAATGAGTACCAAACAGGATTTTTTAATTTGTCTTCTAAAGATTTCATAAAAATAAATATAAAAAAAACCCGCAATAAATGCGAGTTTTAATTTAAAAAATTAGAGGGAATCCATTAAGCCAACATGGTCACTGGATTTTCAATAAATGTTTTTAAGGTTTGTAAAAATTGTGCTCCAACGGCACCGTCAACTGTTCTGTGATCACAAGCTAAGGTCAATTTCATAGTGTTTCCAACCACTATTTGACCATTTTTAACAACTGGTTTTTCAACAATGGCTCCAACAGATAAAATAGCAGAGTTTGGTTGGTTGATGATAGAAGTAAAACTTTCTATACCAAACATTCCTAGGTTAGAAACCGTAAAAGTGCTTCCTTGCATTTCATCTACTTTGATTTTTTTATCTCTTGCTTTTCCAGCCAAATCTCTCACAGTTGCTCCAATTTGGGTCAAGCTTAGTTGATCTGTATGTTTTACAACAGGAACTAATAATCCGTCAGTAACCGCAACCGCAACTCCTACATGAATATGACTGTGAGTGATGGTGTTTGCTTCTGTCCAAGAGGTATTTACCTGTGGGTGTTTTTTCAATGCCATTGCACACGCCTTCACGACCATGTCGTTAAACGATACTTTTACGTCTGGAATTGCATTGATTGTTTTTCTGGAAGCCATGGCATTGTCCATGTCAACTTCTACATTCAAATAAAAGTGAGGGGCGCTAAATTTTGAATTTCCTAAAGATTTTGCAATTGCTTTACGCATTTGAGAATTTTTAGTTTCTTCAGACTTTTCTTCACCTACAGCAACAAAACTTGTTGCAACAGGAGTAGAAGAAGTATTACTTTCTTCAATTGTAGCGATAGGTGTATAGTTAACGACATCTTTTTTGATGATTCTACCGTTTTCACCAGAACCCTTCACATCTGCTAAGTTTATTCCCTTGTCAGTGGCGATTTTCTTTGCCAGTGGCGATGCAAAAATGCGTCCGTCTGAGGTGTTATTTATTTTTACTGTAGTTTCAGTTTGTTCTACTTTGGTGGTTGCTTTGGTTTCTTTCTTTTCAGAAGTTGTACTCTCAGCAGGAGCAGGAGCTCCACCATTGGCAACAATTGCACTAACGTCGGTACCGGCTGGGCCTATGATCGTTAATAAGCTATCTACAGGTGCTGTTTCTCCTTCTTGAACTCCTATGTATAGGATGGTTCCTTCATAGAAACATTCAAATTCCATGGTTGCTTTGTCGGTTTCAATTTCAGCAAGCATATCTCCTTCTTCAACACGGTCTCCAACTTTCTTTAACCAAGTTGCCACAGTCCCATCGGTCATGGTATCGCTTAAACGAGGCATCGTAATTACTTGAACTCCTTCAGGAATTGGTGAAGTTTCAGACGGAGTACTAACTTCTTCAGTACGCGTCTCTTCTTTTACTTCTTCTGGAGTCTCTTCTTTTTTGGTTGGTTCCGAGCTACCGCTAATGATGGCGGAGATATCTTCTCCTTCTTCACCAATTACAGCAAGCAACACATCAACAGGAGAGGTTTCTCCTTCTTGAATACCTATGTGTAATAAAGTACCTTCATAGAAAGACTCAAACTCCATAGTGGCTTTATCAGTTTCAATTTCAGCTAAAATATCGCCTTCTTCAATTTTATCTCCAACACTTTTTAACCATTTTGCCACAACACCTTCTTCCATGGTGTCACTTAATCTAGGCATGTTTATAATTGTAGCCATATCTTAACTTATAAAAGGATAATCTTCTTGTTCATACACCATGTCATACATTTGTTGTGGATCTGGATATGGAGAATCTTCTGCGAATTGCTCACATTCTTTTACCAAACTTTTTACTTCTTTGTCGATCGCAGCGATTTCGTCTGAAGAAGCATACTTCTTTTCTTTGATGATATCTAAAACCTGGGTTATCGGGTCTATTTTTTTGTATTCTTCAACTTCGTCTTTGGTTCTGTATTTTTGAGCATCAGACATCGAGTGTCCTCTGTATCGGTATGTTTTCATTTCTAAGAACGTTGGACCATCGCCACGCCTAGCTCTTTGTAAAGCTTCATCAACTGCTTCAGCAACTTTGATAGGATTCATCGCATCTACTGGACCACAAGGCATTTCATACCCCAATCCAAGTTTCCAGATGTCTGAATGGTTTGCAGTTCGATCTACAGAAGTACCCATCGCATACCCATTATTTTCACAAATAAAGATGACCGGTAATTTCCATAACATCGCTAAGTTAAATGCTTCGTGTAAAGAACCTTGTCTCGCTGCTCCATCCCCAAAACAGGTTAAGGTAACGCCACCAGTATTATTGTATTTATCGCCAAAAGCCAGTCCTGCACCTAAAGGGATTTGCCCTCCAACAATACCATGTCCACCATAAAAACGAAATTCTTTAGAAAAAATATGCATCGATCCCCCCATTCCTTTAGAGGTACCTGTTACTTTTCCAAACAATTCAGCCATTACACGCTTAGGGTCTTCACCCATACCAATCGGCTGTACGTGGTTTCTGTAGGCGGTAATCATTTTGTCTTTAGACAGATCCATAGCATGGAGTGCTCCTGCTAAAATTGCTTCTTGACCGTTATATAAATGTAAGAAACCTCTTACTTTTTGTTGAATATAAACAGAAGCCAATTTGTCTTCAAATTTACGCCAAAAGAGCATGTCTTTATACCAATCTAAGTAGGTTTGTTTGGTGATTTTTTTCATTCTTTATAATTCTTGTTATTGCTACTAAATAGCGATCGTTTTTTTTTACAAAATAAGAACAAAAATAACGGTTTTAAATAGAATAAAAAAAAATGATTTTAGACATTTAACTCAATCGTTTTCGGAGCCTGTTTATTTGTCCTTAGCAATGACTAGAGTAGCTTTAGCTCCTGTTGCTAAATTCCACTCATTGGACGATAATAACATCCCCGCATCGTTATAAACTTTAAAAGCAGCCGTATTTGGTCCAGAACTTCCCTGATTCAATGCTTTAAAAGCGATTCTATTAATACCAATATCTAAGGGGATGTTGAATTTTTGATAACTTTGCTCAAGCACGATGTTTTGAATGACGGGAATATCATTGATTAGAATAGTAACACGATCTCCATCTGGATATTGAAAGTCTCTACAAATAATATTCACACTTTTAGAATTGGTTCTAAAGCTTCCTAAATCTTGATCAATCTTTGGATAAATATACTGTCCATTTATTTTTTTGAAAGCTTTTAAAAAACGTTCTTCATTAAGTTTGGCTGTAGTTAAGATGCCTTTATTATTGAAATCACTTTCGCTCTTTTTTCTTTTTAATTTTTCTTTTTCCTTATCAAAAGCATTTTTAAAACCATTATTTCCTTTCAATTCTATCGAGCTAGTTTTTTCGGCTCTTTTCGTAGTTTTGAGAGAAATTATGTCAACAGTTCCTTTGTCTGTGTTTCTTGAATTATTGTCTAATTGAGCAGACATTTGATAACTCGATATCAAAATAATTGTGTAAAAAAGAAGTATAATTTTTGAATTCATGGGTCTAATACTTTCAAGAAAGAGTTCACAAATATACTACTGATTTTTAGTGAACATGTTGCTATTTTGTTAAAACTTTCTATTGTATTGGAAAATTAAAATAAGTAGTTGGAAAAGGCTCTTTTTTAAGTGTAAAATGCCACCATTCGTTTTCATAGGGTTTAAAGTCATTAGCTAGCATTATTCTTCGTAAATAAAGCCTGTTTTCTTGTTGGTTCTTCTTTATATTTTTAGAAAAAGGATGGGATTTTTTTCCAAAAAAATCATAGGGACTCCCCATGTCCAATTCGCTACCTGTAGTGCTGTTTATGATGGTTAGATCGACAGTACTACCTCTTGAGTGTCCAGATTTTTTAGCGATAAACCCTTGTGTAAATAATTCAGATTTTGGCACATCTGGGTAGTATTGCTTTTTCATTAAAGTATCGTTTATTTGTTTTGCCCAACGCACAAAATGGTCAACGGCTTGTTGAGGTCTATATGCATCAAAGATTTTGAGACTCAATCCTTCTTTTAAAAGAATTTCTTGTACTTTTTTTAGAGCATGAGCAGTTTCTTTGGTGATGATGACGCAGTTTTTATAATAGCCATCTATTGGTTTTCCTATAAAGTTATCGTTTCCTAGATAGCGCAATTCAAATTGTATAGTTGAATCAAGTTCAGATAAATAAACAAATTTTTCAGAAATAGCTTGACCAAAAGAAAGAAAAGGAATACACCCTATAAAAAAGAAAACTATTTTTTTCATAAGGTAAAAATAAACAAAAGATACTGGTTCGTATTTAGAGGTTGTTTTATAATAATGAAATCATATAAATTTATACAGATAAAATTGTCTAATTTTGTTTTTAACAAGCTCGTAAAATGCCTCAAACAACAAATACAATTTTGATGATTCGTCCTGTACATTTCAGGATGAATGAACAAACCGCTGTAAATAATTATTATCAAAAAAAGAATGCTCATTTACTTCCTTCAGCCCTCACAAAAAAAGCCCAAAATGAATTTGATGCTTATGTAGAGAAATTGCGCAGTTTTGGAATTCATGTTATTGTTGTTCTTGATACAAAAGAATTTGATACTCCAGATTCTTTATTTCCTAATAATTGGATTTCTTTTCATGAAGAGGGTACAGTAGCCATATATCCTATGTTTGCTAAAAACAGACGTTTGGAAAGACGTGAAGATGTTTTGGAGCAGGTAGAAAATGAAGGCTTTTTGATAGAAAATATAGTTGATTATACAATTGCTGAAGAAGATGATATCTTTCTTGAAGGAACGGGAAGTATGATTCTTGATAGAAAAAATAGGAAAGCATATTGTGCACTTTCACCGAGAGCAAATGAAGAATTGTTTATAGAGTTTTGTGAAGATTTTGAATATACTCCTGTGATTTTTACGGCCAATCAAACTGTAAATGGTCAGAGAGAAAAAATCTATCATACAAACGTTATGATGTGTATTGCAGAAACTTTTGTAGTGATTTGTTTGTCTTCTATTGATGATAATAAAGAACGAAAAAATCTTTTAAAACACTTTAAGGAAGATGGAAAAAAAGTGATCGATATCACCGAAGATCAAGTCGTTCATTTTGCAGGAAATATGCTGCAAGTAAGAGGTAAAAATGACGAACGATTTTTAATAATGAGCCAGCTAGCTTTTGAGAGTTTAACACCATCTCAACGAACTCAAATACAACAGCATTGTCAAATTATTTCAAGTTCTTTAGAAACGATAGAAGCCTGTGGGGGAGGGAGTGCTCGCTGCATGATGGCAGAGGTTTTTCTTCCTACAAAAAAATAGCACAAGGTATTTTATCTTAGGATTCTTAGATGTTCATTATAGAAGCAAATTAGGGATGTATTTTTTTATTTAAAAACCTCTTCGATTACAATTCCATTGGTTGCATTTGGTGCTTCAATATCTAATAAGTTGGCAATGGTGGGTGCAATATCTGTAATATTATACCTTTTTGAAGAGACCCCTTTTTTAATTCCATTTCCATAAAAGATAACTGGTACGTGAGTGTCATAAGAATATCCCGAGCCATGACTGGTTCCTTTTCTGCCTCTAATGAGTGTTGCAGGATAAGGAATCATTAATACATCTCCTGAAAATTTTTGATTGTATCCGTTTTGAAGAGAATTTAAAATTCCTGAGGAGAAATGAGTTGTTTGAAGTGTTTTGGCAGTAACGGCTTTATATATTTGGTCAAAATTAATAACTTCATCTGCTAGCTTTTGTGCTACTACATGCATGTCTAAACCTAGGGATTCTAATTTTTCTTTGTTGAGAAAGATTTGATAATTAGAGATGCTTTCAATCAAATCTGATGAATTGAAATACTGCTTGGTCGTCTCAGAAAGAAAAGTTTTTAACTTTTCAACGTTTAGATAATGAGCAGGTATTTTTAAAGATTGTAAATAAGCAGGAGAATGGACTGCTGCGTGATCTGCAGTTAAGAAAAGTGTGTAATTATCTTTTCCTACTTGTTTGTCTAAAAATTGAAAAAAATCGGCTAAATCATTGTCCAACCTTAAATAGGTGTCCTCCGTTTCTATAGCGGAAATTCCATACTTATGACCAACATAGTCAGTTGATGAAAAACTGACCGCCAAGAAATCGGTGTATTTACTTTTTCCTAATTGTTCTCCAAGGATCGCTGCTTTTGCAAAATCTACTGTAAATGTATTACCAGCAGGAACGGTCTTTAGTAAATCAAAATTATGATTTGTGGTACGCAAGGATTTTAAATCTTTCGGAAGTGTTGGTGTTTCTTGTCCTATTAATGTTTCTTCAAAAATATTGTCATCACTTCTGCTGTTTACATAACTATCAATGTCATAAAGAGTTTTCCAAGGACTGTTTAGATAGTCATCTGCTTTGTTGTTCGTGTTAAAATCGGTCACCCACTGAGGAAGTTTATCCATGTAAAAAGTACTTGTGATCCAAGTGTTGTAGTTTTCTCCATCATACCAATAAGCTCCGTTTGCGGTATGCCCCGCAGGTAGGATAGCAGCCCGATCCTTGATCGCAATACCAATTGTTTTACCCTGCATGTTTTGAGCCAAATGTAATTGATCTGTTATGGTAGAAGTAACTAATCTTTTTGGAGATTTCTGACCGCTATATCCATTGTTACCAAGTGTTTTGTAGGTGTTGTCGTTTACACAATACACCATTTTTTTTTCATATTTATCATACCAATCGTTGGAAATAATTCCATGTTCACTAGGAGTCGTTCCAGTGTAGATCGTTGTATGGCCAACAGCAGTATAGGTGGGAATGAGGTTGAAATGTGCATTTTCTAATGAGAATCCATCTTTTAATATTCGATTAAATCCTTCCTCTCCATATCGATCTGCAAACTTTGTTAAATAATCATATCGCATTTGATCAATAACGATACCTATAACCAATTTAGTTTTTTTAGTTGATTTTGAAGAGGTAGATTTACAACTCCCTAAAAGAAGAGAAAAACATAAAATTTTGATAAGAATTTTAAATTTCATAGTGGAATAATTGATTATGGATCAAAAGTAATTATTTTTTTAAACAGATCTTGTAAATTTAACTTTCTATTAATGATATTTTAATACTTTAGCATAAATTTAAATGCAATGAATTACCTAGAGCATATTGGTAAATATTTTATAATGTTAGGACGTGTTTTTAAAAAACCACAACGTTCAAAAGTTTTTTACGAAGCTTTACTCAGAGAGATTGAAGATTTAGGTTTAAAATCTCTCGGAATTATTATGTTTATTTCCTTTTTTATAGGAGGCGTTATTTCTCTACAAACTGCTTTAAATTTAGAGAGTCCATTTATTCCAAAATCATTAATTGGTTTTGCTGCAAAACGCTCTATAATCTTAGAATTTGCTCCTACTTTTTGTTCGATTATCTTGGCCGGAAAAGTGGGGTCTTATATCACCTCTAGTATCGGTTCAATGCGAGTTACTGAGCAGATTGATGCTTTGGAAGTGATGGGAATAAATTCTCTAAATTATTTAGTTTTACCAAAAATAATAGCGACGGTTTTCTTTTACCCTTTTTTAATATCATTGGGAATGTTTTTAGGAATTTTTGGAGGTTGGGTTTCTGGCGTATTGTCGGGTCTCTTCTCTGGAGCAGAATACATTGAAGGACTTCAAACAGACTTTAATCCATTTTTGTTAACCTATGCAATGATCAAAACACTCATATTTGCCTTTTTAATAGCCACGGTACCCTCATATCATGGATACTATGTTAAAGGAGGCTCAATAGCAGTTGGTAGAGCTAGTACTCAGGCTGTTGTTTGGACTACAATTTTAATTGTCATAGCAAATTATTTTTTAACTCAAATGCTTTTAACTTAAGATATGATAGAAGTAAAAAAAATACACAAAGGCTTTGAAGGGAATCCTATTTTAAAAGGAGTTTCTGCTACTTTTCATCCCGGTAAGACAAGTTTGATTATTGGTCAAAGTGGTTCAGGTAAAACTGTTTTTTTAAAATCTTTAATTGGTTTGCACACTCCTGATGACGGAGCTATTTTTTTTAATGGAACCTTGAGTTCAGAATTTACAGAAACCGAAAAACAACAATGGAGACAAGAAATTGGTATGGTTTTTCAAGGAAGTGCACTGTTAGATTCTCAAACGGTAGAAGATAATGTCATGTTTCCTTTGAAAATGTTTACCAAACAATCTGATGAAGCAATGTTGGCCCGTGTAAATTTTGTC
>Ga0209716_1000655_pt1 | contig 31174 bp, 12 predicted proteins | sample COGITO_mtgs_1205_FD_184811 | JGI IMG/M metagenome (GOLD analysis project Ga0209716, IMG submission 184811) | Pelagic marine microbial communities from North Sea - COGITO_mtgs_120531 (SPAdes) (version 2) | ecosystem: Environmental > Aquatic > Marine > Epipelagic ...
CTTCCTCCTCCACTATCACCGATACCTAACATATCACTTGCTGCTCCAAACGCACTAACTGCTAACATAGCAGGTATTGCTGCTATTCCAGCTATTGAGAAGGCTGCCAATGAACCAGTCAAAGCATAGAATCCACCAGCTAATCCTAAAATAGATAATGCTAGTTCTGGGGTTGCTACTGATGCTACTTTCATAAAGAAATCACCTAAACCACCTATAATTGTTTTTACTGCATTACCTACCGATTCTACAACAGAACCAATTGCTTTACCAAGTGATTCAATTCCAGGTGCAGCTATTTTTAAAGCAAATCCAATACCAATAATTCCTGCAGTAATTGCGGCTAATCCTAATAAAGTTGCTGGGTTTGCAAATGCTGCAAATCCAGAAGCCATACCTTTTAATCCACCACCCATTCCTTTCATCATTCCACCAATTCCACCACCTTTAGACATTTTTGCTAAACCACCTCCTTTATTAGCACCGAATCTCATATCAGGTAAACCAGCTTTGGTCATAGGTCCAGCACTTTCTACTACTTTACTACCTAAACCACCAAGTCCTTTCATTTTTTTACTAAGACCACCTAATACAGGACCTAAACCAGACCATGCAGAACCAGCTTGTGCAGATAGTGTTAAAAACTTACCTCCCCAATCTAAAACCTTTGGGCCTGCCTGAGCAACTATAGCCTTTAGTGATTCTCCAATGTTAGAGAAATCTCCACTCATTAGTTTAGATACTTTTTGTGCCTTTTCTTGGTTGGTTGCCATTTTTCCAAGTTCTGCAACTGATACACCTAATAAATCTGCAGTAGCCTTCTTTTGGAAGTAATCCATTTTATTAAATTCATCGATACCACCAAGTGAGTTTAATGTTTCTTTCATCATACCCTCTAGGTCACCTTCCATTGCTAATTGTCTGGCTTTATCTAAGTTGATATTTTTACCTAACATAGCACCTAACTCTAATTCCTTAGTTATAGAACTTTCAAAATCAAGTAATCCATCTGCTATACCACTAATTGTACTCATATTAGTACCTAACTTACCAGCATACAAAGATGCTTGTAATATATTCTTACCACCATCTTTACCAAATAATGCAAACTCTTCAGTTGAATTTGCTAAATCTCCCATTAATTGAGAAACTGGTATGTTGTTCATCTTAGCAAATTCCCTAGCACCAGCTGCCAAATTACCAGCAGTTTCTAATGAACCACCATTTAATCTAGCCAAAGAACCACTTAATGTTGCTGCCTCAGTACCACTAATACCCATGTTATTGGCCATTAGACTAGTTTGAAGTTGTGCTCCAAATGTAGCATCTTCCATTCCACCCATTTCGGCAGATAAAGCTTTTAGATTTGAAGCAGAATCACCAAATGCAAATGATAATATAGTTGCGCTACCAGCGGCTCCACTTAAACTTTCACCAACTTGTCCTAATTCTTTATTTACTTCAGATAGTTTACCAGCAAATTTACCGGCTCCTATTAATAGTAATCCAGTTATACCTTTTGAACTTCTTAGGTTAGTAAGAAATGTTTCGGCAGTTTCTGTTATAGCTTGCATTGAAGATTTTAATGCATCTGCTGCAGTTTTTTGTTTATTAAGAGCTTCTACCTGTTCTTTAGTTAGATTAGAATTAGCGTCTGCTATGTTATTTTGGTCTCCTAAATTTTTTAAAATTGCTGAATTTTTGTCTAATACCTTAGACATAATACCCATTTCCTCATCTCTTAAACTGGTGAGTGCTAGTCGTTGGAAAGTTTCGTCTTCTGATAGTGAACTTATTTGTCTATTAATAGACGCTATTTTAAGTGCTGATTTTTCTTGTTTACTACCCTCTGCGAGTGTACCTTGTTGTAAACCTAATCCTTTTCTTTGAGAATCTTGTAAATTTTTATAAATACCAGATATAGAACTTATCGATTGTTCGGCATTTCCAAATGACTCAAGTGATTCTTGGTTTATTTTTTTAAGTTCTTTACCAAGTTTTGATATTTCTAATTTTTGCTCACGAATTTTTTTATTTCGTATCTCAATCAACAAATTTTGGTCCTTTTCAGCCAAAGATATAGCATACTGTGCTTGCTTTATCTCCTCTAATACTTTAAGACTGTCTCTATTATTGGCCATTTATATAGGTTCTTTATTTAGAATATCTCTTTAAGAGTGCATCTATATCTGCTTTCTCTTTTCTAATTTTTTCCATTCTATCTGTAAACTCTTTTGGTAATCCTTTATCTGCTGCCTTTTTTATTATTCTGTCAGCAGTACCCCTTTGTAGTCCATCGAAAAAATCTCCTATGAATCTAGACGCCATATTTAATTCATTTATGTTCTTTTTTGCCATGAGTAATGTGTTTATACTTTTATACTCTTATAAATATTGGATAAAAAAAAAGTAAGGATTATTTTCTAACCCTTACTTTTGATTGTCTTTCAGCCTTTTTCATTTGGTCTGATTCTTTTTTCTTTAAATCTACCAACTTTTTGAAATAGAACTTTCTCCATTGTATTGGCATGAAGTAAACATCTTTCCAAGTAAATCCATTACCAAATTGTATAAGTTCCCAAATTTGGTCGTGTAATTGAATTGAGTAGTTACTCGGCAGGGTAAAAAAACCCGGCCCCAAAAGGGATATCGAGCGCCTCCTCCTCACCCGTTAACTCCGATGTGAAGTTGAACTTTAAATCCATATCTGGACTGATTTCTTTAACATATTTTCTGAATGCCTTAGTATCTAATGCTAAGAATGAGTTTTGTACCCATTTGGTAATGAAACCTCTATCGTTATTACCATCTACTGATTGAATCATATACTTTAAACGAGTAGTTACATCAAATGTAGTATCTCCCTTTCCTTTGTATAATCTAGCCAATGCTTGGTTTTCTTTTGAAATTTCCAACTCATCACCATGTGTAAGAAGTTTAAATTCTACTTCAGCTCCACTTTTTGGTAATTTAAATTTATAAATATTTTCAGCATTTAATAATTCTTCATTAAAGTCTTTAGTCTTTACCTTAGATAAATCAATACTTACCTCTTGGTCTTCTAATGTAGATGGGTCAGTTACTGATACTTTATATTCTGCACCGTAACCCAATACCCTAGTTGCTAATAGAATAGCGTTCTTATCTCCAATTAGAACATCATTTATATTTAAACCAGTTTCTACAACCACTGATTCAAATAACTTATCCAATACTACACCTTTTCTAATTAAGGATTGCGATGCAAGAATATCTTCTTCTCTTGCAGTCATGTATTTAATTTCTATGTTTCCTTTTCTTAGTGGATGTCCTTCTGGGTAACCCAATCCTTTGGATGGTAAATCAATTACCTCGGTTGGGAATTCAAATTTATTTTCGCTCATAATTTAACCTTTATTAGTTGTATATATAAGTATATCGAAATAAAAAAGTTATAAAATAAAAAAGGTTCTCAATGAGAGAACCTTTTTAATATAGATAATAGTGAATAATATCTTAGAATTCTAATATAGCGTAATCGTATGCTAATGTTAATTCAATGTCAGCAGGGTCATTAGATGAGAAATCCAAATCATTGAAGTTTGCAGATACAATAAATGCACCTTTTAGCTTCCATTGTTCGATTTTATCTCCAACTGGTCCTAGCATATAAAAGTCAATATCCTTTTTATAGAAATCAGCGTATCCTTTTCTACCAGTCAATGATTCGTATCCTAATCTTACCCATTCCATCACTTGTTGAGCACCAGAAGGAACGATTGGGTCATACATTGTTATTGTAATGTCTTGCCATTCGCCTTTTCCTTGTAGTTTTCTATAAGTGTTAATATGGTCTAGTTTTATAGGTTCGAAGTTAATTGACGGTCTATTTGCGGTTTTTATAAGGTATGATTGAATTCCATCAATCTCCATTATATACCTGTTCTTCATCTTCGGTTCGAAGTTGGTGAACATCATTTCGTTAAATTCTAATACTTCTGCCATTTTTTTATTCCTTTTTTTATACTAATAAATATTAGTTATTCGTTTTTTTGTTTTATGCCGAGAAAGATGCTCCAGTTGGTAAGATATTGAAATCAATTACTATGAATTCAGCCGTCTTAGCCGGTTGTAGGAATATTTGTCCTGCGAGTATGTTTCTATCAACCACATCAGGTGTATTGTTAGTCTCATCCATAACTACTTTAAATGCATATAAACCTTGTCTTTGTTGAATTGCTTCTAAGTAAGGTTGTACAGTGTTTATAAATCTACCTCTTGTCTGAGCAGTATTTTGTTCAAATACTAAAAATCTAGATGTAGATGCAACAAACTTCTTAACATTTATTAATAATCTTCTAACATTAATTCTATCCAATGCCGAAGCTTTATCTTGTAAAGTCTTTTGTCCAAATGCAACTATACCTTGTCCAGGGAAAGAAGCAATAGGATTTACTTTGTTTTCATATAAAGTATCTCTTTCAGAGTGTGTTAATCTATTTAGTACACTTACTGCTCCTATGATACCTCCTCTATTCAAACCTGCAGGAGCGAACCATTCTGCCGCAATAGCATCGTTTGAAGCGTATACTGCAGGAAGTAACACTGAAGGTGGTACTGAGATTAATTTATTTGTGTTTGAATCTACTGTCTTAATCCAAGGATAATAAGAACCTACATAGTTTGAATCAATTGCGTTAGCCTGAGTAGTTACTTGTGATATTGTATCACTTACTCCAGTTAAATCTGCAATATAGAAACAATCTTGTCTAGCTTCTACCATATCCAATACATCAGTTACAACTGCAGGGTGTAATCTTCTTACAATACCAGGAGTTACTACCATATTAATATCATACTCATCTGCATTTGATACTGCATTAACAGCTTTTGCATATGCCTTAGAACCAAACTTAGTTGAATCAGTTAAATCAAATCCTTGTGAATTTCCAGTTGAAATTGAAGAACCTAGTGCAATTTCTCTATTTGGACTCATTCCATCGAATCCACCTTGGAAACCAACAGTGAATTGTCTCTTAATCATATCATCGGTTGCAGAACCAGTCATTTCTAATGATAATCCAATACCACTTACATTTCCATCAAATCCAAATACTAAGTTAGAACCAACTCCTACACTTTCAGGTAGGGGATTCATATAGTTAGCGTTATCATCCTTTATACCAATTGATTCGAAATCGAATCCAGCATAAAATTGTGGGTTACCAGCTGTGTTAGCGATAGAACCAGTTTGGAATATAGCTTCAGGAATCTGAGTTTCAATATCTGCTTTAATTGGATTGGAATAAGCTCCATGTCCGAATGGTGCAGCAGATACAGGGTATGAACCTTGCGTCCCAACTTCTACTCTAATATACTTAGAGTTGTTTATCCAATCACCATTTTCAGTAATTTTTCCATTTGAATCAATAGTACTATATCTATCACCAATTACTCTAGCAATATAATTTGCAGAGGCTGGGTCTAAGTTTACATTATTAAATGATTCTAATACTACTTTTCTTTTATCTGTATCTGAGTAAGAACGGATAGTTAATGAGAATACTGAATAATCAGTACCACCATCTTCACCAGCTGCCTTCACACCAGATATAGAAACTTTAAATCTTTTATTTTCACCATTACCATGTCCTAATGTATGGAAACGGAATAAATCATATCTTTCACCAGAGATTAATTGTGATTTTACATATGGTGTTACGGCTGTACTAGCATCGTAAGTAAAGTTTTGAGTTGGTAATACAACTGCTTGAATTACATTCTTATCAGTTATACCATCATATGCATTCTTAAAGTAAGAATAAACATATGCATCTTTCGAACCTCTTGGATTAGAACCAAATACATCAGTTACATCATTATTATCAGTTGATGATAAAGATGAAGATATTTCTCCAATACCACTACCACTAACAACGAATGAACCAGTTGCACTTCCATCTGATATACTGAACCCAGTAAATCCAACTTCTTCATCACCACCATGTGTTGAGTGAAGTGTTGAAATTATTTTTATTCCAGCTGAACCAGATGTTGCAATCCCAATTGGTGCAATTTGACTATAACCATCTACACCTGCTACTCTAACAATAGTTGCACTTCCTGCTTCCCTTAAATAGTTCTGCACTGCATACTCTGTATAGTAAGTACCATCCGGTGTACCAAATTTATCTTCAAACTCACTCTGAGTTCGAACTACTGTCGGAACAAACGCCGTACCTTGTTTGAAAGGTCCGATGAACGCTGCTCCTATTTCTCCAACCCCTTGTGCTAAGAACGAAAGGTCGTTTTCTCTCGTAAATACTCCAGGTGATACAATTCTTTCTGCCATATTATCTTCGTTTATTAAATAAACAATTTAGTTATTACAAATATAAATATAACTAAAACGTTGAAACCATTAATTAGTGTACAAAACTAATTTATAAATTATTTTACTAGTTTGGATATTAAGGGTCTGTTGGTGTTGGTGTTACCGAGCCAGTTGACCATGGAAGATTTTCATCTCCAACTTCTTCTGATGCATCATCTATTTCATCTATTTGTTTTGCAATTTTTTCCGAAATATGGTCCCAGTATCCCTGAGTTGGATGTGTTACCGATGCGGAAACCCAACCAATTACCAATTCTTCGGTTAAATCTCCGAAAGCGACGAATTCGTCAACTGAACCAGTGTTAAAATCAATTGGAGTTGCTCCAATAAATCTACCTTGAGTACCAGTTGAATCCTCAGTTCCTATAAGTTCCCATCTTGAATGTAGTACAACATTTTCATGTTCACCTACTGTTTTTTTAGTCATTTGGGTTATCGACCATGAATAAGTTACTGCCATTTTTATTGTCTTTTATATATATATAAGTATATAGGTTGTTCTCCAAACGGAAAACTAACACCTATAAATATAACCAAATTTATTTAAACATAAATATATTGTTATACTAGCCCTCTAAAACTTCAAGTCTTGCCTTAAGGTCATCTATAATAACTTGTTGTTCTTGTATTGACTTTACAAGCATTGCAGTTAGAGCACCATCATCTATACTTTTTACACCATCTGCACCCTCTTGTTCATCATTAGTTTCTACTAATTCAGAACAAACTGACTCAACTTCTTGTGCAATAAATCCTCTGTTATCAAGTAAACCTCTTTCTGGTTGTAATGTTCTACCCATTAATTCCACACCAGTTATCCAATCAAATTTTCTAGTTCTTAATTGAAGTAATTCAGTTAATCCTAAATCATTGTCTCTGATATTTTCTTTTAATCTTCTATCTGAAGTTGTATATCCACCAGAAAGTCTTGCTCTACCAGATACATCAAGTGGGTATTGAGGTGTTCTTAGTACACCAACATAACCTCTCCAGTAATTTCTATTGTTTATAACTAAAGAAAGAGTGTAACCACCAGTGTCATATGCACTAGCGGATATTCTTAGTGATTGCTCACCACGGGCGTCATAGTTTTCAAATAAAATCCTTGACTGACTTGAATACGTTGATTGTTTAAATGTTATATCATGTCCTACTGCTAAATTAAGACCAGGGTTGGTATCACTACCATTAGTACCACTTTGAATCCAACTATGGAATCTAGCAGCAGAAAATTGTGATACACCTGCAGGGTCTGCATACCAAGTAGTTGAGTTTGTATCATAGTAAATACCAGCATACATTGCCCCACCATTACCACTATTCTCATCAAGTATAGGAATAGTTCTCCAACTTCTGAAACCACCCCAAGTTGAACGGAATCTCAAGTTAGTAATTGGACCACCACACATTTGCCATCCATATCTAGAACCACCATTTGTATAGTGATAAGCTTGAACACCTACCCAATGTGATGTACCCGATGGTTGACTACCTGGATTACTCCAAGTATCAAAAAATCCAGAACCCCAGTTAGCAACACTGTTAAAATCTACGGTGCCCCAACCTACTGCACCAGTCCAATAGTTTTGGTCACCAGTAATACGAGGTCTTGCACCATAATATTCAGCAGAAGACCTTGTCTGACCTGAAAGCATCATATGTGCTTTAGTTCTATTACTTACACCCTCCATTCGAGTTGAGTTGATAGATGCACCATCAAAATAATAACCAGTATTATTATTATCGTAGAAAATAGGAGAACGAGATGACGAATTGGCATATACAATACCACTAAAGTTAGCACCTTGAGATGAGAATGAAATTCTATGATATGTACTACCATTATTTTTTAGTGCAAGGTGATGTCCATATGAACCATTGTACTCGTATGCGAGTCCGTACATATTACCAATTGGCCATGATTCTCCAATTGTCCAAATAACTTTTGCTCTAGTACCAGTACGATTATAATCACCCATCATTCCACCTTGATTGGTAGAACATAAATAATTATCATAATACTGTCTTCCAAGAACATAAAGGGTACGTACCCTTGTATCACCTTGACTACTACCAAAATAATATCCGGTATTTTCTCTATCATAAAAGATATTAGAACGAGTATCATTCATCATTGATACGCCACCACCATCCCAATAGTATGCAGTATTATCTCTATCATAGATAAAGTTAACCTGAAGTGTACCATTGATATAAGTTGTTCCTCCTACATACCAGTTAATATATGTACCGTATCCACCTTGTGCATCTAAGTGTAAGTTACCATTTGTTGTAGCAACACTTGCGTATGAACTACTATAACGACCATTACCACCTACTTGTAGGTATCTACCCCAAGATAAGTTAGGGCCATATAATACTCCAGTTCTTTGTCTACTTCCATATGCACCTGAAGTAGAGTTAGGGTCTATATAATATCCAGTATCATTTGAATCATAGAAAACTGGTGCTCTCATTGAACCTCTAGCTAGACCATATCCACTACGAGTTGCCAATTCCCAAGTTCCATTGTACATCATCTCTGTATAAGAGTTTCTCAACATATAGAAAGCCCACTCATTTTCGATGTCATTATAAAGACCAGCTGCATTAGAATGGTCATGCATAAACACCCAATGTCCATTAATTGAGTATCCACCCCAACCAGCTCTAGTACTTGAGGTTTGAACAGTACCATAATTACCAGTTACTGTATCTCTACCTACTCTAAATTCTAATGTGCTATTATCAGTATAGAAATAAGTACCATTATCATTTTGATGTCTAATTGCCCAACTTGCACCTGAATCTAATAAACCAATTTCATTTGAACTAGTTGAATAAACATATCCTCTAATAGTACCGTTGTGTTGGTCTCTAAATCTAATACCATTTGCAGAACCACCACCAGCAACGTTCCAATAATCATCATCATCTGAATACCAATGTTGACCAGTTGCTTGGTTATAAAGTCCTGTACCACTTGCATCATTTCTCAGCCAACTTCTAGCATAAATGTCAGTTGCTCTTATACCAGACCCTAAGTTAGAAAAACTGTCTGGGTCCATATAATAACCTGTGTTATTATAATGATAATAAATCGGAGACCTCATTTGAAATTGATGATACATATAATCAGTACCAACTCTAAAATACTGAGACCCATTTCTTAGTGCTCTGAATGCATATGAGTGAGTAGCAGCCATTCTTGCATCAACACCATAGTCATATGAAGATTTATCAATTATAATACCCCAATCATTATTAGAACCTTGAATATTAAGAGATGCATCATATCCGGATACTTGATTTCCAGAGGAAACAAGATATAATCCATTTAATCTTGATATACCTTGTGGGTCCATATAATAACCTGTACTATTGTAATCTCTGAATAACGAACCTTTTACCTCGGAAGTTACTACCAAACTATTTGATAGTGCTGCTCTAAATCCACCATTATTAATAACCAATATACCGTGGTCAGTTAAATTATTAGCACCACCTTTACTACCAGCGTTTGGATGTGACCAATATAAACCATATGCATTTCCAGTTGAATTACCATCATTAGGAAGTTTATATGAAGTACCCATATTAAATATGGTTTGTATTCTGGTGGATGTATATAATCCCGTAAGACCAACTCCATAATTTCCAGTCATTTGAATACCACCACTAAAATTGGCAGCAACATTACTATCAGCAGGGTCTACATAATATGCAGGGTTCTGTGAATCATAATATATAGATGCACCAATTGCTTGGTTTGTACCCATACCAGGATATGTATCAGGTACTATTTCTGCAGCTGTTGACCTTGCAGGGTTTCCTGTACCGGATGTTGTTAGTGACCAACCACTACTTTGAAAGTTATTTGTTATTGCGTAATTTAATGTACCATTATCAGTTATATAAATTTGTAAGTAATGAGTCTCATATGTAGTACCTTTTCTAATTCTAATATTATTAAAAATACCATTAGAACTATACCAAGATTTACCTAATAAAGTAAGTGTGGCAGTTCCACCATAAGATATACCAGCAGTAAATGACATTGAACCATGTCTACCACCATTAGTATCCCACACATTGAAGGTAGCATATTGTCTACCACTTCCTGTAGCAATAGTTACCCATTGTCCTGCAGTTACACTTCTTGACGCCGTATCTGCAAGTTTATATCCATCAACCGTTAATCCATTAACTTGAAGTTCATTTAATACCGAAGTTGATGCAGGGTCTGTGTAGTAATTAGTATCATCTAAATCGTAAAACCTTGGTGCACGAGATGAACCATAAGAATATGTATTACCAGCGGTATCAGTACCAGAAACAGTCCTACCTGCTGTTTGTGAATATACATGCCATGCATCAGTTGAACCTATTAATTGTGAGGAAGTTCTACTACCAACATACCAAGTACTACCACTACCACCATTTAACCTAACCATAGCCTCATATCCATTACCTGGACTTAGATAAAGGTATGTGTGTTTAGCTCCAGTTAATTGTAAATTATATAAGTTTGATGTTGCATTAGGGTCTAAATAATATCCACTACTATTGTAATCTCTGAAAAGAGTTCCTCTTACTTCATCAGTAAATACTGCTCTACTTGATATAGCAGCCTTAAAAGTACCATTCATTAGAATTAACATACCATGGTCATTCAAGTTTCCGGCTGCACCTCCAGCATTAGGATGTGACCAAGCTACACCATATAAGTTACCAGTACTACCACCATCATCTGGTAATCTATAAGCATCGCCCATAGAAAATAGTAATTGGTATCTACTTGCGGAGTATAAACCATAAATTCCTTTTCCGTAATTATCAAAAGAAATACTTCTACCATATGTTATCCTATTAGTAGTACGAGTATCATGTCTCCATATTAATGAATCAGTTCCAGCGTATCTACTATAATGATATGATGTATAACCACTATCCCAGTAATAATGGTCACCATATCCACTAGATGAACTTTCACCAAAGTAGAAGTGAGAATCACCACTATCGGTAGCCCATAATTTAAGAGTATCATTGATATTAGTTGTATCATTGTTACCATTACCTAAAGTAGTTGTACCATAGGTATTTAATGTTGTTATATTAGTAGTATTTAATCTAGATGTTGATGCTGGATTTACATAATAATTTGTATCATTTGAATCTATAAAATTAGTTGCGTATAAATTCCCAGTATTGATGTTTTGGTCATACACAGCCGATACCTTCATTGTTATCGTTATCTTCTTAGTGCCAGTTGGTTCACTTGAGTTACCAATAGATGTTACTCTATTAAACTCACTACCACCAGCATCTCTAACATTAACTGAGAATGAATTCCAATAAGTTACTCTTGGCCACCAAAATGCAAGTGTTCCACCATTATTAAATACCTTCATTTGAGTAAACCCTGGTTTACCCATATGCAATCCACTTGCGTTTATAATAGTGTTATTGTATAGATAACCTTGAGCAGTAAATGAGAATGGAGTATCAGTACTATAACTTTTACCAGTTGCTTCTAGCACAAATGATGCACCACTGGCTGCAGATGATGGTATATCAGTTTGTACTAATGTACCATTTACGAAATCTGAACCAGAATGTCTAAATGTTTTTACTTGATTATCCTTTACAGTTATTGCTTGTGCCTGTAAGACATTTATATTCGATGTTGATGCAAAATCACCATAATATCCAGTATTATTGTAATCACGAAATTGTGGTGCATCTATATTATATGCTGAATCTATTACACCTCCATCATTCCAATGTTTCTTCCAACCTTGTCTAGAACCATTCATAATGGTTTGAGTGTAGATATCACCCACACCAGAACCAGTCATACGAATTGCCAATGTATTACTATAATAGGATAATGGTGAACCATGTCCCATTCTTATAGTATTATGCCAATCAGTTGTTGGTGCTTCAGTAATACCAAGACCAGAACTTTGCCAATATTGTAATGAGTTAGAAGGAGTATCTCTCGTTGTATTTAAATGATTTGCATTAGAAGCTGTACCTGTTAATGGGCCAGTTATATTAGCAAATGATACTGAATCTGATGTACGAAGGTTTTGATTCATTAAGTGAACCTCGGTTGCACCTTGTCCAGTGTTTACTGTTGCAAATGTTACTGCATCAGATGAACGAACATTTTGGTTCATATTATAAGCGTATGCTTGAGATACACTATCTAATACTTGTCTCCAACCACTCCAAGAAGTAGCACCAGTCCCTAACCTACTCCATAATCTACCATTAGCAGTATATGAAATCTGAATTGGATATCCTCCACTTAAATCAGAACCACCACCATAACTTCTCCAATGCATTTGTCCGTTATACGAACCACCATCACTCAATCCATTGGTTGCATTACTTTTGAAATCAAAGTAAACACCCTTTTCTTTACTATTTGGTAAATCATTTGTACCTCTAGTATCATTTGAATCAACTGCCTCTGCTCTATCAGCAGTACCACTTACATTTCCTACAAAATTACCAGCAGTTACCTGATTGAATTCAACATTATCGGATGTACGAACATTTTGGTTCATTAAATGAACCTCAGTTGCACCTTGTCCAGTATTTATTGTTGTAAATGTTACTGCGTCTGTTGTACGAACATTTTGGTCCATATTATAAACCTCAGTTGCACCTTGACCAGTATTAATAGTAGTAAACGTTACTGCGTCTGTTGTACGAAGGTTTTGATTCATTAAGTAAACTTCAGTTGCACCTTGACCAGTATTAAGTGTACCACCAATTGTTACGTTACCAGACATATTCCAATTACCAGACGAGTCGGTATAATCAGAATCAGTTACAAATCGTAATCTATCAGGGTCAGTACCCTCATCCATTCTAAGCATTTGTCTACCACCTGCTACTATTTGTAAATCATCAGCTGCAAGAAATCTAATATATGTATTAGTGTCACCACTATGTTTTATATATGAAGCAACATTAATTTCACTAAATGTAGGTGAATCGGATGAACGAACATTTTGGTTCATTGCATACAACTCATTATCTCCTTGACCTGTGTTTAAAGTAGTTGAATATATACCACCATTTGCTTGAAATGGGGAATCTGAATACCATCTATCTGATGATTCTTTCCAATAGAATGATTTTGTTGCTGCATCACCTCTTAGAATTTCAATACCACCATCTTGGGTAGGTGTACCACTTGTGAAATTTGAATTAAGAGTTATAATATTATCTGCCAATGAGATTGTTTCCGTATTGACAGTTGTTTCTGTACCGGTAACTACTAAGTCACCTGTTATAGTTAATGTTGTTCCATCGAAAGTAAGATTTTCTTCAACTGTTGCGTTTGGTGCTGAACCATTAAGTGTAATTAATCCATTATCAGTTGTACCAGTTAGTGCCAATACACCATCTGTACCACTTTCTCCAGAAGTTCCACTTGTTCCACTTGTACCAGAAGTTCCAGATGTCCCACTCGTTCCACTTGTTCCACTTGTACCAGAAGTTCCACTAGTTCCACTTGTACCACTTGTACCGGATGTTCCACTTGTTCCAGATGTACCACTTGTACCAGAAGTTCCAGATGTCCCACTTGTACCACTTGTACCGGATGTTCCACTTGTACCACTTGTACCGGATGTTCCAGATGAACCAGATTCACCAGTTAAACCACTTGTACCGGATGTTCCACTTGTTCCACTCGTACCACTCGTACCGGAAGTTCCACTTGTTCCACTTGTTCCAGATGTACCACTTGTTCCACTTGTTCCAGAAGTTCCACTTGTACCGGATGTTCCAGATGAACCAGATTCACCAGTTAAACCACTTGAACCAGAAGTTCCACTTGTTCCACTTGAACCACTAGTTCCACTAGTTCCACTTGTACCAGAAGTTCCACTTGTACCAGAAGTTCCACTTGTACCACTTGTACCGCCTGAGCCAGGAGTTCCATCTCCCCCACCTGCACCAGTTAAACCACTTGAACCAGAACTTCCACTTGTTCCACTTGAACCAGATGTTCCAACTTCACCAGTTAAACCACTTGAACCAGAACTTCCACTCGTTCCACTTGTTCCAGATGTTCCACTTGAACCACTTGAACCACCTTCACCACCAATACCATCTTGTCCACTTGAACCAGAAGTTCCACTTGTTCCTGAAGTTCCACTCGTACCACTTGTTCCAGCTATACCTTGAATTCCTTGTTCACCAATTTCACCATCTAAACCAGATGTACCATCTGCACCAGTTGCTCCATCGGTACCGTCTATACCAGACGAACCACTACTTCCGCTTGTTCCACTCGTTCCAGAAGTACCAGATGAACCAGAACTTCCACTAGAACCAGTTAAACCACTTGTGCCACTTGTTCCAGATGTACCAGAAGAACCGGAACTTCCAGATGAACCGGAACTTCCAGATGAACCAGACGAACCACTTGTTCCAGATGTTCCACTTGTACCACTTGTTCCAGATGTTCCACTCGTACCACTTGAACCAGAACTTCCACTCGTACCAGATGTACCAGAAGTTCCACTTGAACCAGATGTACCATCTATACCAGAAGTCCCAGATGTACCAGAAGTTCCACTTGTACCAGATGTTCCACTTGTACCAGCAGTACCAGCAGCTGGTTCCCATTCAGACCCTGTGTATCTAAATATATTGGTATCAGTTGAGTTATAATATAATTGTCCAAGTTGACCACCTGCGGGTTCTGAACTAAAGACTGGAATTACTACCGAATCTTTAATTAATACTGAACCTGTAAATTGATGTGAATCTGAACTTTCATCACCAAACACATTCGAACCCGATGCGTAGATTACTGATGATGATATGAATGTTGTTATTAATTCGTTTGATGTAATAGTTCCATTTACAGCTAAATTATTACCAACTGTTAAATCGTTGGATATATTTAAATTATTTGCTATATCTGCAGAACCTGTTACTTTTAAATCGTTACCAATTGATACATTTCTAGTAATATTCCCATCAACTTGAATAGTTGTTGAACCAGTTACTAATAAATCGTTATTGATTGTAGTATTTGTGTCAATTACAAGTCCTAAATTTGGAGAAATTATTGCTTGTACTGAACCTGACTTTAATCTATCTATATCTCCTAGTGCCTCGGCTGGGACATTAAATAACCCAGCACCATCTCCACTAATAAACCCACCAGATATTTCACCAGTTGCTAAAATATCACCACTAATAGATGCTGATGTATTAACTGCAAATCCAAAAGATTCGGATATAGATGCACTTACAGACCCATCAAATATTTTACTTTGTGCATCGCTAGTTAATGCTTCAGGTGGAATATTAAGTAACTGAGAACCATCTCCTACAAATGAACCACTATATGAAGATGCAGTTACTCCACCTTCTATATTCAAGGATGTATTAATATCAACCGATGCGGTTGATATATTTATTTGTTCTATACCTTGAACATCAATCGAAAGTAAACTTTGACTGACTTGATTTATTCCATTTGGATTCTTTCCACCGTATTCCATTAACCTCTATTTATGATATCTCTAATACTGATAAAATAACATCTGCTGAATTATTAACATTAGATGTTACAGTTATCGAATCGTTTGCCTCTAAAACTACTTTTTGGTCACCACCAACTAAAACTGCCGATGAACCATTTGGGATAACTGCTCCTTTTACTAAATATTTAGTAACACTAGCAGAGTTATCGGTTATTTGTACATCTACATAAATGTTTTCAGATACAATATTTGCTACATTTACACCAATCACAGTTGTTGATGTTGCAGCTGGTGTTGTGTAAACACCTAACCCACCTGTTCCAGCAGGTCCTTTTATACTATTTTTAAATATATTTGCCATATTTTTATCCTAACGCTATTGAGAATGCTAAAGCAGAATCCAATACATCTACACCATCAACAGAAAAACTATTGTTTGGTGTTAAATTTATTGAACCACTTACTTCAACCGAACCACTATTAATAATATTTACACCACCATCAGTATTTTGTGTACCAACGTTTAATGTTTGTGTTACAGTTAAATTAGTAAACTCAGCTTGTTCAACTGCAATATCTCCGATAAAAGAACCACTAAATGAACCAGTATATGAACCAGTAAACGACCCACTTAACTCAGCATATGCTGAAGGAGCCTGTGTAATCGAACCGGAAAAACTAGGTTGGTCTATTCTCATCTGATAATTACCTTTTCTTTGATATAAATATTAAATAAATATCTTTTAACTTCTAAGAAGGTTTGTTTGGCCAAGTAATATCGTATGGGGTAGATTGATTTGTTATATCTCTTAGTGATTGTCTATATGTTTGCCAATCTGTTAGAGTTGAACCTGATATTGGAGAATCATTAAATTGTGTCCAATCACATTCAGATAATAATGAATCTCTATTACTTCTTACTTCCGACCATTTTATTTCTCTTCTCTTATTTATTGTTTCTTCATCTGCATCAGTTATGTTATATGTTTGTACATAAACCGAACCAGATAAGGTTGGTGTTACTTCAGTTACATCTTTTGCATCATCACTATCATATCCACTATTTTTTGCTTCAACTTTGTAGATGTTGAATGATTCCAATAAACTATCTGCGATAATTGTTGGAAAACTTGTGTTCGGATTCTCATTCTTTAAATTTTGAACCGAATATGGATAAGTTATTGTTGAGCCTGAGACTTTTAAGTACATATCTTTTATTTAAATGTTGCTGGTATTGTTGCGAAATCACCTAAACCGGTACAAAAAGCAAAACAATCTGTACCAATAGGAGTTGGTGTTCTTTCAAATATTTTATCACCATTCGTGTCTGATGGTGAGTTACCAGTTAATAAGTTTGATGTGGTTGCCATATTAAATGCATTAGAAAATGTAGTAACTTGTTGGTTATTAGTAAAAAACTGACTTGGAATTCCAGCCACTTTTCTGCAGTTTCTAAAAACTGATTCAAAGTTTACTACCAATGTATTATTATCAAACAACCCACTTGGTATTGTTGTTAAATTTAATAATGCGTTAAATGTACCAGAAAATGATGTAACACTTGGATTATTATCAAATAAACCAGATGGTATCTGTGTGATACCTAAACAAAATACAAATGTGTTAACAAATGAATTTACGTTTGATGAATAATCAAATAAACCACTTGGTATTATTGTAATACCAGTTTGTCTGAATGTAGAATCAAATTTCTTTACAGTATTTAATCCATCATTTAATAATGCATTATTAGAACCATCCATTGGTATCGATGTTAAATTAGTACATCCATAGAAATTAACCTCCTCTAGACTAACTACACCCCAATCATCAACTGACTTATATAGGTTTTTATATAATGTGTTATTGGAAACAAGAAAGCCTGGGCAATATCCACTAACTATAATTTGATAAGTGCCTGCTGATACATATGTATGAAATCTAGAAACAGAAGTAGTCTGAACAATTGTACTACTACCACTACCATCTCCCCAAGTTACTGTTAAGTTAGGTTGTTTTCCAGCAGGTGCTGTAATTGGTAACTCAAATTGAGTATTTGCTGATGTTGTTTGTATTGTAAATTTAAAAGGTCTCACTTGTCCTGCTTCTATTGATAATAATCTTCTTGCTATACTCATAATTCATAACTCATTAACTTATATTGTTTGCACTTAGGAATCCATAATAAGTACTACCTCCATCATAAGTATAGAATACTAATATATCTTTTCCATTTGCCGTTAGTGTTGGTGCTGCTCCATTTGCCCATTGTATTGATGATGGCCAATTAGTACTTGCCGTTCCACCACTACCATCTTCCATTACCAATGTGAATCCAATTGAACGAGGACCAGTTGGTGGGTTTGTAATACTGATTGTAATTGTTCCAGTTCTATTAATTCTAAAATTGTTGGCAGTTGATAAATTTATTACAGTACCACCAGATGAGTTTCCTATATTAGTGTAATTCTCATGGAATCTAGTAGAGAACGTTGCATCACTTACATCTAAATCTCCAGTTATATCCAATAAATTACCATCGAAAGTTAAATTAGTTTCAGCCGTAGCAGTTCCATCTCCATCTGCAGTAAGAACTCTATCTGCACCATCTGTTGCGATTTCTATTGAACCATCTGAACCAGATGAACCACTAGTACCACTACTTCCACTCGTACCACTTGAACCACTCGAACCACTTGAACCACTAGTTCCACTTGTTCCACTAGAACCAAATAAAGTACCATCTTGCCCACTTGTTCCTGAAGTTCCACTTGTTCCAGATGAACCTTCAGTACCACTTAAACCACTACTTCCACTCGTACCACTTGTACCAGAACTTCCGAATAATGTACCATCTTGACCACTAGTTCCAGAAGTTCCACTTGAGCCAGATGAACCATCTGTTCCAGTTGAACCAGATGAACCACTAGTACCACTTGTACCACTTGAACCAAATAAAGTACCATCTTGACCACTTGTTCCAGAAGTTCCAGACGAACCAGAACTACCATCAGTCCCAAGTCCACTTGAACCACTTGTACCACTTGTACCAGAACTTCCGAATAATGTACCATCTTGACCACTAGTACCACTTGTACCACTTGAACCAGATGAACCATCTGTTCCAGTTGAACCAGATGAACCACTAGTACCACTTGTACCACTTGAACCAAATAGAGTTCCGTCTTGTCCACTCGTTCCACTTGTTCCGTAAGTTCCACTTGTTCCTGATGTACCAGCCGACCCACCTGTACCAGATGTTCCGTAAGTTCCACTTGTACCACTTGAACCAAAAAAAGTTCCATCTTGACCAGCTGAACCAGATGTTCCTGATGTTCCACTCGTACCATCGACTCCATCTGCACCACTAGTCCCTGCCTCTCCTTCTAAGCCTGATGTTCCAGATGAACCACTTGTTCCAGATGAACCACTTGTACCGGAACTTCCAAATAGAGTTCCATCTTGACCACTTGTACCACTCGTTCCACTTATTCCACTTGTACCACTTGTTCCTGCACCAGATGTACCAGAAGTTCCACTCGTTCCACTTGTACCAAAAAATGTTCCATCTTGACCACTTGTTCCACTTGAACCAGATGAACCACTAGTACCACTTGTTCCTGCACCAGATGTACCAGATGTACCAGTTGTTCCAGAACTCCCAAAGAAAGTTCCATCTTGTCCAGAACTCCCACTCGTACCATTTGTACCGGATGAACCACTTGTACCATCAGTTCCACTACTTCCACTTGTTCCTGATGTTCCACTTGAACCAGAACTTCCAGCAAACGTTCCGTCTTGACCACTTGTTCCTGATGTACCATGTGAACCAATTCCACTTGAACCAGAAGTTCCACTTGAGCCAGAAGTTCCACTTGAACCAGATGTTCCACTCGTTCCACTTGAACCAGAGCTACCAAAGAAAGTTCCATCTTCACCACTTGTTCCTGATGTTCCAGAACTTCCACTTGTTCCACTACTTCCACTTGTTCCTGATGTTCCAGAACTTCCAAAGAAAGTTCCATCTTGTCCAGACGAACCAGAAGTACCATGTGAACCAATTCCAGATGTACCACTTGTTCCATTTATACCATTTTCACCATCTTCACCAGAAGTTCCACTTGTTCCACTTGAGCCAGAAGTTCCGGCAGAACCAGAAGTACCTTGCTCTCCACTTGAACCAGATGTACCATTTGTACCCGTTGAACCACTACTTCCACTAGAACCACTTGTTCCAGATGTTCCGCTATCACCTCTATCACCAACAGCAACTAACGATATAACAATATCATCACCATTTGTGAAAGGAGATTCGGAAGATGAACCTGTATTTGATAAATCACTAAGAGTCCACCATGAACCATTATCAGTTAATTCGCCTATGGCAAATAATAAATAAGTATCGGTTTCAAATTTCTTAGAAATTCGTATATGTGCTTTTACTGCTGAAGTAACTGAATCCATCGTTTCCATAAACGATTGAATACTTCCTCCATCATCATCAGTTTCACTAATGTAAATTGCATTACCTGTATTTTGTGCAGTCTGATTTATTCTAATTCTACCAGAAGAAGGTTCTGAATTTCCTATTGCTGATGTAAATGTATAATCGAATGATGCTCCACCAAAGTTACCATCTTTACCACTTGTACCACTACTTCCTTCTGCTGATGTCCCACTACTACCACTAGTACCAGAAGAACCACTTGTTCCGGATGAACCAGATGAACCACTCGTTCCACTTGTTCCTTCTGCAGATGTTCCGCTTGAACCAGATGTTCCACTTGAACCAGACGAACCAGATGAGCCAGATGAACCAGATGAGCCAGATGTTCCAGATGAACCACTACTTCCACTCGTTCCAGATGTACCAGACGTTCCAGATGAACCAGAAGTTCCATTTGAACCAGATGTTCCACTTGTTCCACTTGTACCAGTAGAACCACTCGTTCCACTACTTCCACTTGAACCAGACGTTCCTGCAGTTCCACCACTACCACTTGTTCCAGATGTACCACTTGTTCCACTTGTACCAGAAGTACCACTTGTTCCACTTGTTCCAGAAGTTCCAGAAGAACCACTCGTTCCAGATGAACCAGATGTTCCATTTGAACCAGATGTTCCACTTGTACCTGATGTTCCACTTATTCCACTTGTACCGGATGTACCATCTGTACCCGTTGAACCACTACTTCCACTCGTACCACTTGAACCAGATGTTCCTGCAGAGCCCGAAGAACCTTGTTCTCCACTAGTTCCACTCGAACCAGATGAGCCACTAGAGCCACTTGAACCAGATGAACCAGATGTTCCACTTGTTCCTGTCGTTCCAGATGAACCACTACTTCCAGATGAACCACTAGAGCCACTTGAACCAGATGTTCCACTAGACCCACTAGTTCCACTTGAACCACTTGAGCCGGATGTACCAGAAGTTCCAGTAGTTCCACTTGAACCACTAGAACCACTTGAGCCGGATGTACCACTAGAACCACTAGAACCACTAGTTCCACTTGTACCAGAAGTTCCGTATTTGTTTACTATATCAATAGTACCTACCATTACTTCATGTGAAGCACATTGATAAACTATACTATTGGGTGCATCTTCAGGAACTCTATATTTTATTAAATCAGTTGTTCCAAAATTACCACCTGATGGATTGTTATTTGTTGTTCCAGGTACTGAATTAGTATTAGCATCTGCTAATCTTAATGCAAATGGATGGGATGCGTTTACCCCACTTACATCAAAGTAGAATACTTCTCCCCTTACTAAAGTTAATGTTGGGAATGTTCCTGTATATCCAGCAAAAGAATAGTTAAAACCTTCATTAACAACTGTGTATAGTCTACCACCTTCTCTACCTGCAGTTCCGGCAGTACCAGAAGTTCCACTTGTTCCAGCCGTTCCACTTGTTCCAGATGTTCCACTTGTTCCAGATGTCCCACTTGAACCAGAACTTCCACTTGAACCACTACTTCCACTACTACCGCTACTTCCACTTGACCCACTTGTACCAGAAGTTCCACTTGTTCCACTCGAACCAGATGTTCCACTTGAACCAGATGTACCACTTGTTCCACTAGTACCACTCGTTCCACTACTTCCACTTGTACCAGATGTACCACTTGAGCCACTAGAGCCAGAAGTACCAGATGTTCCACTAGTTCCTGTTGTTCCACTTGAACCAGAAGTACCAGAAGTACCACTTGTTCCACTTGTACCAGAAGAACCAGAAGTACCAGATGTTCCAGCTGTTCCACTTGTTCCACTACTACCACCACTTCCTGCGGTTCCTGCTGTACCAGATGTTCCACCACTTCCTCCAGTTCCAGATGTTCCACTTACTGCAGTTACATCTCGTTTAAAAACTTTACCAGTTGATTCATTAATAACAAGAACTGTATCGGAACTACCTGTTTCTAATCCTATAAGTTGTGCACTGCCTGTTACTACTAAACTACCACTTACTTCGAATCTCCCAACGAATGAACCTGTACCAGTTGTTGGTAAGAAATTTTCTCCAAGAAAATCACCAGCATTTAATGCAAATGATGCAGTTGCAGCATAAGATGCTGAAAGAACAGTCATTGAAGCAGTTTGGTCATTTCTTACATAATCTTCTGCAGATACTGCGTTTATAGCATAAGATGCAGATTCTGCATAAGATGCAGAAAGAACAGTCATTGAAGAAGTTTGGTTGGTTCTTACAAAATTATCAGTATTAAAATCACCAGCGTTTACAGCGAATGAAGCAGTTTCGGCATATGAAGCAGATAAAACTGTCATCGAAGCAGTTTGACTACTCTTCACATATTGCGATAAGTTACCTAACTCAGCAAGTGATGCTGAATCAAATCCTACTAAATTTGATGCAGTTCCAGCGTTTTCTGCAAATTCAGAGTATGATGAAGAAAGAACTAGTCCCACTACATTACTACCTTCTACAAATCCTGCTAATCTACCACCAGTACCAATTACTGCTTGTCCACTTGTCAATCCACTAAAGGTTACCCTAACCGATGAACTATCGATTGATTCAATAGATTGTGGAATAATTTGTCCATTTGAACCAGTTTCATAAATTTGAACTACTGGATAATCAATAGCAAAATTATGTTGGAATGTTACTTGAGTTACATCTGAGAATGGGAATGTTGCGGTATCACCAAATTGTGTTACAGGTCTAAACTTATTAGCATTTTCATCAAATATTAAAATGTCTAAATCATCAGGTATATCTATACCAACATTTTCACCTTGATATGAACCTACAAATGATGATGTTATTCTTGGTGAGAATATTTCATCCGTTATTTTTATCCTAGATGCAGTAACATCGTTTTCAAAATTAACTTCTCCAAAAAATGTTGAACCACTATCTATTGACCTAACTACGAATCCATCATCAGGAGTAACCGATGCAGTTACCGAACCACTAAGTATTCTACTTTGGTCTAAGTCTACAATTGCATCTGCAGGTATATCAAATAAACCAGCACCACTACCACTAAAGAATCCACTTCCTGATGGTATAGTTACATTTCCTATAAATGTAGAACCACTACCAGGTGAGTAAACTCTGAATCCTTCTGTATCATGTACAGATGCCGAAACACCTCCACTAATAATTAAAGGTAGTGATAAATCTTCTAATGATTCTGCCGGTATGTTAAATAAACCCCCACCATCACCAACGAATAATGTACCACTAATTTGATTGTTTACAACGAAACCTTTGTTTGGAGAAACAGATGCAGTTGTTGAACCAGAAGTAATTCTATCTAATTGTAAATCTTCAAGTGCATCTAATGGAATGTTATATAATCCACCACCATCTCCTTTATATAAAGATGCAGTTATTGATTCCGAAACATGCAATGAACCACTAAATTCTATTTTAACTGAACCTGAATTAACATTTGGGTCTAAGTTTTCTACTCTAAAGAAACCTAATGGGTCAACTGATGCAGTTACCGAACCAGTAAATATTTTTGATGAATCAATTGCTAAGTTAGCAATATCAATGTTTGTAATTCCACTACCATCACCAGTAATAATTCCACCTACATTTAAGGATTCTGAAATATTTACAGAACCACTAAGTGATGTTAATATACTTCCAGTAAGTCCCGTATCAAATAGTTTAAATTCACCAGTCTCAGAGAGAGATGCTGTATATGAACCAGTTTCTAATTTGTTTAATGTTAATGCTAAATTAGCAATATCAATGTCAGTTAATCCACTACCATCACCAACAAATCTTCCACCACCTCCAACGGTTATTGAACCAGATGTTAAAATTGAACCAGTAAATTGTGAACCACTTTTTGGTGCAGTTACTATAAAGGTATCACCGGTTGCAACCGATGCCGTTGCCGAACCACTTGATATAAGAGGAGCAGCTGCAGCATTAACATTTTCTAAGTTTGAACCATCTCCAAAATAAACTCCACTATATGAACCACTAAATGAACCACTTAATACTAAATCACTACTTCTATTTTCAAACCTACTTGATGTTGCAGAATATACTAAGATATCATTATTAGATGCAGTTGCAATTTCAACATCATGTAAATCACCTATATGAGAACCTAATTGAGGTCTTACTAATAGTTGTATATTATTACCATTTATTCTTTCAATTAGACAAATGGTTGATTTTAAGTTAGGTGCTTCAGGTTTAATATTTGTCAACCCACCAGGTCTTTCTGCATCTGGATATAGAATATCTCCCTCTGCCCATGCGGAACCAGTAGATTTTAATCCTTCGGTTTCTAGGTCATTTTTGTTTACATCCCTAACCATTCCAAACCAAGTAGCAAATCCTTCTTGATTGTTATCAATGTTTTCTGTTAGAACACCTATTAATAGTGATTCTAAATAAGTACCATCGGATATTGATTTGATAACTCTAATACGATTACCTTGTGATGGGTTGGTTGGGTCAACCATTACCAATGTACCATTAATCAAGTCTTCACCTGATTTATTTACTACCTTTGGATAATATAGTTCTTGTCCGAGTTGTAAAGATGCACTACCACCACCCATTCCTAAATCAAGAGTACCTTCAACCTCATTCCATTTTAATCTAGCCTCTGCAGATGGTATAGAACTTCCACCTCTATTAAAATCTACAGCTGAAGAACTTAGATAGGATGAAGTGATAAATGGTGATGATAAAATTTCTGCAGATGAAATTCCCTTCACATCAAATTCACCGACTACATCAGTATTACCACGTAAGACATTCTGTGAAACGATTGGATTTGTAGTAAATGATTTTATATTACTACCATAAGATTGTGATGGTATCGAATAATAAAATAAGTTTCTAGGTGTATTATCATCGATATCAATCTTTAGATATGCACCAGCAGAACCAGCAGTACCATTTTCATCTACTGCAATAGTATATTCTGAACCACCACCATGTACACCATCACGTGTTTGGGATAATTTTATTGGATTACCTTCGTTTGATGAATCTGATAAATCAAAATGATATGTATTACCATCTACGAATTTTAAAGATTTTTTTAAAGTACCATTGATTATATACCCATTTGAATCAATAGTTACTGATTGAGTTATTGGGATACTTTCTAAGGTAACAACGGAATTGGATACATATAATCCACCTGTTATATTTAAGTCACCTTCAATTGATGATGTTGTATTTACTTTAAATCCATATGCAGGGTCGGTTGATGCAGTTACACTACCACTTGCTATAAATGATAACTCTTCTACTTTTTCAGCAAGAGCAGAAAGAGGAATATCAAATAAATCTCTACCACTTCCACTAAACGAACCACTAATTGAAGGTGATTCAATGGAGCCACTTACAATAACCGTGTCATGGATTATAGTTTCTGTTCTTGGATACCTAAGTACTTTATTTATTTGACCACCCATTCCGGAGTGATTCAAGCACCAATAATAAAGTATATCGGGTGTGTCATGGTTTATTGCAATAGTAACTTTAGAACCAGAAGTTCCAGCAGGAATACTTCCCGTATCTACACTACCAGTAAAGTCAAGTCCACTATCATGAATTCCATTACTACCCGTTGAAAATCTTAATGGATGTGTAGCATTTGTAGCGTCTGATTGATTAAATGTGTATGTACTACCACTTACTAAATAAAGTAAAGGCTGCCTATATCCATCTATTTCATATTTGTTACCGTCATCAGTAGAAATTACTTTTACAATTTTTTCTAAATTATCAGAAGCATATGTAGTTGATGCGGATACTATTAAACTACCACTTGTAGTTATACCTTCATCAAATCTACCTGTTGAATTTACCTCAAACCCCTTAGTTGGATGAACTGATGCAGTTACACTGCCACTTACAATTCTGAATGCCTCATCTGTGATTGCAGAACGAGGTATATCAAATAAGTCTTTACCACTACCACTAAATGCACTACCACTTTGTACTTTAACATCCCCAAAGAATATCGAACCACTAGCAACCGAAGTTACAACAAATCCATCTATTGGGTCAACTGATGCAGTTACACTACCACTTGCTATTAACGGTGATGTTTCTGAAAGTGCTGATAATGGTATATCAAATAAGTTTTCACCACTACCACTAAACGATGAACTAACATTAAGTTGTAAGTTACCACTAATAAAAGTAGAACCACTTAATTCGGTTGTTACAGAGCCAGTTCCAAATACTCTAAAGAATCCATCAGTTGAAACTGATGCAGTTACCGTTCCACTTGCAATTAATGGAGATGTTTCGGAGAGTGCAGAAAGTGGAATATCGAATAAATTCTCACCACTACCACTAAATGATGAACCACTCGTGACTCTAACTTCTCCTAAGAAAGTTGAACCACTTTCGATTGATGTTACAAGGAAACCATCATCAGGTGTAACTGATGCAGTTACACTACCACTTGCTATTTTAGGTGCATCTTCAGATAAGGCAGATAATGGAATATTATTTAATTCCGAACCATCACCACTAAATGAACCACTAAAAGAGCCAGTTAATTGACCTGCTATAATTTTTGGAACGTTTAGTGTTTCTGTTATAAACACACTACCCGTAAATTCAGATTGTACCGACCCCGTTCCAAATACTTTGAATACTCCATCAGGTGAGACAGATGCACTTACAGAACCAGTTGTTATTAAATTAGAAAGTAATGCATCATCAACTAAAGCAGATTTTGGAATATCGAATAATTCAGCACCACTACCACTAAATATAGAACCACTACTTAATCTTAAACTACCACTAAATATAGAACCACTTGTAACCGAGGTTACAACAAATCCTTCTATTGGGTCAACTGATGCGGTTACCGAACCTGTTGCTAATATACCTGCAGCAACTGCGGCAGCTGCATTAATTGCATCTTGTGCGTCAGTAGATAATGCTACTAATGGTATATCGAATAAATTTTCACCACTACCACTATATTTTGAACCACTATTTAATTGAATTGCACCACTTACAAACAATGAACCACTTAGTTCAGTTGTTACCGAACCTGTACCAAATACTCTAAAGAATCCATCAGTTGAAACTGATGCAGTTACTGAGCCAGATGTTATTAAATTAGAAAGTAATGCATCATCTACAAGTGCTGATTTTGGGATATTGAATAATTGTTCACCACTACCACTAAAGAATGAACCAGATGCTAAGAATACTGAACCAGTAAATATAGAACCACTATCTATTGAGGTTACTACAAACCCCTCATCAGGAGTAACCGATGCGGTTACCGAACCACTAGTTATAAATGTTGATAAAAGTGCATCTTCGGTTAAAGCCGAACGAGGTATATCAAATAAATCTTCACCACTACCACTGAATTTTGAACCACTATTGAGTTGAACTGTGCCACTTACAAACAATGAACCACTTAGTTCAGTTGTTACTGAACCAGTTCCGAATACTCTAAAGAATCCATCAGTTGATACAGATGCACTTACCGAACCAGTTGTAATTAAGTTTGAAAGTAATGCATCTTCGGTTAGAGCAGATTTAGGTATGTTAAATAAGTTTTCACCACTACCACTAAATGAAGAACTAACATTAAGTTGTAGGTTACCACTAATAAAAGTAGAACCACTTAGTTCAGTTGTTACCGAACCTGTACCAAATACTCTAAAGAATCCATCAGTTGAAACTGAAGCCGAGACTGAGCCCGTTGTTATTAAATTAGAAAGTAATGCATCATCAGTTAATGCACTTTTTGGTATATTAAATAAATTCTCACCACTACCACTAAAGGCAGAACCACTATTAAGTTGTAAGTTACCACTAATAAAAGTAGAACCACTTAATTCGGTTGTTACAGAGCCAGTTCCAAATACTCTAAAGAATCCATCAGTTGAAACTGAAGCAGTTACCGAACCTGATGTTATTAAATTAGAAAGTAATGCATCGTCAGTTAATGCTGATTGAGGTATGTTAAATAAACCCTCACCACTACCACTGAAGAATGAGCCTGATGTTAATTGTACATTTCCACTAACAAAAGTAGAACCACTTAGATTTGTTTCACCGAATACATCTAATGAACCAGTTATCTTAACTGAGCCTGTAAATTCTTGTGTATCGTTTGAAAAATCACCAAATTTGTTTGAACCAGATGAAAATATAATTGAAGATGAAATTATTTCAACAATAAGTTCTCTTGCTACAATTCTATTATCAACTATTAAATCACCAGTAACTCTAACATCACCAGTTACATCCATATTTCCATTAAATGATGAAGATACGTTTACTAAAAATCCAGTATTTGGTGATATTGATGCCGATGCTGAGCCTGATAATAATCTTACTGCTTCAGGTAGATTATTTAAGTCTGAACCATCACCTGCGAATGAACCACTAAAAGAACCAGTAACCTGGTCTAATTGTAAGGTTGTTACAAATAAACGATTACCTTCGGAGTCTGATGCAACTAGAGCAATAGAACCAGACGAAATTGACCCACTCTCAGGAACACCTAAGTTTGGTTCAGCTTCATTTAATCTTAGATACTGGTACCTATCCTCAGAAACATTAATAGGTTTTGTTACTCTAACCTTTCCGCTTAATAATTGGCTCATTTATTAGTAGTCTTAGTATATAATTATTCGTTTGCACTTTCAAGAATCGATAATATTACCGTTAAATTTGTAGAGCCTGATACAATTAATGAAAATTGTTGTTCCAATACTAATTTACCTGCCACAATTGGTGATAATGAATCACCTGCTGGTATGTTTACATTAGTAATTAAATCTATCGGTAGTTGTCTAACTCTCGTTGGATTTGATATTGTATTTGATATTGCCTCTAATAAATTAACAGATGCCGATATTGAGCCCGTTTCTGCTATAAGAGTACTATCAAAAGATTGTGTAACCTCATCGTTATAAATTCTAGCTACATCAACTGAACCAGTTATTGATTCATTAATAAGTATTTGTTCTATTAACCTGGTGCCATAATCGATTGATTGATATGATGCAGTAAAATAATTATCAGGTATTAAAATTTCACCATTCTTATTATAATAAGAAAGAGCGGCCTTTTTGGATTGTAATGTCCCACCACCAATTAAATCAGCCTCAACACCATCTACTGCAGTTCTAACATATGCTTCAAAAAACGAAGATGTAAAACTAAATGGAAGTTGTGTTAAATTGTTTTGAAAATTAATATAAGCAGCAGATTCTTTTTCTATAAAAGTTTGGTTTTTTGCTATAAGAGCGGATGCACTTAAAAAACTACCTGAATTAGTTATTGAATCTACTTGAGGAATTGGTAAATCCCTATTACTTGTTATACTAATAGTAACGGGCTCATCAGATTCTCCTGTATTTGTTATTTGTGCAGATAATAAAATAGTTGAAACTCCCTTTGGAGCTGAGTAAACTATGTCATTATCACCAGTCAAATTGGTAAGTACGGATTTAAATGCGTTTAGTGGTATTAATTCTTCTGCCATATCCTTTATAAATATTTGATTTCTTTTTTATCCTTAATCTTGCAACGCTAATGAGAATGGAGTCACAAGTGAGAATAGTGATTTAGAGAATGTTCTACCTTCTAAGGTACCAGAAGCTTGTTTAATAACAAGACCCCCACCAATTCTAAAGTCACCAAGTTCGTTACCAGAAGTAAAGAATACTCTACCTCCACCTATTTCCGTAATTTCTTTATCTGGGTCCGGTATACCATCACCACCTTGATTAGGAGGTAACGCTTTATAAGTTACACCAGCACCTGCGTATGAGAAATCATGTCCAGTCGTGATAATCAAAGAACCAAACTCCTCAACTGGTGCCTGTCTAGCAACAAATTGGAATTGAGTTCTTAAATATCTATTAGTTTCTGCAGTTTCTAATTTTTGTTCGTTTACAACAACAGCTGCACTTCCGTATATACCATTGTAATACGATTGAGCTGCTCTTATACTTCTTTCATTACCACCATATGTGATATCAGTTACGATAGCATCTAAGATAAATCCAGTATCTCTATAACATTTTTCCTCTTTGTAATCAAAGGTAGGGAATGCCGCATTTGTGTACGATATTGCTTTACCTTGTAATACTTTCTTAGCATTTCTAAGTGCATTAGCTCCATTTTTATTTAATAAGAATGGGAATACTAATTGTTGTTGTTTGATTACCTTTTCTGCCAACCCTTTAGAGAAATCAATACCATCAGTTGTTTGTGGTTTTTGTTCCGTAGTTGCGATTGAAGGAATGTAGTAGTAGAATGTACCTGCTTGGACTGCTCTCTCATTACCACCATACGTTAAATCAGTTGCAACAGCATCAATTATGTATCCTAAATCTCTACTACAACTAACTTCGTTGTATTCAAACTCACTCCAAGACGAACTTAGATAAGCGATTGTTTCTTTTTGTATAAATGTTGTATTATCTCTCAATAATTGTACACCATTTTTAATATCTTCCGATGGCGTTGTGTACATTAGATTCTGAACTACATTTTGTGAAGTTCCATTAGCAAATCTAATTCCATCAACAGTAGGGTCTAATTGATTTGCCTCTGAAGGTGTTCCTCCATTTGTTGCTCTTGAAGGATATCTCCAATAGTATAATCCTGCGACTGTACTTCTCTCATTACCACCATAAACTAAGTCAGTTACAGCTGCATCAATTATATACCCAGTATCTCTTCTACATTTATCTTCATTGTAAGTTACATTACTCCAAGAAGATGATATAAATTCAATTGTTTCATTTTGTACGAAACTTCTATTGTTTC
>Ga0209716_1000662_pt1 | contig 30808 bp, 37 predicted proteins | sample COGITO_mtgs_1205_FD_184811 | JGI IMG/M metagenome (GOLD analysis project Ga0209716, IMG submission 184811) | Pelagic marine microbial communities from North Sea - COGITO_mtgs_120531 (SPAdes) (version 2) | ecosystem: Environmental > Aquatic > Marine > Epipelagic ...
GATGTTATTCGATCTTGTGAAGGTGGTGGATATTGGAAAAAAGGTAAATCAATCAGTGTTCTCAATGAAAGCGGTAGGATATGGACTCCTTATGCAACATGGCAAATGGACAAGGAGGTGAGCCATGCTTGATTCAAAAAAAGTAAATCCCTTCAAGGAAGTGAAAGATTATGGTTGGAGCGAATCTAATTTGAATTCCGCATGGAAAGAGGGTTGGGCTTTGTGGGAATGCTACGGTTCTGATAATGGATTTCTACAAATCGGAAAATATGATAATGATGATGACTGTGAAGTCCATTTACAGAATGAAGAAGATGCATGGAATATAGTGTGGAATGGGAAAAAGCCACATCATATAAAGGCTTTAGAGATCATCAAAGAGTACAACCCTATAGAGTATAAGTGCATACTAAATCATGTAAACAAAAACAAGGAGGTGAGCCATGTCTGATCCAAATAAAACAACCGCAATGAGATGGGGCAAGATGGGACTTGAAGAAATACTGTCTGACCTCGGTGAACCAATTGGTTTATGTTGTAATGAAAATAAAATCTACCTACAGTTTGAAAATGGTAGAGTATTACAACTGCATGATGATGAAATAGAGAATCAAGCAGAAGATTTTTTAAACCGAGAGATAGATTGGCTTGGAAAAGACTAACCCTATACTCCCATCGACTGAGATCGTAGGTCTTTGATGACCAATGGGAGCAACCAATATCGGTTAAACTTAAACAATTAAAACAATGTACGATAAAAGTGGAAGAGTGAAACTCGCTGAGTTACTAATCAGAAAATATCCTGAAATACTTAAAAAACTCGAAAATGAACTCGATTATAAATTTGAAATTTACTGGAATCAACATCAAATATTGGATATTCCGAATGAAATAGAAAAGAATAAATCTCACATAGCAACATATATGTCTAGTGTTAAGAAAATAACAGAAGAGAATGAAAAATTAATGGAAGAATGGTTGACAAAGTACGAATTAATAAAAAATCAAATTGTCGGATTTGAGGATGACCTACCAAAATATGAACTACCCATTAAAGGAGATAAGACTAATGCTGAAATTATGAAAATTATCAATAAGAATAAGCCAAACATAAAGGAGGTGAGCCATGACTAGACTCAAAGAGAGTTACTGGCTATTCGGAAAAGAAGCAGTAGAATTCGTGTTAGACAATTCTGATGAAACAAAGCAAAAAGTGGATTATAAGTTTATATCATCAATGATATTTGATAAAATGGAATATGACACTTATATGTTTGAACCTACTTACCCTTGGGATGTTGATGGAATATTATCTGTCGCAATGGGATGGGAAAGATATCTAGAGATTGATGAAGAGTTGTATGCGTGGCTTTGGCATGAAGAAGAAGATAATAATGTTAAACTAAATAAATAGAAATAATGAAAACATACCATATAGAATTAGATAGCGGAGAGGCAACAGTATACGCTCCCAATAAGAATAGAGCGGTAATCAGATTTTTCGAATATGTGGATGAATTTATAGATAACCTGTATTCAATAAAAAAAGAGAAGAAGGAATTCAATCTTTATGTTAACTACGGTAATGGACTTAAAAAACTGACCATAACTGAAGTAACTGAAGAAGGAGTAATAACTTATGTTGAACACTAAACAATGAATAAAATGAATGAACTAATAGTATGTAATGGCCTTGGAAGAGGAGGAATTAGCACAGATAATCTTGTGACCTTGAGTTATCAAGGAATGTTGCATGAAATTAAATTGGAAGATAATGAAATAGAAGATTATTGGCACACTATAAAAAATAATGATGGAAAACTATTTGATGTCAATATATGGATTGATGACAAATCTAAAATCCTCTGTAGTGTGTATCAAACTAGGATAAGTAACAAGGGTTGGGTTGAAACAGATACCTCTAAGTGGGAGACAATAAAAGTAGTCAGAAAGGAGGGAATTGCCAATGCCTAAAATGACATGACGAAAATAATACCACCATTAAATAAATGTTTAAATTAATTATAGAAGAATGAAAAGTTTAGAATTAAGTAAGAAGATGTGTTGTAAGGTATGCGGTAATGACCAACTTAAATGGCACGCACAGGTTGATGAGTATAACAATATTGTTGGTATAGAAGATCGTGTATCTTGTACTAATTGCGAGAAGGAAACTGAAGCAATTATAAAATCAAAATACATACATCCCTTAACCGAAAATGAGTTGTACGAGGTTGGTTTGTTAGCCGTAAGTGGTGACATGTCAAAATATGGTATATCAGATAAATCTGAGTTTATACGATTCGATTTTAATCATATTAACCTAGTAGAGAACTACCTTAATAAGTGTATTAAGAGTCTTATAAAAAGAGCAAGTTTAAATGACTTTTTTGATACTATGAAGGATGAGGACGATGCATATAAGATTCTCAGAGGTCTTAGCGTGTTCGGACACAAGTATCAGGCTCGTACAACTTGGATTCTTTCACCTCTAGAGTTTGCTTACAACGATAAGGATGTTTACATCATTGATCGAAGAACGCTATCTAGTAGATTGGCACTTGACAAGCAATACAAGGATTAAGTTGGTGCGTATATAAAATAGATTATGACAGACAAACAACAAAGTGTCTTAGATACTATATCAAGGATTAGGTCTGGACCGAAACCAATGTCAAGTTTAGAGGTATTAGCCTTAAAGAAAGATTACGGTGTATCTCTTTACTACCTACTTACTGGTAAGGGAGATATCTTTTTACCCATAAAGGATGACAACCGAGGAAGAAGATTATGAATTTAATAAAGAAAGTTAAAGATCTTTTTTCAAGGAGAACAGACCCACTTGGATTTGAAATATTAATACCTTTTTCATTCCCAACAGAATCGGCTAAGAAGGAATTCTTAGAGAAGACAAATAAATTTTTAAACAACAAAATAATAATATTATGACTAAAAAAGAATGGTACTTTCCTCATGATTACGAAGAACAGGAGAAGATTATACAAATTGCAGAAGAAGTCGTAGATAGACTCTCAGATCAAATACACGACACTATTAGAGGTGTGGTTAAAGCTCGTTTTAAGGTTCCTAGAGAAGACGAGTATAGCGAGTTCAATAAGAAAATTTATTCAGAAGTCACAAGTAAATTAAAGCATTTTTTATGATAGATAGAACAAACATTAATGACCGTTTAAAGGATGGATTAGCGGTCAAAGAATCTGATATTAGATCAGTTCAAAGAATTATAGGTAAGATATACGATTACAAGAACGTAACGTTGAATGAAGTTGAAATGGTTAGAGAGATGCTATCCGAGGAATTAGCAGATGATGTTTTGGCTTTGGTTACTAGTAACTCGTATCTAATGAATAACCAAGTTAATGCTAAAACGAAACGCACATGAACAGACTATATTATATTATGGACGAAGACCTCCTTTTGGAGCAATTAGTGGAAAGGTGTCCTGAGATCAGGCTTCACTTGTCCAAGAATAAGATATCCTACGATGGTAAAAGTATACGATATCAGCGTGACAAGGAGAATATTGTGATTCAACTCATGGATAGCCACAACCAAGATTCACACCCAGTCATAAGCCTTTTAAAATCTAAAGGAATGCGGTTGTTGGACGAGGTGGAGAAAGATATTTTTTTCCACTGAATGGTGCGTAAACAAAATAAATTATTTATTTAAATCAAAAATGTTAAACTAATATATATATATATGAAATTAGTCGATAAAAATACTAGAGACACTGTGGAGGAAACGCTCAAAGCATATCCTGAGACACAAGACAGTGATACCTACTTAACTGCTCTTATTTGGTTCAAGGAACTAATGAAAATGGGTTGGAGCAGAGAAGAAGCCGTTAGGTTTTGTAAGGCTTTAAAGGATGGTAAATTAAGCCATCCTGAGAACATCCGCAGAACTAGACAGATCATACAAAAAAGAGAACCCGAACTCAGGGGTAAGACCTATAACAAGAGGCAGAAGAATTCAAATAAAATTAAAAAAGAAATAGTAAAACTATGAAATCAATTTTAATAACAATCGTAGTGGCTACGCTATACAATGCGTTACCACATCAGACAGACAGTTCACCGTTAATTACGGCTAATGGGTCTAAGATAAATGAGCTGTGTCCTGAGTTGCACAGATGGATTGCAGTCAGTCCTGACTTACTTAAAAAGTTCCCCTTTGGTGAATGTGTTAAGGTAGAGAATGCTGGCGAGATGTCAGGGACTTGGAAGATCATGGATGTCATGAATCCACGTTATGAAAACTATATAGATTTCCTTGTAGAGGACACTCGAAAATTAGGCAAGTGGAACAACGTAAAGATCACCTTAACTAACGAAGATTATGAAACGGAGATATGACGAGAAGACAATAGGGATAGACTTGTTAGTTCACAGTGAACTCAAGAGAATAGCTATCGATAAAGGTCTTAAAATGAAAGATCTAATAATGACAGTTTTAACTAATTATATCACTAATAAAATAAATAAAAATGATTAAAATTTGTAAGAACACAAAGTGTCATAAAGAGTTGACAAATGGGAAGAGAATTTGGTGTTCGGATGATTGTAGAAATAAACAATCCCATGTTCTTCCTAGAATACTAAAATGTAAAAGGAAGTCATGTGAAAATGAGTTTACGGCTAAGTCATCTCAAAAAAAATTCTGTTCTGTTGAATGTCGTAAGAAAAACTTAAATGAAAACAAACGTATTGTAAAGTTTGAATCACCTATGCAAATCATAAATCTTACATCGAATAACTATACTTTTGCATACGATTTTATTTTCAGTACAAAAAAGTCCGATTGGATTACATCTACAAAAATGAAAAAAAACCGAAAAACAACTAAAGAAAGAAATGAGATTAGCGTTTAAAGGATATTTCATAAATAAGTCAGGGCAAATTTTCAACAAGCATAAGAAGAGGATTAAACCCTACGTAAGCGGTAATAAATACAGGGTTAAACTAGGGACAGAGGATTACGATCTTCAGTCCTTAGTGGCTAAATTATTCATAGAAAATCCTGAGTCGTATAGGCATATCGAGTCCATTGATGGTAACCTAAAAAACGTTAAATCAGACAACCTTAAATGGTCTCTATATCCGAAAAGGAAGAAGCACACTAAGAGTGTAGGATTAGACCATTATAAGTCCACTTTTACAAGGAAAGATGTAGACGATATTAAGAGGTTGTTAGACGAGGGGTCCCTGACTCAATCAGAGATTGCAGAGAAATTTGATACCAAACAGTCTACCATTTCTAAGATTAAAAACGGATGGACTCACAAGGATTATTAACAACTTAATTTTGAAGTAATTACATTAATAAAAAGCGTCTATTGGTACTGCACGTTTAGTATTTTACTAAAAATATCCTTATATTGTCTTTAAAGATAGTTTTTTAAAAACTAAACAAATTATTTGATTACTAATTCTGTGTCATTCATATTGTTATATATTCACAAAGTTTCATTATATTTAAGTTTTAGTGCATTATTACATATAAATACAATCAAAAATTGTGATTATATACAATATTTTATGGTGCGTTTTTGGTACGCAGTACCAATTGGTACGCTAATTATTACTGCAATTTATAACATATAAACATATATAAAATGAAAAAAGAAAAACGAATATCAGCAACTTTTTATCTCAAGGCTGTGAGTAGAAAAAAAGATAATCCAAAGAGATCGGTGTACATGACAATCTGTTTTAATGGTGGGGTAGCAAAGACCTCTACTGGAGTTTTTTGTGAAAATCAAAAGCAATGGAGTCGTGGAATGTTTGTGGGCAAAGGAGTGGATGATCAGAATATGAAATTATTAAACATACGACACGAGATAGAGGGCTACGATCCTGCAATGTTCAGAGATGCTGAACAAATTAAAAATGTATGGAATGGAGCAGAACACACGAACTATCCTAACACTATTCTTGAGGCTTTACAATACGGTTACGATGAAATGAAAAAAGCGACAAAAACAGGAACAATTAAAACACGAATATCGGCTATGAATAGTTTTGAAAAATTTAAGATTGAAAAAAACTATCCTAATTTTGGTGTTGTAAAAGGACACCCTCAACAGATAAATGAATTAATTATTACATCTTACTACGATTGGCTTTTAGAAAATGGCACCATGAAGTCCACCGCTAACGGTTATGTAAACGGACTTAAAACCCTTTATAATAAGTACTATAAGAAGCACCATAGCGTGATTGATAATTTATTAAATAATCCATTTAATGACATAATACAAAAGGATAAGAAAACTCTTATAGTGGCTCGTGCTTTAAGCAGAACTGTAGATTGGAAATGGGTTGAAGAGATTGAAAAATTAAAGATTCTGGATCCAGATAAAGAGCAATTAAGACTGATAACCCTACTCTTAGCTTATAGTGGATTATCCTTTATTGAATTAGGTAAAAGTGATGTCATAGAGATTACTAAAACCTTAGATGGACCAATTATCGTTGGGCAAAGAGTTAAAACAGGAAAACCCTATATAATTCCTGTTACAAGTGATTTAAAAAGAATCATAAATAAACTAAAAGGAAAGATGCCTTGGAAGTCTTATGTTGATTCGGAAGGGAACTACAACGATAAAGATCGTGAATATATTTCGAATCAGATTAGATCTTTCTTATACTGGCTAACAGATGAGATAGGTTGCAATGTAAAGTTGTCTCCTCACAGATTTAGACATGCCTACGGTATGAGAGCAATTAATTACTACAGACTACCTATTGATGTTGTTGCTAGAATACTTGGAGATACGGAGAAGACTATAAAAGAAAACTATTGCGACCTTGTTACCACAACAGTTATGAGTATGTATAATGAGGCAATGAAATCTTATTTTCTGAGGAAAAAATCTTTAAAAAACAACAAAAAAAAGAATAGTAAGTGATGAATTGTAAATAATCACACGATTTAGTAGGATTTTACAACTATTTATGTAATATATTTGTAACTTATATTTAAACATACGTATAAAATAAACAAAATAATGATTAATAAAAACATTGGATATATAAAATATGGAAACGAAAAACAACAAAGATACAGAAGAAACAGCCAATCATAGGCTGCGTGAAATTATAAATGACCTTGAGAGCAGCGATTACAAGATTGCTGAAGCAATGGGTATGGCAGTTTCGAGTGTGAGTATTTTCACCTCGAAGCTACGTCCCAAAAAGATGACTCTTGAATTTTCGGATAGATTTTTACAAGCATTACCGTTTGTAAATAGAGAGTACTTTACTAAGGGGTACGATGAAAATGGTACTCTTTTAAGCATGTACACAAAAAACCCCACTAAGTCAGATAGGAAGCAATTCAAAAAGACTTACGGAACTGCTAGTAAGTTATCTAGTTCGGTGAATAAAGAGATATGTGATAGAGTATTTCATCTCAGGTCTCGCATGGAGGAAACTCAACTCTCATTCGCTGAGAAGTTAGAATGTGTGAGATGGAGTATTACTGCTATAGAAGGAGGTAGACAGAATCCTAGCCTAGCATTTATTCAGAAACTAAAAGAGACTTACAACGTAAATCTTGATTGGCTTTTAATGGGTAAGGGTGATATGTTTGCTAAAGAATATAGTTTAGACAATAGCGAGACAGTCGAAGCTCTAAAGAATGACAATGATAGGTTAAACGCAATAATAAACAAACTAGCAGGTGTATAAATAAAAGCCTTATAATAGCTGTTAATACGTTATATTTGCTATGTGAAAGTAGGTGTATACGGAGTAAAAAAAGTAGTCTTCAGTACAGAGTTTGATGTATTAATGAAGAATAATGTCTACATCAATCGATTCACAAAAATTAAGGAGCTAGTCAAGGAGCATTATCCTGACCTCTACAAAAAGCATATCCTTAAAAACATCCTTAGACCTGACCTCTCAGTTAGGCGAATTGTCAACTGGCCGTTATTAATATTTGAATTAGACGATAACGGTCACCTTGATAATGATGATATATTCAAACAAACTTAGTCCCCACTTTTAGCAATTTTAAAAAAAAATAAAAATAATTGAAATCTTTTAGTTGTTATACAACACTATTCATTTACTTTACATTCAATGATAGAGATAGGAGATTTTATACTAATACCAACAACTAACCAAACCAAAGAGGAGTGGCTCAACAAGCGACAAGGAGGAATCGGTGGCTCTGATATGGGTACACTATACAATGTTAATCCTTACAAGTCAGTCACTGAATTGTTCTATAGTAAGCTTGGAAGAGTTAAAGAGGATGATTTAAGTAATAACCCTGCTATCTTTCATGGTACTGAGTTGGAAGACAAAGTATTGAATTGGAGTTGTTACCAAGATGACGAAGCGTGTAACGATGAAGGTGAATTTATTAAGAATAACTATGTTGTTAACTGCAATAATAATAATAAGATAGCTTCACATGTAGAGTTCCCTTACATGGTTATTGATAAAAAAACTCCTTGGCTTATTTCAAATATTGATGGAATGGGCTTTTACGATAAAAGCATTACTACTCAGGATCTTATTGATCAAGTTCAAAGTGGAGTGATGCCAGTACCTGATTACATCGTAGAAATTAAAACGATTAGTCCGTACTCTGTTGAAAAGTATGCTTCAGGAATACCTCCACACTATCCGTATCAGGTTAAAACCTACATGATTCCATTTTTGGAATTAAACCCTAAGATATATGCTAAGATATATGCATGGTGTTACGATCAAACAATGACAACACATAGAATTGAACTAACAAAAAAAGATGCTACAAGTATCAAGTCAGTTAGTAAGAAATTCCAAAAGCTAATTTATCAAGGTAGAGTAATAATTGAAGAAGCAACCAAGCAGAACTTAAGTGAGGAGGAGATCGACTTAAAGCTATCAACCATACACCCTAGTCCCTCCTCTTCTGCTCCCTCATTAGGCAAATTCTTGTCTGAAAAATTCCTAAGTAAAGAATATATAAGAAAGAATAAAACAATTCAGGGCGATAGCAATGACCTTAAAATTGGTCTTAGGTACGCTGAAGTAGGTAGGGAAATTAAGGCTTTAAACGAGGAGAAGACTACAATATCTAATGCCCTTAAAAACAAGCTAGTCGTTAATGATAGTCAAGTAATTGACCTGTCACCTAATGGTAGAATTTCATACGGCAAACGACTCACAATTAACGTTAAAAAATGATTAAACCAGAATACCAAACCATTTATTTAAAACTACCCAACCCCCCTGCTTCACTATACACTGCATTGTGTAAGCAAGTGGAGATCAGTAAGACCCCAAAAGGTAGTCTACCTACCGAACTGTACCACGAGAAGACTGGACGAGTATTCGCTATGAAGGAAGGTGGATATATGGCACTGTCCATTTACTACTATTACCTACGGCACCTTGGGTACAGTGAATCTCAGTGTATGGACGAGGCTGGGATGACAAAGACAATGATTGAAAGGACAGAGACGAGCCTTATTAATATGATAAAAGGTGATCCGCTCTCTAGATTTCAAACAAAGATAAGATTGATAAGGAACTACATGCTCTTAGAGCAACTCAAGATTCCTTATGAGTTGATAATGAATGATGATTAATTTAAAAACAAATAAAATGAGTGATTTAAATAACGGAGGACTAGTGTATGAAACTAGTAATAATAATGATGTCTATGTGGAGATAAAGCCTGATGCTCTTTTGGTTAGAAGAATAAAAGGAAAACATGCTGATGAATTAATAGAAAAGTTCAATGACAATAAGCCAGTAGATCATGGCTTTAGGGTAAGGAAGCTAGAGATGGGTGAAAACATGGGAAATCTAGTTGTGGAACAGTTGTTTAACAAAATACCTACAGTTCAGCTAAAGAAGGTTTACGAAAAAGAAAGTTTCGGCTCACGAAGAATGGTCTTAGTTTTTAACGATCATAATGATGGGCCCAATATTAACGTAACCTGTCAGCTAGTAAACGAAAAAGGATCTGTAAATAGTTTCGCTAGTAGTTTTATCGATAAGGTTCCAAATTTTAAGATTGGAACACCCTGCACTTTCTCTTTATGGTCTTTTTATAATAGGGATACAGATAAAACAAAAAAAGGTGTCAACATTGATCAAAATGGGGTTAAGATTAAAAGTCCATATTATGACCTTGAATTAAAAAAGCGTATAGGAGACAAGCCTATTGCAACAAAGAAAATTAAGCTAGGTAAAGAGGTGTGGGATTTCTCAGAGGTGAGTGAATTTCAACTTCAAATATTTAATGATTTCTCTGTCAAGTTAGATGAGTACTGGGGAAATGAAAAGCCTCTTGAAACGACTAAAACAAAAGAAGTGCAAGTGGAGGATATGCCCTTCTAAACAACCTTTTTTTTTCTTTTTTTTAGTTTAATAAGAAGGGGGTTTCACCGCCCCTTTTTTTACCTCCCCTTTAAAATTATGATACCCAAAGCAGTCGTAGCTGAATATGTAAAAAACAACCTCAATGTTCTTGGGGTTACAAATAAAATGCCTTCTAGTGGTTCTTGGAAGCATCTTCAAACAGAGATGATTACTCCTCAAGAATTAAAAGGAGATGGAGTTGGCATTATCTGCGGTAAGATATCAGGTAATCTTGAAGTACTTGATATTGACCTTAAATACGATATCTCAGGAACGCTATACAATAGATTAAAACAAAAAATTAACGATGTCAATAGTGAATTAATTAAATCACTTATGATCATCCAAACCCCTAGCGGTGGATACCACTGGCTTTATAGATGTCCTTCAGGCATTGAAAAGAGTCTTAAGTTAGCCGAAAGAGATGCTACTGAAGACGAACGTGGAGATAACGAGACAGTAAAAGTTTTGATAGAGACTCGTGGTGAGGCTTCTTACATAGCTAGTCTACCTCATGATGGGTACAATGTAAAACAAGGACGATTTAGTCAAATACCAAGCATATCAGCAGAGGATCGAAAGCTTATTTTCTCCTCATCTAGAGAGTTGGATGAGCGTATTCAAGAATTCAAGATACCAACAGATTCTCTTAAAAACACCTTTAACATACATGATAAAGATAGCACTAAATTAACCCCTTGGGATGACTATAATAAAAGAGGCAGTATTCCTGATGATTTAGCTAAAGCAGGTTGGATTCGTGTTAGTGAGGATAGCGAAAGAATATATTACAAGAGAGCAGGGAAAACAGATGCTAAGTCTAGTGGTAACTATTGGAAAACTGGCAATTTCTTTAAGTCATTTAGTACCTCAACTGTATTAGAGGCAGGTAAGGGTTACAAGCCATTTGCTCTTTACTATATGCTCCTACACAATGAAGATGCTACTACTGCTGCTAGGCAACTATATGGAGAAGGGTTTGGGGATCGACTAGATAACAAAAAAGAATCTATCCTTGAATATGCTGAAGAAAAGTACGGTGATAAGGAAGAGTCAAAAACAGTCGAGGAATACTCAATTAGTAAATATCTATCAAACTACGAGAACGACTACGCTTATCTGCAAAGTGTTAGAGATGGCAACGTGGAAAAAGGTCTATCTACAGGTTCTGATTATATTGATAAGCATTTTTTATTTAAGAAAGGTAGTTTCATTATTTCAATTGGACACACTAGCGTTGGAAAGACTTTAAGTGCTCTTTTTCTAACGGTTCTATCTGCGTTAAAACACGATTGGAAGATCATAGTATTGGGTATGGAAAACTCAAGTGGTATGCTAAAAAGACAGATAATGGAACTGTATCTCCAAAAGCCTTTAACACAAACAACTGCCGAAGAATTTTCAGAAGGTAATAAGTGGCTAAACGATCACTACGTTTTCATTGCAGCTAGAGGTGGTCATGTTAGGACAATAACTGATGCTATAAAGCTATGCTATAAAATGCTAGACGAAGATCATTATGACATGATAGTATTAGACCCCTACTCAGGTTTTGATTCTAATAGGAAGGGTGGAGAATCTGAACACGAGGCAAACAAAAGAAATTGTGGTGACTTATTAAACTTTTCTACTAAAACCAATTGCGTTGTTCTTCTGTCCCTTCACACTAACTCAAGTGCAAGGAGAGAGATAGACCCCAATACTGGTAATCTAAGACCTCCTCGAATGTCTGATGTCGATGGAGGAGGACTATTTAGCAACAGATGCGATACGGCTATATGTTTCCATCGCCTAATTAATGCAGAAGACCCTGATGAAAGAATAACCACAAGCATGTATGTTGAAAAAGAGAGACATCTAGAATCTGGTGGGTCGCTAACTAGTAGAGAGAATCCAATTAAAATTAAATTCAGTAATTCACGATTCTTCGTTAACGAGAAGGAGGATGTAGTGTACAATATAAAAAATGAACACAAAAAGAAGTTCAGAGACTTAAAGACAAACGAGGTCATTGAGTTTGAAGACGTACCATTTTAAAAATAAACATGATTGAAAAGAGACCAAGAGGTAATTTAAATCCAAATAGCGGTGCAAAGGCAAGAAGAAAAGGGCACAATTTCGAACGTAGCATTCGCAAGAAATTACTACCCCTCTATCCAAAGTGTATCACGACAAGGCTTGGCAGTATCCACCTTGATCAGCTCAAAATTGATCTTATGAATTGTCATCCTTGGGCATTTCAACTCAAGGCTGTCGAAAAGGGAGTCTACCCTGAAAAAATATTAAAGGAAATGCCCACAGATCGTGGGGAATACAATGTGGTAGTTCACAAAAAGAAAGGCTATCAACCCACTGTGAGCATGACTTGGGATGATTTCTATGAGATCATTGAAATGCTCGTAACCAATAAAATATTATGAACAATCAACCAAAAATATTATTCTACGACATCGAAACCAGTCAGCTAACATCTAAGCACTGGGCACTGTATAATCAAAATATTCAGACTAGATCGATTCAGAACGAATGGCACATCATATGCATCTCATACAAGTGGTTACACGAAAAGAAAGTCCACACATTATCCTTGGACTTCGATAAAAGTACTACCGATGATTATGATATATGTAAGGGCATTAAGAAGGTATTCAAGGAGGCAGATTTAATCGTAGCTCACAATGGGGATAAGTTTGATTTTAAAAAAATCATGGCACGTTGGCTGAAGCATAAGATAAGTCCATTACCTCCAATAGAAAGTGTTGATACCTTAAAGGTGGCTCGGAAAGAATTTAAACTTACTTCCAATAAGCTTGACTACATCGCTCAGTATATCGAAGAAGGAGCCAAATTAGAAACTGGTGGTCTTTTTCTGTGGGAGGAGTGCGCAAAAGGAAACAGAAAGGCACTTCAGAAAATGGTGAAATATTGCGAAGTCGATGTTAAGATATTAGAAAAAATATATCTCCGCATTAGGCCATTCATGTCAAACCATCCCAATCTAAGCACAGATCCTCATCGAGTTAGTTGCACTAGTTGTGGTTCCCACAAAAAATTGAGGAGGAATTTAAGGAGGACTAAAGCAGGTATACTCAGGCAACAGTATAAATGTAAGGATTGCAAAAGCCATTACACACTTAGAGCAGCAGAGAAGACTAAATCACTAACCCAAAGCTAATATGGAAAATTATATAAAAATCAAAGAAGCGAAACCTAACAACAATGAGTATGTACTCCTCCGTACGAGCGTACACGATAGTAAGCCTAAAAAATTGCTATACACTAATGATGAGTTTATTGATTTCGAAATGAAGCGAGTGAGAGTGGAGGATGACAACTATTGGAGGCCAGTTTATGGTACTAACCCAATTACCAATGATCGTTGTATAATCTTAGCTAAAAAAGAAGATGTTCCTGAAGGTAGCCAAGTACATCACTATGGCTCTAATGAGTACATCACAACATATATTAATAAAGGGAATAGGTATATGTACATCCATAAGAAATCAGAGATTAAAACTAGATGGACAGAACTAGATGATTGAGGACTTGAAACAAGCAGAGGGCTTACTGGAGGATGCTCTGTTAATACGAAGTGAAAGGTATAAGTTAATCCAAGACATGACTATATCAGCGACTAAAACGGCTGGTATCATGAATGGTATCAAGAAGCTAAACTCACAGATAAATACATATCAAAACAAAGTAAATGAAATTAAAAGATCCATGAATTATCATGAAGATGATATTCTAAAGGATGAAAAAAAGAATAGAACTATTATGTAGTTCCAATGTCATTAGCTGTGTTGGCTAATATTTAATATATGTATAATCAAAGGGCATAAAAGGAATGTCCAATATTTGTTTCGACAATAAGTTTTGGTCAAGAACTTATGAATTTGTGTATTAATTTAAAACTTCTGAGGTGTGGTGTCTCAGGAGTTTTTAACTGTAAATCAAAAGTATTATGAGTGAATTAATTGCGTGGGTCTGTGAATGTGGAATATTAAATAGCATTAAAAGCAAGTATTGTGCTGTATGTAAGGCTGGTCATAAAAAAAGACTTAAAGTTTATTAGTTTTTACTAAAAATATTAGTTTTTTAAATAACTTTTCACTATATTAATAAAGAACAAAAAAAAATAGAATAAACAATGATAGAAAACAAAGACCAAATAGATGAGCATGTATTTTACACGAGGTTAGCTGATAAATTAATGCATGCTTTATACATTGTAAAGGCAAATTTTGATGGATATATTAGTAGAGATTTAGCGTTAAATACCATAATGAAAGAGGTAGAATTACCTAGTATTTATGGTGTGTTACTTAACTCTTTAGCTATATCAATAATGAAGACAGAAGACTTCCCTATAAACCAAATTATAAGAAGAGGTAAGGTTTATAGAAAGGATTTGCTTAATGATTCTTTGGATCTTATAGATATCAATAAATTGGAATTTCAAAATAAAACGCAAATGAACATGGAGAATACAATAGAGAGGAAAAACTTTTACCTATCAAAATCTCTTTTAGGTAAAAATAAAGTAGTTAAATTCAACCAGAATGGTAAGTCGTATATCTATAACCATGATGATGTTTTTGATAAGTGTCGTGATGAGTTGCTTACTAATCCAAAGAGAGCTAATTCATTTCCTAAACACGGAACGTATACCTCTTACAAAGTACCTGCTTTCGTAGTAGATAAAGCTTCCGATTTAATTAAAGCTGCGTAGATAAATATTTCTTCATCTTGTATTTATGTAGTGTAATACTTACACTCGTATTCACAATAAGGGTAAGTATTAAATCCTTTTCAGAATTTAAGAACCACAAGCTTCACACTCAGGATCATCAATAGAGCAACTTCCTCCTACGCATTCTAGCTTGAGCCTATGGATTTGATCTTTAAGATTCATATCCGCAAACATATTCCCAGTGAGTTGGGATTCTAACTGTAATATTTCCTCCTCTTTTGTCATCGCTTATATAATCTTAATTTATAATTAAACCCTATTATCTTATCAATTGGATCATAGTTAATTTCAAATGCTTTATTAAAGTTCTGCCAACTTAATCCTATACTTGGACTACCCATCTCATTCATGCCTATTACTCCCCACAGAGCTCTGTACTCCATAGGCTTCGTAATTGTTTTAGTTACGGTATTATTTACAGTAATCCTTTCTTGAGGAGGGTAGCTTTTTATTGCTCCAAAATTCATCCCTGATATCATCCCTTTAACACTTATATCATAGAGCACTGTAACGGCACTATCCACGAAGAATTCTCCGTTATAATTTAAAATACTATCTCCTTTCTGATTTACGAAAACAGTGTCGTGTACAGGCTCATGAATGTATTTTACTCTATTCATGAAGATTGTGTCTTTCGGCAGTTCTACATATAAAGTATCTGTATGAGTTTCGGTAATTGTAGTCGTAACGAATTCGTACTTCTTTTTGGTTGCTATGATTGTCATAATCCCCAAAGCAATAGCCATGAAGATAATGATGGTTGTTTTATTCACTTTTTAACTTTTTTGATTAATTTTTTTAATAGATCAGAAACAAGAGATCCACTGAATCCTATCATTCCAGAAGCACCGACACCGTTAAGGCCTTCAGGAACATCAAAGTAATCTGATAGTAGTGCCTTAGTATTTTCAACACCCATAACCAGTAGGAAACCAGTCAGTATAAAGTGCAGTAAAATGTTGTCATTATTTTTATTAAACCACGCGGTACACCAAGCACCAAACTTCATTTTCTCATCCTTATCATCAAACTTATCTTTCTCCATTGAGTAAACAAGGACCCACCATAATAGTATGCCAACAGTTGAAGCTATGACATCGGCTATAGTAATATTTATCATTCTTTTTCTTTTAGTTTTCTTCTTGTAATAATTTCATTTGCTAGTTTGTATCCAACCCAAACAATAGAGAGTACTGTTAAACAAAGAGTAGCGTATTCATTAACATGAGAGATCATAGTATTAGTAACTATCATAGTGAAAGCAAAAACCCCTGCTGCTTGATCGGATCTTAGTATCATGAGAAATCTTTGATATTAAACAGTGTATATGAGAACTTGTCTCCCCAGCCCAATGACACCTGCCGTTTAGCGGTAACCATAAGCTCATCAAAATGCTTTGGATCTTGAATCACTTGGCATCCTGCGGAGTAGAGTCCTATGTATCGAACTATTTTCCATTTGGAGCACCTGTGAAGATTAGTTTTGAATATACCCTTAATCTTTTTTGATGGATCAATATCAAGAACATCATCCTTATTATTATCTCGAGTATATTCCATTCCACCTATTTGCTCAAGACTTTCATAGGAAAAATTTCCTGTCCTTCCATGAACACCAATTTTATAGCAACCTCGGTACTGACCTTCGAGCATTATTGCGGTACCATTCTTGTTGAGTGGATTTCTTAACCAGTGGATCGAAGGGTCTGTTGTTCCTTTATATAAGTCCACTTTGAATTTACACTGTGAATCCTCATATGCGACACCTATATAATCGTTGAAAGTATCATCGGCAAAGCAAGTATCTCGAATGCCAAATATGTTCAAATTGTACGTTCCTGTACAGAATTTGTACTTTTTTTTCTTGTATAATTTCTTGATTTTGTCGTAGCTCAGATCCATATTGCAAAAATAAATTGGACTTGAGTAATACCTTTATATCAGAATAATTTGGTTAGGTTAATCAATGTAGTTTTTACCCTCAAAGTTACTTGAGCCTTTACTTTTCTTTTTGTCAGGATACATACGCTTTATTACCTCTAAGTATTCCTTGGTGAACGGAATTCCTGATAATCTCGCAGCGACAAAACTAGCATTCATCATATAGTTTACTGCTGATCGATCCTTACCATCAATCGCCTTAGATGCCAAACTAATTAACGATCCATGACCACCCAACATAGTTTCAGATAATCTTCCACTGGTAAAATTTCGAGCTATCTCCTTTTGTATCCCTTCAACCCCATCTGCTTCGTATCCGTAGGTTACAGCTCTAGCTGTTAAACTAGCCATGCCATAAGCCATTGAATTCATTCTACCCACACGAGTGCTTAACAGTGCTGTTTCAATTAACCCATAATTCAAGGCTCTATTCATATCAACCGAAAGTGGTTCATCATCATCCTCTCCCATTAGTGTATCTAATATTGCATCAAAAAGATAATCAGAAAACAACTTGCTAATAAATCCGTAAGACATGATAGAACCAACAGCACCTAATAGGTTGCCCATAGCTTCTTTTCTACCAACGTAACCTTGTGTTCTGAAATATGTCTTTCCCCCTATAGTTTTCTCAGGAATCACTTGAGACAAGCTTTCGTTAATCAAGCTACTCATACCAGTCCTAAATGGCTTAAACCAATTCATTAAAGAAACATATACTGCATTTTTTTGAGTAGTGTCATAACTTCCTCCTGATGTAAAATCAACAGAGGTAGCGTACAAGCCATTTCCTTGCCATCTCTTAGTTACAAATATGTCAGCTTGTGCCATTGCATCTCTAATTTCTGCTTCATACTTCTTGAGAATGTTTGGCTCTAACGCAATGTTGTTATCCCACTTAATTCCAGACAACTCTTCAAACTTTCTAACAACGTGAGCCTGCCACATTTTGTTAGCCACTAGCTTATCGGACAATCCAATAATTGAACTTGAAGCGTTAGATAGAGCAGGGAGTTTCTGATTCAGAGCCTCAACTGCATTTCTAGGTCTAACAACTACATCTTCTCTGATATCTGCAACCTCCTCAGAATAAAATTTAGTATCGATAAGTCTGTTAATTTGTGCAGAACCATACTCTTTAAGGAGTATAGCAGTAGCTTCTGGTGAAAGTTTAGTTCCTCCAAAAAATGCGTCACTGAATGTCTTAGGATTAGTCATTGCAAAGCCTAAATTAGACAGTGTTTCTGATGGTATCTTTGAAAGAGATGAAAGGATTGCCTTCTTGTTAAGTCTTAGTGCTGATCCCCAAGCATCATTCATAGACATCACCTTACTTGATGCTACGGTCATTTTAGCCTCAAGGTCAAGTTGTAACGCACCTACTAGTGCCTGTCCATTTCCATCTAGATTATTTTTTAAAACAGTAAGAGCACTGTAAACATTTAAGTATTCTTCTCTTAGGTGATAATCCCTAACTTGATCCTCAAAACTCTGACTGCTGATTGAATATGCATCCCAAGATATTTTCTTGACCTCGTATCCACCTTTAGCTTTCTTCCATGCCTTCCGAGATATGGAGGTTTTTGCCTTAGATACTGGTTGAGATTTCGCAAATGGATCTATATCTGATGCTTTATTTGTATCCTCTCTTACTCTAACTGTAACGTGATCCGTAAATATTTCAGCAGCCTTGCCTTGACTGTACTTAATAGTGTGCTGAACCATGTTTCTAGCTTCTGTACTTAACTTGTTGAGGAAATCAAAGTAGCTACTAGCATTGGATTTACTGAGTAATTCGTTTACTTTTTTGTAGTCAAGAGTGGGATCTCCACCTCCTTCTGTTTTTTTACTGAAGTCTTTCCATAAAGAAGCTGCTGTACTTTCTTGATACACTTCGTTATCCGATATACTATTGACATCAAATTTTACATCCTCATTTATTTTCAGATCCTTCACCAAATAGTACAGATTAGGAGCATACTCTGAGTTTGGATTATTATCAAATTGCAACTGAAGTTGCTTCATGTACACTAGAATATTTATATCTTCTCTATCGTATTCTTTGCCATTAAACTCAGTCTTCTTTTTGATTTTAAGAAATAGATTTGCCCTTTCGGTTCTAGGTTTTTTAATCAAGAAATTAGTTGTCTCAAAGGCACTATAAACCCTATTCATGAGTTTTTCCAAACCATCAGTCTTCATCTTTCCTAACTGAGCAATACCGTAACTGTCAGCAAGTTTTTTCTGAATGAACTCCTTGAGGTTTGCCTTTGATTTTTCTTTATCTAATACCTTTTGAATTTCTTTACGAACCTCTCTTTCAAATGTGGGGATGGACTCTCCAAAAGAATCTAATATTGGAAGAATACCGCTGTTATCAAAAGTAGTCTTTAGACTATTTGATGTATTATTAGCAAATCTTTTTCTATTTAATCTTGAAGCGATGGGAGGTAACCACAATCCAGTCTCAACTCCTTGTAATGTTTTTGTTATTTGATTAATCTCATGAGCTTCAAAGTTTAGAAGATCATTCTTTCCCTCAATGCTTAACAGATTCCTAGCATACTCTCTTTCTCTTTCTGAAATTATGTTTTCAGTTATGTCTCCCTTCAATCCTTTAATGTCTTTGATGGTCGATAAGAGGGTTTCAATATTTCTGTCCCTTCGTGCGTGATACTTACCCCTTCTGAAAATATACTCAAAATTATCTTTTTTACCTAGCATATCTATTAGATCATTATCTAATTTGCTATTAACTAAAGCTCTTTTAACATAGTCTTTAACATTATCTTTCAATTGTTCTTCAGCACTTAATTGTTCATACTCGTTAATAGCATCGGCTGCTACATTCCACATCGGCTGCTGATCTTTAGCAGGTATGTCATAATCTAATTCATCAACTCCTTCCTCTACACTCTTACTTTTTACTATAGCAAGTATTTGTTTCTTATTCTTTCTGAAGCTTCTCTTATGATCCTCCCCTAATACTTGCTCGCCATTTTTGTACATTTCCTTATCAAGATTTCTAAAGAAGATGTCTTCCACTCCTTCTGAGCCTTCTCCTTTAGCCTCAGTTATTGCTGAATCATATTGATCCATGTAAGGAGCTATTGACTCTGCTATGTAATCAATCTCAGCATCCTCATTATTCTTGAAGAGATTCTCATGGAAGTCGTGAATCATTTTGATATCAGTACCATACAACTGGCCTCTTTTAAGCTTCTTGGCTATGTTATTGATTACCTCCACATACTCATCAAACAAGGCTTTGGGCATTGTCATAGGATTGATCTTCGTAGGGTCCATCATAAACATTACGCTCTGCCACTTCTCACCAAGCTTTCCTTTCTTGTAGAACTGCTTGATAGTGTCCCTGTCTTGAAAGATTTGTCTGATCTTATCATCCTTAACCATCGTTAAAACAAACTGTCTTAACGGAGCTACTTGCTTACTGTACTTTTTAATATCTTCAGTGATAGCTTTAGCTTGTTGTTCTGCGTTTAATCCTTCGCTTTCAAACTTTTCATTTAGTTTCAGTGTAGTCTTGATTAAATTCCTAGCGAGTGCTCTAAACTTTTTAACTCTTGCAAGATCAACTCCATTCTCCTGTAGCTTCTTGAATACAACCTCATTCATAATAAGGTCCTGATTATCTACAAGCAAGTTTCTTAATTGAGTAGCATCATCTAAGTCGGTTGACTCAGCTTGTTTTTTGAATCTGACTTGAGGTTGCTCTGATGTGTTAGTGTCTGTTGAAGCTACTTTCTTAAAAGATACCTCTGGATCTGGTTCAGGATCTCTGTTTTTCTTATCTATAGATTTTCCCTTAAATAAATCAGAGAGTCCTGTGTTAACAAAATCATCAAGACTCATGTCTTTTATGTCAACCATTCTCAGGTCTTCCGTTCCAACAAACTTCTCCTTGATATATTTGAACAATCCGTTCATCCAAGACTTAAACTCTTTCTTAGCTTTCCCTATGAGTGTTTCACCCTTACTTGCCATTAGCTCAACCAGAGCTTCTTCTTTAGCGAGTTCAGTATCTCCATACATCTCCATCGCTTTCTTGTGTTCGGTAGTTCCAGTTACTAACTCTAACCCTTTGGATAATAGCTGTTTACCTTTTCTACCAGACTCTTTAGACCTTAGAAAATCAAACCATATATGTCCAAATTCGTGTATGGGTGTGTTTAATGATTTACTACTAGGATTCAGGTATATCTTACCATCTAGAGTTAATCCTAAAACAACCTCACCTTCAGATGTTTTTGTTCTTACGTTTGGACTCTTAATTATGTTGTCAAATTCTAATTGAGTTTTAGCTACAGTAACGTTGGGGAAGGCATATCGCAATTTACCGACCAAAACATCTTGGTCAGTCATTTCTCCAACGGCTGGTCTAGATCCAGCAAATGCCTTATCAGTAAAGAAGGCTCCTCCAACCTGATCAGCTACAGCTTGTTCTTTTGGCAATGATGGTTCCTTAGTTTTGTCTTTAGGTTTTGTTGGTTTAAAAACTCTTGATGCTTTTGCTCTCCATTCAGGGAATACATCTATTCCATGTTTTGGATTACTTATTAAAGCGATAGGTTTTCCTTTTGGACCAAAGCCATAATTACCATGTTCCACCTCATTTACTTCACCATTTTTAACATCTATTCCAACTACACCGATAACCTCACCCTTTTTTGATCTTAAAACTGAAGGCTCTCCAATAGCTTTGTAAACTACATCGCTTGTAAATACAGATTGATCTGCATTTTTTATTCCATCGTATAGTGCTATTATTGGCTTTTTTGATGCCTTAGAAGTTCCTTCAGGGGAGAAGAGTAAGGTATATAGCTTTCCCCTTGTGTCAAGACTTAGTGTTTCGTCTTCATTTCCTTTTGCTCTTTTTTTGGCATCAACAGGGATAGCATCAATCAGTTGATCTAATGCCTTTATTTTATTTTTCTTAATAAATTTTTGAATATGACTTAATGTTTTAACTTCGGCTTTCTGTCCAGTGTTTAAACTTTCAATACCACCAAGAACAGAAAGCCTATTATCGATTATTCCCTTCAGTACGTTTACTGCTTCTGTTCTATTCTTTTTAGGTAACTTTTTTACTGCTGGAGATATCCATCTAAACACTGCTTCGTTTGAGTTTACGGCAGTATTTCCCATCCTCATTATAGCCATAGGAACATGACCATCTGGAAGCTTACCTTCTGCCCAAAGATTGTCGAATAAGTCCTTATTGTTTTTATAAAGCTTTACAGCATTGTCTAGCTGATCTTGTGCCCCTTTATAGTTAACTCCAGCCCAAGCATTTTCTTTATTCTTACCAAGGACATTATATAACAATCCTCCTTCAACACTCATAGGATTTCCTTCAGAGTCTGTAATAACTCCAGCAGCCATCATATCAGACATACCATGAATCATTGGCATACCGTTAAAATACTGTATAGGTTTACTTAGCTTATCAGATTCTTCTTTTGAAATCTTTGTTGTAGAATTAGACTCTTCAACTGGGCTTACTTTAAGTCCATCTTGAGAAACATCTGGTTCTGTAAAGTTAATTTCTGATTCAGGCATCTTACTCATCTCCTCCTGAATAGACTCTGTATTAGTCTCTAAGGGATTTATTTCCTCCTTTTCTTTTGACTCTATCTTGAATTTAGGATTGCCTAAAAGAGATTCAAAGTCTTCATTTGACTGCTCGTCTAGGTATGTATTACCCTTTAATCCAGAAACTAGATCGCCAGTAGGCAATGCTTCGAGTTCGGCATCATACTTCTTATTGATTTCCTTCTGTGCTTTCTTAGTCTTAGCACTCTCTAGCTCAATGTCTCGCTTTGCGTTTAACTCAGCTATTAAATCTTGTTGTGGATCCGTAGATTCTTCGGCTGTAAGTCCAGCTTCTGCATCAACTTGGTCAACATTGGGTTCTGCTCCTTCATCCATTGAAGGTACTCCTGTGGGGTCTGTGGTTGTTTGTTCATTTGTTGTTTGTTGTGATGTTGGATTATATGAGTCATATATTCCTGAAGGATATGAGTATGTTGTCTCGCCTATTGTTTGTTCATCTATAATTAATTTATCTTTTGTTTTTTGAGGAATAGACTTCCAATTAATCTTACCTTCCTCAGTTGCTTTCTGTATACCAGCGATATCGTTTTGAGATATCATCGCTTCTATTTCGTCAGAAGGCAATGTAGATTTGTGTGTGCTTACTTTGTAATCAGTATTATAAACTGCTGATCCACTCTCGGCTCTTTCTTTAAACTCCTCTAGTTGAGCCTCTAATGTTTCTGCTACTTCTGTGTCTCCGTTATCACGAGATAACCTTGCTCGAACTCCTATAGCGTTCAGTAAGAAGCCTACACCGAATCCAATTCCACCTTGTTCCGCTACACCTTCATACAGCTTTTGATTGATATTGTATATATCCTTTGCAGTCTGGTTAGCGTATAGCCCTTGTAAGACTTCAGTTGTAAATTCTTCTGCACCACCTGAAAAGCCAGCCTTTCCTCTCGTCATTAACACATCTACAATTCCACCACCCGAAGCCTTATTTAAACGCTTAAAGAATTGCATCATAGGGACACGCTCCAAGACAGAACCAACCGCAGCGTTCTTTAAGAAAACTTCAAAGGCTTCGTTGTCTGTTGCTCCACCTTGTATTGCTCGTTCAAATTCAGACTGCCCCATTGAGAGACCTCCACTTATAGCAACTGGACTAATCATGTCCTTACCTAATTCCTTTGCTATAACCTTTGTTGATTCCCAAAGTCCTCCTTTTGATAATCCATTCGTAAGAATGTTTGAGGCTTTGGCTGCTCCAGTAGCGAGTCCTGTAACAGCTAAAGAGGCTACTTGTCCTAGTGCTTGTCCTACCTGATCTGACAGACTGTTTTTAAATTCCTCATCTTGAGGAGCTAACTCGTCTACAGTATTATTGATGTAAGTACCAAACTTGATAAGGGCATCGCTAACTACTCCTTTGCCATCATTACCCATGATCGCTCCAGTAGTTCCTTGTATCAATGTACCAAGTCCCTTCACTGGATTTCCCACAAGATTCTTCCCGAATCCACGATCTAGACTTGAGACAACATTTGAGACGTATCCTTGATCTTCTTTATTTGGAGTATTTGCGAACTTCATGTTCGCTTCTTGAATCCTATTATTATAGATTTCTGTGTTACTAGGTTCAGGAACGCTGTCTTCTTTTCCTAGTATTCCTGATGGGTATTTAATTGTTCTTTCATTAACAACATCTTCTTTAATAGAAGAGTCCCCAACACCAATCTCCTCTGTAGTATCCATAGAAACTTCTTCCAAGGGCGATCCCAAAGGTTCTTCCTCTTCGATTGGATTTTTTTTTTGAGGAGTTAAACTGTATTTTTCTAAAAAAGAATCTTTCTCTTTAGTAAAAAGCCCATCTTCTTTTACTACCTCGTATACTTTATTCTTGTATTCTTCGTCCTCCAACCATAAAGATTGAAATTCATCATAAGACTTAGTAAATTTTCCTTCACTTACGAGAACATCATAAAGTTTCTTGAAATCGTCCATATTAATATTTAATGTTTAATCGGGTGGGTCTAATATCCCTTTTTTAACCGTTGGATTTACTTGATCTTCAATTGCACCAGTAGAATTGTTGTTTAGGTTTCTGATCTGTGTCTGATTCATACCCTCGTCAAATCTATCATGGAGTGTAGGAGGTAATTTATCATCCTTAAATCTCGTGAACATGACTTCACTGTCTGGAGACAAGTCAGAAGGCCATCTGTCAGCATAATATTTTTCTACTCTTTTGTAGTTCTCAATCCAAGCTGAAACCTCATCATCATAATCTTCTGCTTGTCCTAACCTTGAATATAAGATTCTATCTTCTAGATTCATTTTTGAAAAATCAATCTGATTGCCTTCAACTTTATATTTCTCTCTTAGACTTTGTATAATGATATTATTATTATTCTTTTCAATTCTTTTAGCTTCTGCCTCCTCATCATCCCCTATAATAGGTTTAGTTATCATTTTAAGCGGGACGCTATTATTCCCTACCGTACCCTCTTCGAATATCAAAGGACTTGTTAGCGCTTCACCATCCTCCCTACTTGTTACTTCACCCCTTTTCAAAGCATCTCTATCTGTCTCAATCATCGCTTGTGTGTACTCACTTTGATTGGAGAATATTATAGACTTTTTAACTTGCGAACTTGCATTAAATCTTCTTACAGCCTTGTCTGCCACTTCTCTATCTGATGATGCCATTTGGGAACTAAATTCAACTATGTTATCGTTGGTAAACTCTATTTTTTCTGAGTCTTCTTTCTTTTCCTTGGCTGCTGCATCTGCTGCATTTATTGATTGCTGAGATCTCCTCAGCTCTTCTTCTGTTCTACTTCTATCTTCAATTGTAGCCATCGCAGAGGACCGCAACTTATTTTCTATTGCCTCTAGATTTGTCTGATCAATACCTGTTCTATCTATGTATAGTTGAGCATGCTCTCTTATTGTAGCGTCATCGATTCTTCCATCCTTAAATAGATCTCCATAACTTGTTACAGTAGTTTTATACTCATCACCATCCTTAATTGAGAATGAAGATTCACTATTCTTCGTCATATCACTTAGAATAATGTCCTTTGCCTCTGATGCTACATCTGTGTGTTCAAGTACAAGATTCTTATAATCTTCCTGTACTTGTTTAGGAGATGCATTAAGAGTTTTTGGGTCAGAATAAAAAGTAGCAACTTCAGCTAGAAAAGCAGTCCTTTGTTGAGAATTTTCAAAGTATTTATGTGTTTTAGCATAGTCTCTTGCACTATCAAGATTCTCTCTGGACATCCTAGAATTAGCTGCTAGATTTTTAAGCTTACGCATATCTCTTGCATAATTAAAACCCTCTGAATTCATATCTCCCAGCTGAAGTCTCACTCCATTCTTACCTTTCTTCTTGTATATGTTACTAGCAAGTTGTTGCTGAGTTTTAGCTATTTCTCCGCTGACTGTCTCCTTATGCATATCGTCAACCTCATTGATAACAGCATCATAGTCTGCCATCAATTGCCTAGCTTGATTTATGCTTTGCTGTCTACCAGCTAAGAAAGTATTGGATATGTTTTGAATACCCTTAACCATAGAATCAGAAGCTGCCTTATTATTGCTGGCGATCTGATTACTGTAGTCTATTGTTTTAAATATTGGTTCCGCCATTGTTTTTATGTTAATCCAGCAAGTGCTTTGTCAGCTTTAATCTGTTCATCTTGCATAGCATATTGCATCCCAACATTTCCTAAAGCATTCAAGGAACTCCCCAAACCATTAACCATCATGTTAGCATTTGCTTGACCTATAGCTGCATTTTGAGCGATATTACCTGCTGCAAAATTTAGATTAGTGTTTAGTAAATTTGCTTGGCTACTCTGCTCAAAACCGAACGATTGGTTGAATCTATCAAGATCATTTTGATACATTGCTGCTTCTCTTCTAGCTCTCTCGTTTACATTAAACATTGAGTTCTCTTTAACGGCATTTTGGAAAGCAGTGGTTTTATTGTCTATTCTATTTACTCTCTCTTGGGCCTCTCTTCCTCCAAGTTCTCTTGCGTTAGCATACTCTCCAGCTTGAATTCTTCCAATAGCACCCATGAGATCAGATCCAGTTCTAGAAGCTTGTTGTGCTCTAAATATTTGATCAGCACTATTTTGTCTTATATCATCTCTTCTAACCTCAGACCCTGCTGCTCTACCTTGAGATGCCATTAAGTCATTCTGAACAGAACTTAGGTATGGCTGTAGTGCATCTTGGTTGTTAGTAAGATTTAACTCAGGTCTATCTCCAAGTAGATTCCGCATATCTTGTTGATAAGCACCGTAGTCTTGTTGATACTGTTTTTGAGCAGCTAACTGATCTTTTTGTGCTTGTCTTTGAGTAGCTAGTAATGCTTCGTTCTTTTTTTTGTTTTGATATCCTGTTATCAATGATCCAGCTAGACCAACCCCTGCTGCGATAAGTGGTAATGCCATTTTATTTTAATTTTTATTATTACAAATATACAATATTATATACAATCTAATCACCTTAGTGACCCATTGAACCCCAACTTCCAATCATTACTGATTCAACTACATCAGGTATACTATTATCCTTCATTTCTAATTCGACTTCGATTATTGTTCCCACCATTTCAAGTCCATCAAAAGCACTACCATTTGGCAATACATCGGCACTTGAAACCCCATTTTCGTAATAGAAGTTTAAATCCGTAAGTTCACAAGATTGTCCATTCTCTGTAGTTACGGTGGCTTTTAATACATTCCTTTTAACAAAGTTTGTTACCGTATTTGCTGGTGGGTTTGCTACTTGTGCGGTAGCAAAAGTGTATATGAATTGTCCTTGCTCATTTCCTGCCGAATCACTATTAGTAAACGAATTTGCTGGTACAGTGATTACCTGAACTCCTGAGTCACTTGGAGTAAATACTGCGGTATAACTTGTTCCACTACCAGTGAAATTAGAAATCGCACCTCCTATCAATTTTATATCTCCAACTACAAAGTTTGAAGTACTCGCACTTGTGGTAAATGTCAGTGGAATACTCGCACTACTTGTAGATCCAAACTTGGCTATTGTACTTGTGATAGCAATCGTAGGATTCGTTCCTGTTTTAGTCCAAGTAAATATTGAGCTTGTATTAAGATTATTGGCAGCATCTGTGAATACATCCGCATACACATTGATATTACAATCTCCGTTGGTTAGGGGTGTAAAAGTTGCGGTATAAACGGTGCTACTTGTTGCAGAAAAATTACTTATAGTACCATTAGAAACAACTATATCCTCCAATTCAAAGTTGATTGTTGCCTCGCTTGTGGTGAATGTTAATCCTATTTCAGTACCTCCATATGATCCATTATGTGAAACCTCGCTTGAAGTAATCGCTACCGTTGGTTTTGTACCATCATAAGTGTAGCTAAACTGGGTCGCTGCTAGATTGTTATTTGTACCATCGGTGAACGCTCCTGCTGCTACATCAATAGTTTTAGCACCATTACCGCTAGGAGTAAAGGTTACCGCATAATTCTTACCGCTTCCTGTAAATCCACTTAATGCTCCTCCTGATACAGTAATACCCCCAACTACAAAATTGGTTACAACCTCACTTATGGTGAATATCAATACTATACTTTCAAGATTTGATAAGCCACCTGAGACAATATCGTTAGATGTTATAGTAATTGTTGGTGAAGTTGTATCCGTAACATAGGTTACTCCAGTGTTAGTAACCGCTGTCGCTGTATTACCTGCCAAATCAGTAACATTATAAGCTATGCTGTATATAGAGCCTGAAACTAGCGTGGGGTTGTTAAATAACACTGCTGGAACGTGTACACCACTTGTAAGTTCTGATGTTACAAGATTCACAGTATGTGGAGATCCGCTATCTGTTGTACTTCCTCCAGTTCTAGTAAATACTACAGTACCACTAGCACATTGCTCGGATAATGTATATCCAATATTTTTACTTAAAACCGTAGAACTATTTGCTGGACTTGTACTTGATATTACTGGAGCCGTAGTATCTACAACTATCGCACTTGTGGAATTAAGGTTGCTCCCAATAGTAAAATTAGTCATACTACCAGCCGTATTACTAAGGATGTCATTAGTTCCTAATGCTATTGTTTTAACCGATAAATCAGGACTAGTGTCTCCAGCTTGAACAGTATAAGTTCCAGAGGCTGAACTAGCTCCACTAATAGAAGTTATCGTTACCGTTCTATCTGTAGATCCTGTCTCAAGAGTTACCACCATTTCAGTTGATCCTCCTCCAGTATCTGAAAGCGTTACGGCATCACTAAAGTTAACGGTGATATTTATGGCATCTCCAAGATTGTAATAACCATCATTAGTCGTACTTGTTACCGATGTTATTGTTGGAAGCACATTATTAAACGTAACTCCTGTTTGTGTCGATGTGCTAGATGTATTTCCATATAAGTCCACACCTGAAAATGCTATACTGTAGATGGCATTATTAACAAGGGTTGGTGCATTTGTTAATGTTGCTAAACTTCTCGTTCCAGCATTTAATTCTGCTCCTGTAAGAGATACTACTACGTTCGAGGCAGCACTTCCACCAGTTCTGTTAAATGTTACTGTACCGCTAGATAATGCCTCAGAAAGCGTGTATTGTACTGCTGAGGTATTTACACTGGTGTTCCCACTAGGTGCTATACTACTCCAAGCTGGATTGGTTTTATCCATCGTTACACTACCATTACTTATAGTCGTATGAGCACTCGCTTGAGTTCCAGCCGAACTAGTTGCGGTAATTGATATTGCCACAGCTCCTTCTGTATCCGAACCATTTACTGTGTAGGTTGCTGTCCAAGAGGTGTTACCTCCTGTTACCGTTACGCTATTCGTAATTGCTTGTCCTCCACTTGTGAATGCTACGGTTGGACTATTGATGTTGATGTCACTAACAAAGGTCAACGTGATTATATCTCCAACTTTAGCCCTCGTATTTGCTATAGCATTATTACTCGTTAGTGATGTATTGCTTATTACTGGGGCAACGGCATGGGTATAGGTAAATGTATTACTCGCTGTATTATTGTTAACCCAAGCTGTATCCGTATAAGCATTTGCTCCTACACTAATACTCTTTGATCCTGATCCTGATGGGGTAAATACCGCTGTGTAAACCGTATTAGATGTAGATGAAAAACTGCTTAACGACCCTCCGCTAACGGTTATATCATTAACTGTGAAATTTGCTGTGGCTAGACTAGAGGTAAATGTCAACGCTATTGTACTCGCTCCGTTAGTTGCTCCACTACTAAAAGTAGAGGTAATTGCCATCGTTGGAGCAACCGTTAAGCCAGTGTCTAGAGTAATTGTGTCATTACCTACATCTGAGATTAATAAGTTTCCATTTCCGTACACATACAAGTCACTAGGAGCACTATATGAATCTGAGATTACTACTCCTGTTGTGGCTCCACTTGTCCATTTCACTACTCTATCATTACCATTATCTAGAACGATTATCGATCCATCTGAGTTAGACTTAACAAAGGTTGGACTTGCTAATTGATTCAAAGCTGATCCACTTCCATTACCACCAGCAATTACCGTTGGAGTTTGGTTAAAAGTGTTTGTTGCCGTTTTTGTATATTTTAAAATCTTATGGTTAGCGGTATCGCACACTATCAAATTACCACTAGAATCAACGGTTACATCCTCTGCTGCATTTAAACTTCCTACGAGCTGAGTCCCAACACTAGCTGAAGTTGTCCAATACATAACCCTATTGTTAATACTATCGGCTACATAGCTTTCATCGCTATTAAATATATGAAAACCTTTAGGTGTATGTAGTTGATTTGTTGCATTTCCACCAGTACCAGCAGTATATGTTCCTTTTACCATTCTATAATTAATAGTATCAGCAACATATAAATTATTAGAAGAATCTATTACTAATTGATGAGGTCGGTTAAGTTGGTTGGTATTAGCACCTGCACCATTACCTCCCATTACCGTAGTACCGTTCGTGCTAGATGTCGAGTTTGGTGTAAACTTTTGTATCCTATGATTATATTGATCGGCAACATATAAATTTCCAAAAGAATCGAATGCGATACCAGTAGGATAATTAAATTGATTAGCTCCAGAACCTTGACCATTACCTCCAGCTACAACAGTACCGCTAGTAT
>Ga0209716_1000671_pt1 | contig 30561 bp, 34 predicted proteins | sample COGITO_mtgs_1205_FD_184811 | JGI IMG/M metagenome (GOLD analysis project Ga0209716, IMG submission 184811) | Pelagic marine microbial communities from North Sea - COGITO_mtgs_120531 (SPAdes) (version 2) | ecosystem: Environmental > Aquatic > Marine > Epipelagic ...
CCATAGCTCGCGGACGAGGCGTTGTCGACCATCTCGGATTCTCCGGATCCCGAGCTCGCGGACGAGGCGTTGTCAACCATCTCGGCATCCCCGTCGGAGGGCGCGCGCGCAAGATCTTCAAACGCGGCCTTCGCCGACAGGTCCTGGGCCGGGAGGTCGCGGGCCATGGTCGGCAGCGCTTCCTCGGGCTGCAGGTCGACGCCGTCGTACTTTGCAGGCGCGCCCTCGCTTCTGTTTCGTTGGCGGCCACCGCTGCGGACACTGTTGAACATTGCATTGTCTAAGGTGTTTACCATTGAAGGATCCTGCGGATTGCGTGCCATTGTTGGCATCTCCTCCGTATCCAGCTCAATTCCATCATATTTGTGTTTGGCACGGTTTTCCACGGGTGGATTCTGCGAGGGGGTATCAAACATGGCTCCAATATCCACGACTTCGACGGACATGACTTTCTCTCCGTCAATATTTTTTCGAGGTTCCGCTTTTTTGCCGCGTGCAAAAAAGAATGAACTCCTACGTCTGGGGCTCGTCCATGTGGAACGTGCTGCACGGGACTTCGCTGCTGTCTCCTACGCGGAACACAGAGGGCGACCGGCAGCTTTTCTCCGACGTGCTGAGCTCGTTCCGCAAGGTATGCCCTTGTAACGTGTGCAAGACGTCGTACGGCACGTTTATGAGCCTGCCGCAATTCAACCTCGCCAACCCGCAGCTGAAGCCCTCGGTATTTGCCTGGGAGCTGCACAACGCGGTGAACACCAAGCTGTCACGGCCGCTGGTGCGATACGAGGACGTGTTCCGGCGCTACCGGTACATGGTGGAGCCCGTCTCGCCGGCCGCGGTGTGGCAGATTGTCAAGCCCGTCGCGTCACACGCGATGGCAAAAGAGCCCGAGGCGGCCCAGGAGTTTGTGCGCGCGACGCTACTGTTGAGCGCGACGCTGCCGCAGTTTGCGCGGTCCAGCCTGATGACGGAGCTTCGCGCGGAGCTGGGCGACTTTTTGGACTCCGGGGCCGATGAGCCCGAGCTGCTCGCGAAGCTCGACCGTGTGGAGGCGCGCGTGTTCGGGCGCTGCGAGTTTGACTGGGCAAAGGTTGACCAGCCAATGCGGCTGGACGATCTGGTCGCGTAGTTCATACCGATACCAACGGGCCAACTAAGAATCTAGTTAGTTAGTCTAAAGCCACAGGCCCTGCAACCGACCGAAAGAATATTGTCACATGCATTGGTGCAGACAGTTTGGATAATAGGTTACCGATTGCCAATCCAGTCAACGCCCGCTCCGCAATCCCAGGATCGCCTGTCATGACAGCAGCAACCCCACCGGCCACATAACCGCCTGCTTTCAAAGACTCTGGCTCAAACATATCATAGTTTGTGCAAATGACATCTTTCCCACGAGTTTTGAGCTCGTACGTCTTGTCTGCCACTTTGCCAGCCACTTTTTCAAAGTCATGCAACTTTCGCACACGGTCTGTCTTGAATGTAATTCTTCCTCGGTTCACAAGATTCCTATGACCGCTAGAGTACATGATAACGGTATATGTTCTCCCACCCATGGTTTGAATCGAAATGTCGAGAACTCTTTGCGACCCATTACTCTCAATAACGTTGGCTTCTCTGACTGCATTTTTGCAAATTGCCAGGTAGGTTTTGGTATGGCTGGTAAAAATCTTTGTGTGGTAGTAACCCTGCTTTGGCGCATTGGAGAACCAATCCTTCATCGTCCACGAACTGTGTTTTTTCGTCAGCTTTGTGTGCGTGGGACGACGTTGGGGCGCTGTGGTTGGTCGGGAGCGTTGACGTTTTTGCGGGTCCATTTACATTGGCAAACATTTTTTGAATAGTCGCGGTCATATTTTATATGCAAAAATCAAAAATCAAAAATCAACATGTGGCTGGTGTCTTTACAGCTTGGCAGGATATACAGAGAAAACCGTTTGGCAAAAACAAATGCCCGCGTCGCCAGATGCCAGGCCTGGCGGCGCGCGTTTGACCGTGCCGTGTTCAGGTTGGCGTCCGCAAATTCCGACCCGGCATAAACTCATGTATTTGCACCTCGTCCACCCGCACCCCGTACAGCTGCTGTCGTCGCCGTTTGTGCACAGCATCTTGAGGCACAAGCCGGGTTCGTGGAAACTGTGGGTCTGGAACGACGCCAGCCTCAGGGCGCTGGTTACGCGGCATCACGGCGCGCGTGCCGCCGCGCAGTTTGACGCCTGCCCGGGGATCATCAAGGCCGACTGGGGCAGGTACCTGGTGCTGTACGACCACGGAGGCGTGTACCTCGACACCGATGTCTTTGCCGTGGCGCCGCTGGACGGCCTGTTCGACGGCGGCGACGAAGGAGCTGTGTGGTACGCTCAATCTCCCGCGCTCGCGCCGACGATGAGCAACACTGCCACCAATTACGCACTGGCCTCGCCTGCCGGCAAGAACGTCTGGCTGCGCGCGTCGTATGAAATACAGCGCAGGGCCGACAGCTGGCTAGCAAAGTGGGCGCCGTTTCGCAGCGGCGCCTTTGTGCTGACCAAGGTGATGCGAGACTGCGCGGAGGCCCGCCCCATCCCGCCGCGACGGCTTGGGAACCTGCTGTGTTACAACGACGACCGGCACGGGACCGTCGCCACCCACGTCGGGGGGAATGCTCGCGGAGGACGCGGGTGGAACCCCTCGTTCGTCGTTCGATGTTTTGCCGCGGAATGCTTCGTGCGGCAGTGGATTGGCCTGCCCACGCACACGTGGCAAACTCCCGTCGCACTTGTTCTGTGTATTTGCGTTTGTCTGATGGTCTGGTGTTGAAAAAGGCGCAAGGTGAAAAAATCAGATTTTTTTTTTTACGTTTACACAACGCCCATCGCCCCAAATACCAACGGCGATGGACCAGGCACTGCATCTGCGACACGAGGAAAGCACGGCGGCGCGTCGGCGGTGGATTGTCCGCGCGTTGGGGCCGACCTCGCTGCCGACCGACATTGTGCGCACAATAGCCCTGATGGCCGAGCCCGCGCGCATGTGGGAGCAGGTGTTACCGGGCCAAACAATCAGCCTGCGCTACATGGGCGGTAGCACGCCCGGGACCCGTCGTGAGCTTTGTGTCGAAGGCTTTGTGATGCTGCGGAACGCCGGTATGGGTCTTGTGGCCGAGCATCGGGGGATACGCAAGTCATACGCGCTGGGCCTCGTGCACACCGACGACCAGACGACTCAGGTGGAGCCTGGCCGTGAGATGGCGCTGTTCCGCGACCGCTCGTTTTTGTTGCGATAAACCGCTCATTTTGACTGTGCCATAGACATCACCTGCTGCATCATGTCCCCCATCGGGTTTCCGTCGTTTCCGCCCTGCATACCGCTCGTCATTTTCTGCAGCTCCGGCAGCATCGTGTGTATATTCCCGGCCATGTCCTGCAGATCGCCGGGGTCGACCTTGGCCATGAGGTTGGGAACAAGGCTGGCCAGGTCGATCTTGCTCATGTCGACGTTGCCCGTATCGTCAACCAGACCGTCGATGCCCGTGATTTCGTCCTGGACGCTTTGCAGCAGATTGGTGGAGATGCCGCCCGCGATTGAATTGAACGACACGAACCGTCCGAGCGCCTCCGTAAACGCCCGCTGTGCGTCGGTGTGGCCCTCGCGCAGGAATTGCTGCACGCACTTACTCTGCATCAGCGGGTGCTGCATGGCCAGCAGCGTTTCGATCTTGTCGCTTTCGTCGCGCTGGGCAAAGCCGGGGTCGAGCCCCGACAGCTGCTCTTGTAGAGCCATGGCGTCGCGCCCGCGCCTCGTAGACACCTTCGTTTCATCCGCCAAGGCGCGGAGCTGTCCCGAAAGATCTGCCGGCAGGCTGTCTGCGGCGGCGGCCGCGGACAGCGCCTCGCACAGCATCGACGCGCTCATTTCGGCGTCCCCGCGCTCCGACCTCGTCTCCTTCTTTCGTTTTTCCGCCTGAATGTTGGCCGTAATTTCCTCGCGCGACGGCATGTCTGGCAGCGTGTACAGCTGGGTCGCCTGCGCCAAGAAGTTTAGCTGATCCACGGCCGCGAAAAGCCACTTGCGCTCTGGCTGAAAGTCTGGGTGCTCAAACTTGTCGTGCAGCTCGCAGTCGATGCTGCTGACAAGAGCCTTGTTGGAGAACAGCACTTGGTGGTCGCGGTACCGTGCAACGGCGTAGTAATCGATCGGTCGAGACGTGAGGCGCTCGTAGGCCGGTGCGTAACTGAGCGAGACGTCGACCGCCGCCACCATACTCTCATGCCACGTCGCGACAAACCGCAGCCCAAAAATCGGGTTTGAAAACAGCAGCTGCGTTTTGTTCTGGGCGTTCTTTACGTCTTCGGACGTCGGAAAGATCTCCGAGATCTTACCGAGAGTCCCGATTAACAAGCGGCCGAAGCAGTTAACCATCGCTGTGTCCAACTCCCCCCGCTGCGCCTGCACAAAACTCTCGAGCTTTGACATGGTTTCGCTTCGCTACGCGTACGAGCGTGTCTTGGGCTGCCACCCGTGTGAAAAAAAAAAAGTTTACCACTGCTCGGAGCACGGCCGCTTATGTCCGCGACATGACAAATCCAACAAGGCCGGCGACCAGCAGTGCGACCCCAAGGGCGATCAGCCACATGTTCTTCGGGTGGCATTTGAAGTCTCCGTCGTCCAGTCGCTTGTTTAACTTATCAATCTTTTCCTGTAGGTCTGTGATTGCGCGCAGCAAGACGTCGGACGGCTCTGCGGTGGCGCGGGCCGCCGGTTGCGCCGTAAGTTTTAGAGGACGCGGCACTTCTGCGATCGGCTTGAGCATCGGGTCGCGGGATTGCCCCAGACGCTTCGCAGGCGCGGAGGAACCCGGTGCGTTCGGCCGCACATTGGCCGGCGAAACAGCGAGCGCAGGCAGAGCGGCACTAGCGCCCAACGGCCGATGCTCTTCGGCCAGACTCCCGAAGGCGTCGTCTAGCGGCACTGCATTCAAGTACATTGTTTACTTGAGCTTACAAAAAAGTGACCATATCGACCCGGGCTTACATGAACGGCGGCGGGGCTTCGTTAAAGTTGCCACCGGGAGGGCGAGGCGCTGGCGCCGCCGCCGGGGCGGGCGGCGCGGGCGGTCCGCCCATTCCGGCAGCCATACCGGCCATGTTGGCAAAGTTGAAGGGTGACGCCCCGCCGCCGCCCGCTTGGGGAGGCGCGCCACTGTAAAACTTCTTGCGGAAGTGGAACATGGCAACAGATGAGCACAGCGCGAACCCGATCTCGGCCTCCGGTGACCACACGGACTTGCGGTAGTACTTGCGGTACAGGCGGGTCAAGGCGGGTGTGAAACGCGACATGTCGCTGGTCACCTCCGCGCTGTAGCCGTCCATATCCAAGAAGTTGAACTTTTTGCTGCCCATCTCCAGACCCGTGAGGGCCATCTTGAACATATCGTTGAGGATGCCAACCATGCGTGTTTCGTCCAAGTGCGACAAATGACGCCGGACCTCAAACTGCATTGACTCCAGCGTATCGACCATCGAGAAGGCCTTTGACAGCGTGATGCCCTGGGACTTCAGATGGTCGAGCTCCATGAGCACTGCTTGTTTTTCCATCTCGACGTCCTCGTCCGGGCCGACTTGACCAAAGGCCGGTGGCTCGGGTGTGTAGTCAAACGCCTGCGACGCGCCGCCAAAAGCAGGAGGCGACGGCGCCGCCTCGGGAATCTGGTCATCCATCACGGTGGACTCGGTGGCAGCAGGAGGCATCGCGTTGTAGTTTTGCCCCGGGAACTGGCTGTCGTTCACGGCTTCGTCGAACATCGACGAAAACTGCGAGCCGTCCTCAAAATCGTCATCGGGCTGTTCTTCCAGAGCCCCGTCCGCGGGGCGTGGACTGGTAGATGTCTTCTCGGGGTTGGCGATGTTCTGAAAGAGTGCGACCTCAGTCTCTGCAGAGTGAGCCATTTGTGTTTGTGCCCAAATGTTAAAATGTTTTTTTTTCGCACCCTTGGTAACCGCAAAAAAAATTGTTTCGGGCATGCGCGTCGCAGGCATCGATCCGGGCGTGTCAAATTTTGGCATCGTTGTATGTGACATAGCCGACCCAGACCCACGGCTGCGAGTATCGCAGCGCATCGCCGTCCTTCGGGCGGGTAACGTCAGTCTCCGGTCGAGCTGCGGCTGCATGCACGACCGCGTCCCACTCGCTCATTGCTCACTGGGTCACACGAACGACCTCCCGTCGCGAATCGCGCACGTTGCGCAAGACTTTGAGCTCGACAAGTGCGACCGCGTGGTGGTCGAACGGCAGCCGCCGCAGAGCGCCGGGTACGTCGTCGAGCAGATACTGCGCATGCTTCTGGGCAACCTGACGTTCGTCGAGCCGCGGCAGATCCACAAAACGTACGGAGCGCTCCGTGGCGACTCGTACGACGAGAGAAAACGCAAATGCGAGGCGTACACCAGCGCTTTTTTTGCCGGCCGGTCAGAGTTTGACCTCGCCGTCCGTCGCCACGATATGGCCGATGCAATGGCGGCCGTCGTCTGCTACGCCCATCGATCCGCAATGCGGCCGCCCACCGCTGCGCCGCTCCCGCGCGTGTCGTTTGACAAGAGTGCGGACTTTGAAGCCTTTATTGGGCAGTTCCGAAGTGACATTTAAAACGACCGCAGTAGCAACTGGCAGTTTAGGCACAGCAACATAAGGACCATCGCGGCCGAATGGTAACGCTCGCGCGAGATCAAGTTTCTGTAAACCTGGTCGGCGTCTAACGGGGTGCCCGTATTGTCCACGCGCTGCGCAAATATTTCACATATAATCGCAGCGATAATGAAAAAAACGGCAATTAGAGTTTTTTCACCCTCGCGCATATTTTGATTTGCATTTATCTACATTTTCCACGCGTGCCCGCATTCGCACATGCAGTACAGTGTCATTCCCTCGTCGGCGGCGCGCGACTGCTTCTGGTTGATAGCAATGTGACGCGACTTGCACTTTGAGCAAGTGAGCACACCGGCGTGCTTGCGCAGCGCGTCCTCGCAGTTCTTTTCTAGTATCTGTTTCTCCAGGTCAGCGCGGTCGTTTTCTTCGCGGACGGACGCCACGTGCTCGGTGCCCTCCAGCCGCGCAATCTTGGTCGACATGCAGAACGACGCGACGTCGATGCCCGAAGCCTCCCGCATGCCCACCAGGCATACCAGATCCGCGGTGTTGACCCGCAGGGCGTGTTGGTCCTCCTTAAAGACCTCGCAGAGGATATTTGCCGCTTGCACCGCCCACAATTGATCTGCCGACGCCCTCTGCAGCACCGCCCGCACGACGGGCTCCATGAAAGACAACGCGAAGAATGTGCCCGGTGGGGAAGCGCCTGTAAAAAATAAATCACAGCGGCCATTCAAAACTTATTTTTCCCGCGGCGCCACCGACGACGCCGGTCAAACACACATTGCTGTCATGGACGCAACCGAGCGGAAACAGGCTGTGAGAAACCGACTGCGGCGGCAGCTGGGCAAGCCAAACGTGGACAGCGAGCAAGCCCGCATCGATGATGCGCTCGCCGACCCGGCCGCTTTTCTCAAGAGCGTGCCACCGGAAAACCTGAAGAAGGCACTGGAAATGATGCAGGACCTCGATGCCAGCACTCTGGGTTCGGCCCAGGCAGAGCTTCTCCAGCAGATGCGGTCCAGCGCGGTGCCCGACCCGAACGTCGAATCCACACCGGAGAGGAGTAAGAAAACAAAAAAGAAAAAGAAAAAGAAGAAGAAGTCGAAGAGCGCGGAAGCGGCTGCTGCAGAGCAGCCTCCGCCGTTGCCGGATTTCTAAGATTTTATGCCGCGACAGCAAAACAATGCCAGCACCACTACTGTTTGCGCCACCGTCCAATTTAAGCGTGATTTTTTCCGACAGAACGACGCTGACGCTCGGTGTGGCATACGGTGTGTCCATCATGTTGCTGACCGTTTATCTGTTCCGCCAGCGGGCGGTTGTGCGAGGCTCTGCATTGGGTAACGCCGCCTTCTGGGTCTACGCGAGCACGCTTGTTGGGTCCACGGCGGTCAAGGTGCTGTTCTTGATCGGTGACGGGCTGCCAGCCGCTGTATGGACGGTCGCGACGGCACTGACCATCGTACTTGTGGACGCGGCGGTGGTCATGCTAGTGGAGGACCGCCTGCAGCGTGACGGCGAGTACGAGAACAACGCCGTGGCGCGCTGGTCGTTGATCAGCCTGGCGACACTGATGCTCTACCTGACGTACAGCCCGAGCGTACAGGGCAGGTGATCCAGGCTGCTTGGCGGAACAGTTCTCATGAAGACGGCGCCCCTTTCGTCGTGGCCGCCAAAGTTTGGTGCACGAACGAGTCGTGCATCGACTGCGAGCCGCCGGCGCCCCGGCTCGCAAGATTCATCACAATCATTTTGTTGGCCTGGGACTGCAACTCGGGCGAGCTGTTGACTTTCTCGCTCGACAGCAGCCCGAACATGCGCGGGTGGTCGGTTGCAAACTTTTGCAGCTCCTCGTGCTCCCGTAGCAGTCGGCTGCGGACCGCCACCTCTCTCTGCTCTCCCTGTACGTTGTCCAGAAGCTTCCCAAAAAGCTCGGGGGCCTGGGTCTGGATGAGCGCCGTGAACTCCAGTATTTTTCCCGCCGGCCAGGGCTCGTGCTCGGTGATCTCAACATCGTATTTAGTGGCCATCGCGCGCCGAGTGGTGCTCGTGTTGTTGTCCACTCAAAAGAAAAAAAAAAGTCTCTTGTTGCAATCCATACGCAGGCGCGAGTCTTGGATGTCGGATCGCGTTATCAACACCCTCAAGACAATGATGTGCGTGCGTTTTGCGGACAGCCAGCTGCTGGCCACCAAGAAAAAAGACTCCTACGTAGCACTGGCGTTCGCAACGCCGGAAGGAAAGACGGTCATATTTGTCTTGAACGCCGACACAAAACCAGCTGTCGCAATCGTCCGCTCGCTGATCGCCACCGCGCAAAAAAACAAGGCAGAAACGACGATTGTTGTTTCGATGCAAAAAACGACGCACAGCTCCTCAAAACTGATGGCAGAGCAAGAGATTCAGCATTTTTTGTATTCTGAGCTCTTTTTTCCAATCATTCATCACACGCAAGTACCCGCACATCGCAAGCTGTCGGACGACGAGGCGAAGCAGCTGCTGTGCAAGTTGAAGGTAACAAAGGAGCAGCTCCCCAGGCTGCACAAGACCGACCCCGTGGTGCGATTCCATGGGTTCCGTACAAGCGACGTGGTCGAAATAGTACGAAATAACGGATTGCAGCAAAAGTCTGTATTCTACCGACTGGTCGTTGCGTGACGACGACGTCACACGGTATCCATGTCGGTCCCATCCATCACCGGCGACCCGGTGTGCTCGGGAAAGAGGATGTGCCCCGGGTCAACCTCATTCAAATGACACGTCGGTGCGCGCAAAACTCGCACCGGTGTCGACGGGACAACGGCGGCGGTCGCAACAGTCGAAGCGGCGGCGGCGAGCGTGCCGTCGTCCGCGCACAACGTCTGCAGTGCGGCAACCCATTCTTCGGTAGACATGGCTGTGACGGAGAGGTGATCGTGGACAGCATGTGGAAGATCGGCACCCTCGGGCAGGGAGGCGTTGAATAGCAGGGAGAGCGCTTCGATCATGGCAGTGTTATGGCAGTGTTGTTGGGGGCTTGTGTAGAACGTACATGCACAAAGATCTTGTGTTCAAAACTTTTGTCACTTTTTTTTGTCACTTTTAAAAACAACCGCGCCAACATCGCAGGGGTAATAGATCCATGCAGACTAAAAATAGATCCGGATGTTGCGCCGGGAGCGCTACACAAGGGCACTGTGTCAACGCCAGTCGCGGCAAAAAAACAAAGCCGTTTGACTTGAACTTTAATCTCAGCCGCGTTCCCGAGTGACGAGCCGGTGTTAACTTCTTACGCGGCCACCTCGATCCAATTGTTGTGGTGCAGCATGCTCGTGCTCATCAACGGCCCGAGCAGCCCCACGAGCGCGTCGTCACACGTCTTGAACGGACCGCGGGTGCTCATCTTAGGTCCCGCGCAGTGGTAGACCGCGCAGAACTCGAGGTTGTTGCGGAACCGCGATGCACACGTTGCGGACACGCTGTTGCGGATCAGCTCGACGTTCCCCTCCATCCCGTCGATCTTGTCGGCCAGCGCCTGGTCGTCCTTGCGCTTGCTGACGACGACCGTGAAGTGCTTGGACGGACAGGCATCGGCGAGCTCCTTGATGTCCTCGGCGGTGAACCCCAGCGAGGACGTGTCCAGCAGCACAAGCGAGGGCTTGGTGTGCTTTAGACCGAACGCGACCATCTGCTTGCGTTTCGCCGTGCTGTCCCCGAACGTCATGAGTGCCAGCGCATTGCGACCCGCGTGCCCGAGCACAGCGGAAGAGCAGGAGTCGTCGACGCTGAAGCCCAAGTGGTTGGTAGACTCACAGCCGATCAGCTTGGCGTAGGCCTTGAGATCGGAGTCCTTTGCGGGGAGACGCAGCAGCAGTTGCGCCGCGGTGTCGATATGCGTCTGGCCGTGCGGATGAAACAGAAACGTCGAGCGATCGATCTTGGTCTCGAAGTCGGGCGATAGATAGCACTGCCTCTCGACCTCGGTGAGCGGGACAAAGTCGCCTGTCTTATCAAGCCACCCCGACTTGTTCTTTGCCGCTTTGTGGACCGCGGATGCGATCGCGCCAAGCTGCTGCGGCGTCGGCGGCTGCGACGGGGTAGGTACGTTTTCCTGCTCTTCGCATGCGGAGACGTACCACGCCGATGCCAGTTCCTGCGTGCCGATTGCACACTTGTCAAATTTTGGATGGTCGACGAGTGCAAACTTGTTGTCGACCGACGAGATCAGATAGTCATTCTCCCGCGCGTCGTCCTCCGAGAACCGCATGAACCGAAGCCGGCGCTCGGCGGGCGCCTGGGCGCCGGCCACGAAGAGTGCCGGTTTGACTTTCTTTGTGTCGACCGTATCGGGGTGAATGCAGTAATAGCTCTCCCCTTCGAGCTTGGCCACCAGCGACCCGGTGGTCTCCTCAATCTCAAAGATAGCGGTTGTGCCCGGAGTGGCCAGTGACTGCGTATCCTTTACAAAATGCATGTCGAGCGTGGTGCTGTTGCGACGCGTGACCACGGCCTGGCGGTCGGTTGTTGTGCCAAATACGAGAACCTCCATTGTTGGTACCAAGGGCAAAAAAAGTGATTAATTTTACGCACCGCCCGCCAACTTTTTTTTTGCGCGCACCGACAAGGATGCACACAGCGTAGCAAATTCTGCACGAGATGGAACCCCGAGTCTTGCCCGAGGAACTTGCCTCGCAGATATCGTCGTTTCTGGACAAGGAGCGCTTGCAGGTCACCGAGCTGGACATGCTGGACGCGTTTAGGAACTACCTGCTGCGACAGTACGAGCTTCTATTCCAGGAGCGTGCCACGCTGGCCAAAGCACAGGGCGTGCACTCAGAATGGCTCAAGAAGGTACAGTCCGACCTAGAGACGCTCGCGGCGCTCAAGACACACTACGGCGACAAGTTTTCCTGAGGCCGATGCAACAAGCCGCAAACTTTTTTTTCCGCGCGATCGGTACGGCGGCGGAAACTACGTCCTTACCTCGCCGGCCATGCCTGCCACCAAGCGCCGCAAACAGGCCCCCATGGAATGGTCCGCAAACTTTGACAATCGCTCCGATCTCGAGCGCATCGTCAAAGCCGTCCGAGAGATGGGTATGCCCAACGTGACCATGTCGTTCAAGAAGCAGGACGATTTTGAGGGCATGCGCTCCGAGGTGAAGAATTCAAGCCTCACGTGCCTGCTGCGCGTACAACTGGAGTGCGAAGTGCTTGACGCAAACAACCCGCTCCGTGACCACGTCGTCACCGTGGCTTGCGACAGCTTCCTCGGCGTGTTGCGTGGATCCGGCAAGCCGCAGTTCCGGTTACAGCTGGCGCAGTACGAAGGCGACACGAGCTTAATCGTTAAGTCCTTCGACACCTTCGACCGTAGCTTTACTTCCAGCACGACCCTGCAGACGATGGTGGAAGACGAGACGGAACCGCTGCCGTTGAACGAGTTGTCGTTCCAGTGGCTGCTGCGCATGGACCTGAACTTCTTCAAGTCCTTGATCAAGAACAACAAGGACCTCGGGTGCGAGACCGTGGACATCTCTATTTTGGAGAGTGTCGGTATGGAAACCGCACTCTCAGTGGTCAGGTTCGTCTGCGAGACGACCAACATTAGCGATACCAAGGAGCTAGTCAGCCTGGCTCCGGTGTCGTCGGAGGACGGCCATAAGCTACTGGATATGCACGAGGAGCATGTTGAACTGCTCGAGGTTCCGGAGGAAGATCAGCTTGAGCGAAAGATGCACATGAAATTGGACCTCTCGCTGTTGTACCAGTTTGTCAAGTCGATGGATCAGCGCGGCAAGCTGAAAATGATGATGAACGAGGACGACTTCTTGTTGTTCAAGATTGACATGGCCACCGAGAACTCCTTCATCTACTATCTGCAGTGCAGCAAAGTGGGCTCCGATGACGAGGATGACGAGGATGACGAGGACAACTGAGGATGACGAGGACAACCGATTGTAAATGAATTGTTGCTGTCACATTTTTATGGCATTTATGTAAAAACAATGCACATTGACGAGGCGTGGATACGCAAATTCGCGGACGCACTTGGGCTGTCGCACACCGACGCGCTGCTTTCCGACAGAGTCACCGCGCTTGCGCGGAAGATCGCAAACCTGGTCAGCAGGTCGATACGCCAGAGGCTCAAGCTTCTGGCGCTGCTCTTGGAAATGCTTGCGGGCAACGCCGCGGTGCAGACCAGCCGCAGCTATTTAGAGTCTATCGCGAGCCAAACCATCGGCACGCTGAAGAACATGACCGCTAAGGCCACGCGCGCGTTTGCCGAGCTGCAGAGGAAGGCGTACGCCTACCTGCAAACGTCCAAGCTCTCCGTGTGGATCGGAATTGTCATGGCCGTCGTATTTGTCAAGACCTCGTGCTCGCGAAGTGCAATCGAACGAGACCCGCTGAGCCGCTGGGCCGTTGCAACCAAGACCGCCTTCTCGTACTTCCGCAACCTGATGACGGCCCTGCCCGCGTCCCTTTCCGCGATCATCAACGCGGCGCTGGACGAGATTACCGGGATGGTCGAGGAAGGCTTCTACGCGCTGGGTGGGTTGGTCAGCAACCTGCAGACACTCTGCGGCCGGTCGGCCGGGAACCACCGCTGCTCGCGGGTTCTGACCGCGCTGCGCAGGCTGCCACCGGAGATCTCGGGTAAGCGTGCGGTGATCCTGGGCGTCACCGACACCAAGGTCGCGCTCACCAAAAACGGGCGCAACGCGCGCGCGTTTGCGGTTTCAAACAAAGGCACTCCCCTGCCGGTTTACTTTGGCGCACTGGGCACCGCGGACGCCAACCAGCCCGAGGTGCTCAGGAAGTCCGCCGACTTCGAGTCCTGCGTTTTCATACCCAAGAAGACGTGCATTGAACGCGGGCTGCTGGCCGCCGGTGCCGGCGCAGAGGCGGACGTGCGCGGGGTCTGTGTGCTCTTCAGCAGCAACCTGTACCACGCCGCGCCGTTCTTTGCCGCCGCTGTGATCCCGCCGACAGCAGAACATGTGCAGCTGCGTAACGACTTGATCCAAGGCGAGCTAAAAACAGAAAACCTGTTCCAGCCAGTTCTCGGCTCCATGCACGACCCGGATTTTGTGAACGTGGAGGCGTGCGCCTACCACCCCTTACTGCAACGCATTTTCTTCTGCAGACGTATGCGGCGCGAGACGCAGCGAAACACGTCGCAATTCCAGAAGGGCGAAAACATTCCCGTCGACGCGACGATGTTCTACACCTGCGAGCCATTTGGCCATGCAACCCTCGCCGGGACATACAAGACGGTCGCAAACCCCGAGCTGTCGCTGGCAATCGACGAGCGAATCAGTGACATGGAGTTCTACGGGGACACGCTGTACATCGTCACGGCGATGGAGTCGGACGACGGCGGTTCCTACAAGCTTTTCAAGCAAAATCTGGTGTACACGCGTGGCAAAATGTTTGGCAAGGACTTCCGGATCCCGTCGTTCGCCTTCACCAAGCCGGTAAAGATCGGGGGTGCGAAATCGTACAAACCGGAGGCCGTGACGTGCCTTGGAAAACGGCTCGTGCTCGCCACCGACTCGGAGACGACGAAGACCGTTGGGTGCGAGGACTTTATGTTCTCCGTCGCAAAGAATGAACCCGGCAAGGTCCTGTCGTACGTCAACATCGACGGCGAGTCCGTAAAAAAGGGCTGCTCAGGGCTGTGCGTGATTCCGCTGTAAGCGCGGCCTCACGCCCCCGCCACGCGAAGAAGCCGCTCGAACTCGACCTCTGTCATGCCCGCCTCGCCGCAGAGCTGCTCGAAAAAGTGCCGCGTTGCGGGGTCGGCCATGTAGCCGCGCAACCGCATCACCTGCTCGTGCTTCTTTAGCTCCCCAAAGGAACGCGTGTCGGCAAACGTCGCCCAGGCGAGCGGGCCCAGCCGTCGGCGCTTCTGTGCCTCAGACTCGTAAAGCAGCGGCTTCGTGGTCCTTTGCTCGCTCGGTCGCAGCACCGAAACGATCGGCGCTTTGTAGCGCACCAGACCGGCGGCTTCGAGCACGCCGTTGACGCCGCAACACACACCGCGCACGTCCGTCGCTACCTCGGCCCACAGGTCAGGCACGAGCGGCAGTACTGTGCGCTCCATGGTGAGCGCGAACGCAAGACGCCGCTGCGCCGCCTGGACGCGCGAAAGTCGCGGTGCTCCGGGCCATGGCGGTGGAGACGGCGCGTCCGCAACGAGTGGGAGGTAGGCTGGTCGCATTGCGAAAAGATTAACAACACGCGTCGGGAAATTGCGACCAAAGGTAAAAAAAAAGTGAGGTGGCGTGGACGCAGCCGTTGTTCAGGCTGGGCATGCTGTGGGCGGTAGGGAAAGAGCAGACCAGCAGCAGCGCGCGGAATCCTCGATCTGACCGAGCCGGACCGGAGTAAAAACTCCAAATTCAAATTTTGGGCCGGCCATCTGTACTTTTTTTTTGCGACGGGCACGGTGGCAAAAGTTAGAGCCACAAATTTGCTTGATCCGATGACAAAACGCAAATTGATGGCGACGGATCTGTCGAGATACGAACTCCACTCGCGCGCAGAGTTGCAATACTGCTGCGCAAACAGCCAAGAGGATTCTTCGTATAATAGCTGTAACTGACTCTTTACCTGTGTGTTTTCCTACTTTTTGAGGTTACTTTTCTTGTTGGTTGTCTCAAATCTGCGGGGACACGGTGCGGACGCCGTTTTCCTTTGATCCCCAGTATTTGATCGACACAGTCCTTCGAGTCAGAATTGAGCAGACGTTGCCGCCCCATGTTTGTTTCAGCTTCAATATACAGTTTTGTTTCGTGCAACTTACCGGTTCGTGCTTTAAACGCTTTCCTGTAAAAGTCTTTGTACACTGGGTCTTTTGTACAACACGATTTAACTTTTCCGCACATTTCTTTGTCCAACTTGATGTCATCAAATCGCGTGACACTATCCATAACGTCGCGTTGTCTCACGGGCTCGGTCGTGGTTATAGAACGCGAAGCTGCGTTTTGTTTCTTTCGGTTGCGGTCGCGATTTGAGCAGCCTCCTCGGCTAGAACAGAATGCCTTGGTCGGCGCGGCAGTTATCATCCTTTGGGCGACTTTCAAAGAACAGGAATCTCGCAATACTTGACCCTTTGTATCGTACACGCGATATTGATCGCGGTTAGGGAGTTTTCGCATTTTCATCATTTTGGTTTGTTTTTTGAGAAACATTAAAATCTTCATTCAATTTTGTCACTTTCGAGTGTTGTCACTTTCGCGCCTGAGGCACACTGCAGACAACAAAACGACAATACCACACATCACACAAAACACAACCACAGCGATGACGCGTCGGCGAGGCACCGATCACACATGGCCCCACACCCCTCCGTCCTGGCAGCGGGCGTCGGACGAGTTTGAGTTTGCAGACGTTGCAGCGATTGCGCGCTTTGTGGCGATGGCGTGGCGTATCTTGCTTGCGGCCGTGTTTTTTGTCGCGTACGCGAACGAGCTCCTTCTGTTGTCTCGCGTAAGCGGCGAGGCACCGACCGCGGCCGCCGCGCCCCACACATGGCACACATCGCCCGCGACAAAGGGCGACAACTACCTGTGTGCGCACGCGGGGCTCTGGTGTTAGGCCCGGTGATGAATCTTAAAATGTACACACATAACAAACCGCCCCGATGAGCGATTTGTCCGCTAGCTGGCCCGCGGTGATCGGTTTTATCATTCTCTTGACCGGACTGGAGGTCGCGGCCGAAGTCATGCTCAAGCCTCACGGTGATAACGGCTACGGTGCGCTGGTCGCGCTTGGCTGCATGTCGTACGTAGCGATTGGCCTGCTCCTCGCGTTCGTGCTGCGCCAGATGCCCGATAAGCTCGGCGTGATCAATACCATCTGGCAGGCGCTAAACATTGTGCTTGTGTTCTCCGTGTCCTTCCTTTGGTTTGGGGAGGACTTCCACTGGATGCAGTACACCGGCGTGGTCGTCGCGATGCTCGCGGCGGTGTTAATGGTGGTGCCTGAGTTGCAAAAGTAGCGACTAAAAATCTTCGCGCGAGCCCTGCGTCAGCGCGGCGAGCACGCTCATCGCGTCGTCGTCGTCCGAGAGGCGCGGTGCCTGGCGCTGCGTAACGTTATGGAGCTGCGCAAACTTGGCGTCGGCGCTCGCCGGACAGCTGCGCGCGAGAAGGTGGAGGTGCGAGCGAGCGTCGGCTATCAACGCGGTGGCCCATTCCAGACCGCGGACACCCGTCGCTTCGTCGGTGTCGATCTCGTGCATCAGATCGTCCAGCGCCAGAGCGCTGATCTCCGCGAGCTCGCGCTGCTGACGGCGGCGCTCGGCCGCGCTTCGCACCGCGCGTGCGGACTGCTGGATGCCGCACTGGTCACAGACGGCGCTAAGCTCGGCGTCGGACAACGCGCATCCGGTCATGGGGTCGCTGAGCTCAACCGCGTGGTCGGCCAGGTACGACCGCAATGACGTAAGCTCATAGGCGTGGCCGCGCAACCACACGGGCTGTAGTACGCGCTCCCCCGATATCGGGCACTCGTGCTTGAGTCCGCGACGGTGCCAGCGCTGCAGCACCACGCACGCTATCAGCAGCTGTAGGTCGTGCTTCCGCAGCTTCCAAAACCCGGTCAGACCAAGCGCGTCGGCCCGTCGTCGCAGGTCTTTCACCGTTGGCATGCCGTTTGATTGGAACAATTTTGTTCGTTGCACACACAAAAAAATGACCACCGAAGTTACCGTCCCGGAGACCGGGTTTGTCAGCGTTCATATGGATAATCTTACCCCGTGGGAAGACTTTGAGAGCGCGTGTATCCAGTGTGGAAACTACGAGTGCATCGTAGCGCCGAGCGCGCTGATCGCCGTCGCATCCACAACCGCCTTGCTGTTTGTGACAAACTGCCTGGCCTCAGTGTGGTTCCCCGGAGCAAACTTGGTGCATGTCCCGAAGCAGCGCAGCTCCTGGGTTGTGCACGTGCTGCTCCTGCTTGTCGCCGTGATGCCCGTCATGATTCTTGTGACGGACACCCGCGAGTCCTACCATGTTCCGCGCGAGCTTGCCCATCGCATTGTGTGGACGCAGCCACATGGGGAGGGTACGCAATTCGGGTGTTACCCGCGCTACACGGAGCTGTCGGCAAGCGAACCGTTCCTGTCTACCGATCGGTATTCCACCGACTTCTGCTCGGCCGACCACCAGTGCTGGCACAGCGAGAGAAAACGTTTTGTCGACTGCCCCGGCGAGTACGCCGGTATTTCCGACTCCACGGAAAACCATCTGATTCCGGACGCTCCGTGGTTCCTGATGGGCAATTACCACTGGTGCGGCAAGCCGGACGTAGGGCTTGGTGCGTGTCCCGATTTTGAAGGCCGCTCGAGCGTGCTGGTAAAAACCGAGTCGTCACATGACGGCAGGACGTTGCTGGTGTGCAAAACGACCGGGTAACCTAGAGGCAACGTTTTGCGCTGCGGAATCGCAGCTGCACGCAGCCCAGGTTAGCCAGCACGGCAACCGCAATTGTTGCGTACACCCAATGCCGTGCGACGCCGCGCACGGCCCACAGCAGCGCGCCCACGCTGGCGACGACAAACAGCGTGTCGGTAAAAAGCGCAGTGGTCGCCCGTGCGGCGCACCGGAAATTGTAGCGGTCCGTAATTGTATCGTCACCGCGAACCAGGCTGACCAGTGACAGCAGCCAGTGCGCCGCAATCACCAACAGCACGAGGGCCACCGCCACCCGGCCGTGTCCTCGGGAAAACAGGACGGCCGCGAGTGCCAGGATGGCAAAGTAGACGAGGTATGCCGTCTTTACCACAGTGTCCATTGTTTACAGTTGATAACTTTATTGTCACAAAGCGAGTGAGTTCTTCAAGACAGAGTTACTTTGCGTAGTCGGGTGGGTCCTCCCGTGCAATCCCAGACGCCACCGCGATCACAAGAAACGCCTTCGCTACCAGGCTTGTGACCAGGAACCCCTTTTCCTGCCCCTCGTAGCCGTACAGCCCGGCCCACCTCGCGAGCAGGATCAACGGAAACACGACGTAGAGGAGCGCGATCCCGTAGACCGCCACGGCGACGAACGCGGGCAACTTGAACGGCTTTGTGGGATCGGTTCGCGTGGCTTCACTATCGGGGGAGAAAAACGTGTTTACAAACACGCGAAAGTCGGTGCCCTTTCGGCGTACCAGGCCCTGGAACTTTCGAAACCGCGTCAAGATGCTGTAAAACGACGCCATGAACATAATTACGGCGGCGTTAAACATAATCACGGCGGTGAATGTCCGGCCTCCGGCAATCGAGTCCTCGACGCCCAACCCCAAAATGTTGAGACCCATCATCAGCGCAAAGATGCAGATTACCTCGCCGATGTTGGTCACGTCGGAAAGACCGGCGATGGCCACGATCATTACCGATGCCGTAATCGAGTACTCAACCCACCGGAACGGGTTCCGCGCCGACGCGATGGAAGCGGCGTACCCAGGCACAATCCCAAACCCGCGCTGCCCGAGCGGCGAGGCGACGTAAAAGTGAAACAGGGCGGTAATTAACGGAAACGCAGCGATTACCGTCGCGAGTCGCAGTGTGACCACGCGTTGCTTTCGGTTCAGCTTCTGTTGAAGCAGCTCAAACTTCTGCTCCTGTGTCCTGCTCTCGTTGTCGTAGTCGTTTTTAAACTCGCAAAATTCCGAAACGGACGACTCGCAGACACAAGCACCCGGTTCGATCGGCGGTCCGCGACACGCGTCCGGGGCGTCAGGAACGTCCGGGTCCTCGCGCCAGAAGCGCAGTTTGTACTGCGACCTGCCCTTGCTGCGCAGCACGAGGTCAGTAATTACAATTGCTGCGAAAAGGATTGTGTGCAGCACACCCGCGGCCACGTTGAGTCTCTGGAACATACCAGGTAGTTTCCATTTGAAAAATATTTTTGCACTGTAAGAAAAATGACACGGCCGCGACGCCCGCCCGTTCCTGTCGATTATACAGAAGCCGCCGCTGAAGCGGAGGGTGATGTTGATGATCAATACGACATTGACGCCGAAGAGGATTTGGACGACGACGCCGACGAACATGATACGGACCAAGACGCCGGCGACACCAGGGCCGGTCCAAAGCCCGCGCCGCACGAGTCCTCCAAGGACATGAAGTTCAAGGACATGAAGGAGCGCTGCCGGCAGCTGACCGGTGAGAGCTGCGGCAACAGCCGCGAAAAGGTAGAGAAGCGGCTTGCAGAATGGAACCCCGACGCTGCAAAGCACAATTTAAAGCCCGCGCCGCACGAGTCCTTCAAGGACATGAAGGAGCGCTGCCGCCAGCTGACCGGCGAGAGCTGCGGCAACAGCCGCGAAAAGATAGAGAAGCGGCTTGCGGGGGTAAATGCCAACCCGAGCCGGACTCTCAAGCATGTCGGTACCGACGGACGTAGCCATGAGCAGCTACTAAAGACCGCCCGTGCGCTCGGGATAAAAGGCGTCCGGAAAAGTTGGAAAGAGTCCACACTGCGCGAGCGGATCCAGGACCACGGTCTGCACGAGATGGCCGACGTGGCGACACAGGCTGTCTCGTCCCACGCCACCCCGGCTACCACAGCGATTGACAGATTCTTAAACGGCAACATTAGCGACGACGTGTTTGGCACGACGGTTAAATCGTTGCTGGCCACTCCAATCAAGACCAAAGTCGACGGCCGCGAGGCGTTTTGCTACGGCTCGGTCAGAAGCGGCAGATGCAACGGCGACGTCGTGACCGACCCAGTGCAGGTAGCTGCGATCAAAGCGCAGCTCTCCAACGAGTCAAAAGTGTCGACGCGGGCGTCCATGCTGGCAGAGGATCGTGTCAAAACTCTGGACACCGAAATGCACAAGGACCCTGCGTACGAGCTGTTCAAAGCCTACGAAAACGAGGTTGCTAAGCTGCGTGCCAAGGAGCGCACGGTTGACGAGGGTACACAGCTGCAATTCCTCGAAGAATACGCCCTGGACACACCGCCGGAGCAGCACGTGGTCAAGATTAGCGGTTGGTCGAAGGACGCCATCGAGGGCGTGGAGCGCACCAAGAAGACGATGGCGAAGCTGGTCGGAAATGTCACGGAAGCGCGCCACGAGTTGTTTGAATGCTGCAAAGCGTTACTTAGACCGTTGGAACAGACTATGTTCAGCGACAGAGGCGATGTCGTGGCGCGGTTGTCGAAACAGTTCAAGGAGGTCCGCGGCTTGGACGATCCCGCCGTGTCCGATCTGCTGAAGGCGATCGAAAACGGGGAGCTTACCACCAATGACCAGAACCACATTGACGCCGCGCTTCAGATCGTGGTGCTGGAGAAGTTACCGGTGAGCTGGGGGTCAATCCGCGACAGCAGGGGGTCGCTCAGTGAGCAATATCTTCTCAAGGACTCGAGCGTCGAGAAGATCTACCCGCTGGTTGCCATCAGCAAATTCATCGAGGATGGTGCACAGGAGGCTTTCCGTTACGTGCGCAAAAACCTGGATGTCGATCGTTCGCGCAACTTCATCGCGTGTAGAACCACGATCCGGTCGCTACATTCGGTTTTCGACAACCTCAGCGTCGCAATGACGATGGGGGACGCGATGGCGAACGATACCCTGCGCGAACTCCAGCAGACAGTGAAGGCGCGTCTGGACGACAGCAGTTTGTCGGCGGACAAAAAACGGGTGTTGCGACTGTTTTCCGCCCAGCTGGACGCCTATTTAGAGCGATACAAGACGCTTGACTACAAGGCTAAACTGGACGCGGTCCGACGGTTTATCGGCACCCTGCAGAGATCTCGCCAAGACTCACTGAAACTTCTCCACTCACCGCTGAAGGACAAGCTTGCGTGGTCGCTGAAGAACAAGGATTACAAGGATTACGGCGCGTTTGTCGCCGTGCAGCAGCGCGTTCGCAAGCTTCGGGACATGCGGCGCAGTCAGCGCAACCAGTCACATATGGCTTTGTTCTTTGGTGCGGGTGCCGACGAGATGGACATAAGCAGCGGGGCCGGGAAGCTGCGTAAATTAGGCGAGCAGGCGCTCTCTCGGCTCGACGCCCTGGACTCTGACGCAAACCTACGCGGTCACTACAACGCCGTGACGGACTCCAACGCGGCAAGACTAGCGGTGCAAGACGCAAATAACGACACGAACATAAGCGACGACGAACGCAAGCGCAAGCTCGACGCTGCTCACGAGGCGTACGGCGATATCGCGCAAGCAAACAGGGAGATGGCTGGTGCCACGTTTCTTGCATCGTGCAACCTTATCACCGACGCCAGTGTTCACCGGCTGCACGCCACGTCCGGCATTAAGGCGGCGTCGGCCATGGTGACGGTTGGGCGCGGAGCGCTGCGGTACGCCTCGTCGGTGGTAAACCCTGACCTGTTGCTAAACGTCGGCAAGCTGGTGCAGAACACTGCCGAGGGCGTGCTTTCCGGGTACATGCCAACGTGGGACAACCTGCAGGGGCGCGCCGAGGAGCTGACCGTCAAGACCGATCGTATCGTCGCGATGTTCACGGAGGGTGACGACCAGCGGGCGGGGCAGTTCCAAGTTTTCAATGACGTACATCGCGACCTGTCGCGGTGTGTGTACGTCAGGCTGGGTGGTGCGTCCGCCGAGGCGACACGGAGGCTGTACGACAGCGACCCGTTTCGCATCGTTGCCATCCCGGGCGCCAGCCGGGCGGCGACCGGTTACTCGCACGCGAGCATGGTCGAGGAGATCAACGGCCGCGGCAGCTTCCAGTGGACGCGGTTTATGCAGTACGCGTGTGTGGACTGCCTCCAGCTGACGCGAGCCATCGCCGAGAGTCTACTCGGCAGGGAAGACGTTCGTGTCAACGAGGAGACGATCGGCGAGGTGTTGCGGCGCGTGCGCGACGACCAGGCCGCCGTCGAGGTCAAGGTACCAAACCCGTTGGCTGGCAAGACCGGCGACGTGCCCGTGGCCGACTTTCTGTACGCGGACGATGTGGCATACGTTGTGGAGTGGACGCAGGCGTACCTTGCGTACCGCTCGTACGCCGACCGCCACGCGTTCACTGCCGCGGAGCGGGGGGAGCTCCACCGGCTGGGCCGGCGGATGGGCCACCACGAGAACTTTGAAGACGCCAACGCCGGCCTGCTGGGCAAGATGTCGAAGTCTCGCATGTTCACCGGCGCGCTGGTGGGGCTGGGCTTTGGCGTTATGCGCGGTCGCGGCTCTGGCGTCGAAGATCTCTCAAACATGCAGTTCCCCGAGATGCTCGGGCTCAGTACAAACTCGCTTTTTGCGGGTATCTCCGCGGCCTTCTTTGCGCAGTTGGCGCCTCGGTTCTGGGGCAACCCGCGCATGGGGTTAGTGCTGGCCATGGTTGCGCGGATCGCCGAGTCCTATAGCTGCCTGCGCAGCCAGGCGGACCTGTTTGGTGGCGTCGCGAACAGCATCGACCCTGGCGCCCCGCTCGCGTTTATGATCGCCAAACGAGAGGCGCTACAGAGCTCCATTCTTCGGCTGGCGATTGACACGCAGGCGCTCATTGGGAATATGAGCGAAAAACCATGGGGCGACCAATGGGTTAGCCTCCAGCAGTTGGTTGCGTTGCCAACCAGCTTGTACAATACGATGCATTCGGTGTTTTACAAGATGGAAAATGGTATAGGGGCACAAGTGTCCGCCGCCCCGGGAACCGAATACGCGGGGTGGGCGCAGAACCTTGTGCTCAACGCAATCCACCTGATGATCCCAGGCACTTTTGAGGAATACGCAAAACAGATGGACCAGCTCGCTCACAATATTATATGGGCGGCGAAGGCGTGGGTGCTGTGTTCGGGACTTCAAATGGCGGCAATGGTGAACCCGGCGTTTTCCGCGATATTGGCGGGGTTTTCGACGCTCGCGAGCGCGGGTGCAAAAGGGTACTTCATGTACACAAAGTACAAGGTCAAACTATGGCACCAGGTCCTGCCCGCACTCCGCGTATCCATCGGCGACCGTGCCGTTCGAAAACTCGAGTCTATAGGGCTTGCTCGGACCGCGGCGATGATGTCCATCGGGTTTGCGCTGGGCCACGAGCTGTACCTGCAGCAGTATAGCAATGTGACGTGGTGGTCGGTGACAAACGGGACCGGCTTCTTTGCCAAGGGCAACTTTGGCGAACGCGGGCTGTCGGGGCTGATTCTGAACTGGCGCAACGCGCTGACGATCACGGCCGACTTTCTGCTGAACCGGTCGATGGTCGACACCCTTCTGCTCGCCGCGGTCGCGCGCGCCGGGCTGGTGTGCAACCGGCTGTCGGACGCCCCGCGTCAGAACGCGTGCCGCGAGGTGATGCAGTTTGTGCAGACCGCCAAGAGCTTTGCGATCACGACGAACGCGATGGCAAACATCACGCGCGATCTCCTGCCCGGGCGTCCGGAGAGCACGGGCAGCTGCTCCTTCTTTGGTACCACGTTCGGCAACCGCAAGACCAGCCTCGCGGGCCAGATCGCGGGTGATTCGAGGAACGGCGGCAAGACGGAGATGCTGCGAACACTCGGGGGCAATGTGAATCACAAGTTGCAAGAAACGAAAGACGTCGCGAGTATTTCTGCGTTCCTCAACACTGACGGGCCGCGCGCGCTCAGCGAAGATTTCGGAAGGGTCGACTATACCGAAAAGCTTGATGCGAACACCCCCGCGATGCTCAGCTTTTTGTTTGGCGACCGCGACAGTAGAAACAGCTACCAGATGGTGATCCTTGCGCTTGAGAATCGGATGCAGGACCGAATAATCAGCACGGATACAGGCGCGCCGTCCCCGCTGTGGTCCGTAATCGCCGGAAAATAGTTTTGTGGCACTTTGGAAAAGGACAAGGATGGACCTTGCGATGAAAAGCGTGGAGCAGAACAAGTGCGAAGGGGCGAGTGTCGCGTCGTCCGACTGCGTAAACAGCCTGGTCCGAAGGCTCGGGTCAGACGGCATGCCTCACTTTTTGTTGATTTCCGACGCACACATCCCGGAGCTGCGCGCGGTGGCCATGGACGCCAACATCACACACGGGCAAACCAACGCCTCGCTGCACGAGCTGAATGGACCAAACGCCGTACGCAACGCCGGTCACGCATTGGGTCACCCCGCGCAGCGTGCCCTCGTGGTCTACGTGCGCGGCGGCGCACAGGAGATTACGGCCGATGGCGAGATCAGCTGCCGCACGCTGGCCAACTGCCTGGCAGAGACTTAGTGACCGCTGCATTGATCACACACAATCCCACTCAACGTCCAACAGTGTACCTCTCATGAGTCTGCGCAAAAAATTTAGTTATGAAAACAAAGCATGATGATTGTTATCATCGCGGCGGTGGCGGTGGCGGTCGTTGTCGTGGCGTTAGTACTCGTTTTTCGTCATCACAAGAAATCCCTCGATAAAGTTGCATCTTGGCAATATACTGCCGCCATTGTCGAAGACAGTTATTATATGCCCTGGCTGAAAGTGTGGACCAGCAACAAGCAAGGCGAGCAAGACTTGGTGCAAAGTGTTGTTCTGAACAATCGTGAAGGTGATGTGAAACAAGCCTTCTTCAGCCCTGATGGAAAATTGGCTGCCGTTCTGGTTAAGGCTAATTCTCCGTTTGACGATAATTTAGGGTTTCCGTTTTACATTACGGTTTGGGATATTGCGAAAAGCGAACAAAGGCATTTTCAAATGTTTGACCCATCAGTTCTTTCTTCAGACTTTAGACTTAAATGCGTAACCTTCAACCGGGACTGCACGAGAGTAGCAATTTCGTTGGGCAGTGAGTTGTCTGATCCTGCTTCGGCTGTGGCGGTGCTAAACATGGAGGATGGTTCAGTCGATCTTCTCGATCTCGGAAATCTCGGAACTATGAACCAGGACCCCATTGTGGCAACCATCAGCCCGGATGGACTTACAGTTGCCGTTGTCAATTGGAAACACAACGACGTATCCGACGTGTATGTACTGCCAGCGGATCCGACTTCTTCGGATCCAGTTATACTTATGAGTGGTTTTGGCACGACGGAGCCGGGGTTCGATTCTATTAGAAACCAATACGTCGAAACTTTGCGCTTTAGTCCAGACGGAAGCAAATTGATGGCCGTCGGCTTTGATAAGTTGTTTTTATGGCACGCCCAGACAGGTGCATCTCTTATTGTGCTTCCGAACGACATTTATCCCTTTCCGTTATCGTCGAACAACACTTATCCCCTTGTCGCACAATTCAGCTCAGACGGAGACGGGATTGTGTCCGTTTGGGCAACAATTGGTGATATCACACCGTCAACCGTGGTGGTAAGCCGCGGTCTCGACACGCTCGAACATCTTTTTTCAACCCTCAGTTGGCCATCCCACGACGAAACCACTCCTTACGACGTCCGATTCTCGCCCGCGTATGGTGTGAGGGACGAGACAATTATCGTTATGATAAGCCCAGACGGGGAGGGCGAAAATTATATCAGAGTGTGTCAAGCTGACGGACAGGAGCAGTTGCGCTACAATCTAGAAGGCCAACCATACGCAGTGACCGCAATAGCAACAGCTGATAAAATACCGACGGTTACGATTCTGCCGTCAGTCTATCTTTAACACTGTGCTCAACGCGCAAGCCCACATACGGTGCACTCGAACGTGCGCCGCTCGTGCGGCTGGCGCTCAGAAGACATCGGGCCGTGACCGCGCGCCGCGCACAGGCCCTGGAAGATAAGCCGGCGCTGTGCAGCAATTTGACCAAGCTTTGCCGTACGGTCCGAAGCCCGCGCCCACCAGCACTGCGCCTCGCGACACGCTTGTCGCGCTAGCATCATGTAGCACAGACGCTGCCATCGCTCCATGCGGCCGCTTCGTTTTGGTATTTGTCGAAAAAAAACCAGTCTCATCAAAATGAATTTACAAGTGGCCCTAGCCGCCATATTTTTTGGTGCAATGGGGCCGATGGCGCGAACCACTGGCGTCGGCCCGGCATCCATTGTCTGTATTACGTCGCTCGCGGTGGCGATGTGTCACTTGCACAGCGACGCGGTGCTGCAACTCGCGTGCGCCGACCGTCGGCCGCTGCGCGTGGACATCGCCTTTGCGGTGGCGTGGCTGTATGCGGTGACCAAGATCTGCCTCGCCATCGCCTACGTCCACCTGCCAAGTTCCACCGCACTGCCTATGTTCTTCTTGTGGGTCCCGCTCACCGAACTGTACGAAGTGTGGCGGGGCAAGCACTTGGAACTGCGCGATAGCGTGCGCATGGTCTGTGTAGTGCTGGGTGTGCTGATACTGGCAACCTCGGACGCGGCGCTGCCCGACAACCGGCTGCGCGCCACGGCGATGGTGGCGGTTGTAATGGCGGCCGCGGCCACTGCGGTGCGCATGTCGCTGTTGCGTGAAAGTACGGGTCTGCTCACGGCCCAGCAGAAGACCGCTGTGCAAAACAGCCTGGTTGGAGCCGCTGCGGCCGCGGTAATGCTGGTAAAGCCATCTTTGATCAGCGCAGTCCCGGCGCGGGCACTGCTGCTCTGGGTTGCGTACGGCCTCGGGCTTTACGTCGCGTATCTCAGCCTGTTCCAAGGCTTTGAGGAGGCAAATGTTGCGAATACAGCTTACTCGCTGTTACTCGAGCTACTGACGGCGGTGTGCTTCGGTGTATTCATATTGGGAGAGATACGGATGGCTGTATTCACGAACATCGCGGGTGTGAGGCTGCCGCTGCGCAAGATCGCGGGCCTCGGGCTGGTGACAGTCGCAACAACCCTCGGGGCGGCCGCCTAGTCGGCGTCGATGTCCAAATCTTGCTCGTCCACCGAGTCGTCCGCCGAGTCGTACTCCGCATCCGGATCTTCGTCCGATACTTGCTCGACAAAATCGATATCTTCCCCACCCTCCTCGTTATGGTCGTCGTCCTCGTCCTCGTCCTCGTCCTCGTCCTCGTCGTCGGAAAAAGCTTCGTCCTCGCTGTCAAAGTTTTCGTCCTCCAGAGCGGCCTGAATTTCGTCGTCGGGCACGTCGTCCAAAACCAGCGCACTGTACTGCTGCTGCCACTCGTCCATGTCCACGAGGCGCTCTGTCGGCTTGCGTCGGCGCTTGCCCGAGATAATGTTCCGCGCGTCGATGCCGTCCTGTTCGTCAAGATCCGAAGCGGCGCGCTTGGGGCTCGCTTCGGTGGCACCGCTGGAGCACTCTTGTTCCATAGAAGACATGTGTGCTGCAATACCTCCCGTCCGTTTTTCATGGCCGGCAAAAAAAAGTTTTAGCTCTCATCTGTAAACTTGCGCGCCAGCCGATCGTAGTCCTGCCGGCCGTGAAGGATGCGCGCCGCCGCCGCGGCCATCGTCTCGGCCGCCGTGCTGTCGTTAGACGGCGTGTCGGGAAACAGGTGTGGGCAGCAAGCCTCGATAAGACAGGCCAGCAAAACCTGGTTGTCCGACCCAAAACCCGGAGTGCTGCTGTGTAGGATGCAGAGTTTGTAGCACTCGATAGCGCGGGATTGCGTGTCGGTGTGATTCAGATACGGAAACACGCCGCCTGCCCGACTCGCGGACGCAATCATATGCTTGAATTTGTTGACCAGTCGGTCCATGGTAATATCGGTGATGCGCGCGCCGTCGTACAGGACCTCCCCGCGCCTGCGACGCTTTCCGGCGCGCCGCGTGGGCGCTACCACGACGGGATTCGGCAGGTCCCCGCTATCCCGCTGCTGCATCAGTTCGCGAATCCTTGCAACCCAGCCCATGACGCGGGACTTGCGCAGAGAATCCGGATCGATCGTGCACACGTCCTCCGTGCGCACCACATCCCAGCACGCGCACACACAGGCAAGTCGGGCGATACTGGCGGCCCAGTGTTTGTTGTCTTTTAGAAACTGACTAGGGACAGCGGGTTTCCACCGCAGCCTGTTGGTAGACGACAACATCACGTGTCCAAAAAGCGGCTCGCTGTCAAGGAAAGCCGGCGACCGCAGCCTGACTTGGTGCACAGCCAGCGCCCCGCACTGCCGAACAACGCGGTGCGGGTGCTCGTACGGGATGTCGGTGTAGCGCTTGCGCTTGTTGCGATCTCCGTAAAGCGCCATCACTCGGACAAAATGTTCTGCAGTTCCTCGCGCTGCTCGTCGGTCAACGATGGGTCGTCGTTCACGTACTTTTTCTCGGGCTCGGGCTCGGGCTCGGGCTCGGGCTCGGTCCCGGGCTCGGGCTCGGTCCCGGGCTCGGGCTCGGGCTCGGGCTCGGGCGCGGGCGTGGGTGCGGGTGCGGGCTCGGGCGCGGCCGATATCAAGCGTGCGATCGCAACCTCACAGCGCTCCACCTTCTCGACAAGAGCACGCAGGGTTTCCAGAATCTCCTGTTCCGCTGTGCCGGTTGTCTCGGGCCGCGGTATCTGCGATTGCGGGGTGCGCGTGCGGAACGGTACGTCCCGTCGGCTGTTCTCGACGTATCCAAACTCGGTGCTCATTCGGTTTAACCATTACAAAGGAAAAAAAAAGTTGTTGCAAACGCGATTTTTGTCACAATTTATGTCACAATTTATGTCACAATTTATGTCACAATTTATGTCACAATTTATGTCACAATTTATGTCATAATTTTTGTCACAAAATGTTTTTGTCCCGCAAACATCGCGGCAATACCGAGACAGCGCCGCGGACAGCGACGCGACAACCCCATGGCATCCACGGTGGTGCGCAAACGCAGGCGGACCGCTCGGTGCGGCAGGTATAACGACAAGTACACGTATCCGGACGGCCGCGTCTACGACGGCCAGTGGCTACGCGGCAAGCGGCACGGCCAGGGCAGGATAACGTACATGGGCGGCTACGTTTACGACGGCGAGTGGCAGGAAGACAAACGCCACGGCGACGGCAAGTTTTTGCGCCCCGATGGCTCTCTTTTTTACGACGGCGAGTGGCACGACAACAAGCGCAACGGGCACGGCAAGCTCGAGCGCCCGAATGGCGACGTCTACGAGGGTCACTGGGTCGACGACAAGCGTTGTGGCCACGGCAAGATTACGTGTTTGGCTACCGCCGCCTGCTACATCGGTGGGTGGAGTGCCAACGTGTTCAGCGGCTATGGCACGATGACGTCCGGCGGCTACATTTATGAAGGCGAATGGCAAAATGGCAAGCGGCACGGCCGAGGCAAGGTTGTTTTCCCGGGCGGCCACTCCTACAACGGTCAGTGGTACAACGACCTGCGCCAGGGCAAAGGTAAACTGATGCATTCGAACGGGACTGTCAGCTACGACGGCCATTTCCACAACAACAAGTGCAACGGCAAGGGCAAGATGATCTACCTGGGCGGTGCCAAATACGACGGTTCGTGGCAGGATCACAAGCGTCACGGCTGGGGCAAATTCAGCTGCCCGCGAGGCGTTGTCTACGAGGGTGAGTGGATCGATGACAAGCGTTGTGGCGTGGGTAAGCAGATAACATCGGACGGATCTGTCTACGAGGGCCAGTGGAAAGACAATGAGCGTCATGGCGACGGTTGCGAGGAAAGTGACAACGGCTGTGTCTACGAGGGCCACTTTGAGAAGAACAAGCGCAGCGGCAAAGGAAAGTACACTGCGAAAGACGGCAGCGTCTTCTACGACGGCGAGTGGCACGAAAATATGCGCAACGGCATCGGTCTGAGCAAGCACTCGACATCGGAAGGCATTGTTGTCTACGGCGGCATGTGGCATGAAGACCAACAGGACGGCGATGGCAAGATGACGTACCCTGATGGCAGCTTCTACGACGGAAACTGGCGGCGTGGCAAGTTTCACGGACAAGGCCGTGTCGTGTTTGCTGACGGTCTGTATTACGACGGCCACTGGCAGGACGGCAAGCGCGACGGGCACGGCAAGGAGTTGTCGGACGGCGGTACCGTCTACGAAGGCGAGTACCGCGACAACAGGCGCCACGGCTACGGCACCGAGAAGCTGTCCTGCGGCACCTCCGTCGAAGCACGGTGGCGTCACGGGGTACGGCAGCAGTCGTATCCCGATCCTCCCTCGGATTTCAAATGCCCTATCTCTAAGGA